>Ga0123354_10012124_pt1 | contig 13347 bp, 5 predicted proteins | sample TergutLab28metaG_2_FD_97872 | JGI IMG/M metagenome (GOLD analysis project Ga0123354, IMG submission 97872) | Labiotermes labralis P4 segment gut microbial communities from Petit-Saut dam, French Guiana - Lab288 P4 | ecosystem: Host-associated > Arthropoda: Insects > Digestive system > Gut ...
GTTTAGCGAATTTCAGCGCTTCGGCGGCGACGTCGATGTCTTTTTCCACTGCGCGGGTTAGGGCGCAAACTACGGGCCATGTGACCGCTTTAGAAATTTCAACTACGGAATTAAAATCCCCAGGACTGGAAACAGGGAATCCAGCTTCGATGACGTCCACTCCTAATTTTTCCAGCGCTTGCGCCACCTGAATTTTCTCTATGGTGTTCAACTGGCATCCGGGAACCTGTTCGCCATCGCGCAAGGTGGTGTCGAAAATAAAAAGTCTATTCTCCATATTCATATTTGTATTTAATGAAAAAACCTTCCTCGACCGAAGCGAGAAAGGTTTTATTACTATTTATACCTATATTACATACCGTTCTCGCTTCATCTTGTTCTTTGCAAGAGAATACCGATAAGAGCGATTAGCAAACCGTATGTAAGAAAATTATTCATTTTTTAATCTTTTCGATTATAATAATTCGAGGCAAAGGTAAAAAGTGTTTTTCGTATATGCAAATTTTGTAACAAAAAAGATGAAAAATTTTATTTTTAACCCAAACAGCCTCATTCCTCTGTTCCGAGATTTCCCTGTATATAAGTATTTTTACCTTTATTGTCGATATTTACTTTTCCTTGCATCGTATTTTCCGAAACAATAGCTCTTTGCACGTTTTCTCCGATTGAAACCTGAGGCGCTGAAGTTCCGAAATCACAGCCGCGAATAACGACAGAGCCTGAGGTAGCCTGAATGGCAGCCCTGCCTTCCTTGTTCCTGTCCCATTGAACAAATATACAGTCGGAAAAACCGACGGTTCCCTGTCCGTTAATTTTTGCATTTTGATTGCAAGGACCCCAGAAGGCGCAATTGACAAAACGGACATTTCCTCGATTAGCCTCTGTGACGACAACCATCGTAGGGTCTTCGCCGTTCATTGCTACAAATTCGCCATTGGTAATAAGAAGTCCGAAAGAAGCGCTTTGGTCGACTAAAACCGAATTTTGACAGGCGTCTGCTCCGATACCGAGAAAATTGCCGTTACAAGCGCCTCTACTTCCTGAACTTGCTCCGAATTTATAACCGACTTTATATCCGAAACAAAAAGTATTAAGGACATAATGCCAGTCGGTACGCTCGAAAATAAACGCTTCGCCGTTTTCCTCCTGCCATTTGATTAAGGCGGGTTTTTGGCTCCACCACGGATTCCAATGCACATTTTCAATCCTGCCGATGTCATACACGCCATCAACATAAATACCACGGCGCAAAGGTTGTCCGCTGATATTACGGATAAGCGCCCGTTCATTTTTCGAAGCGTCGATGGCGTTATAGGGATTAAGCATTTCCACATCAAGCAGAGCCGGATTTTTTCCTCTCATGGCTACTCCCCATGGGAATGGTTCGGGTATTTTTTCAGGATCTTGGGTAGGCCAGTACATCACAACGCCTCGTAATGTGCTGTTTGTGTTGAGAGTTATAAATGGAGGCGCCTGTTCATTGCCTTGTCCCCCTGTCACCAAAAATGTAGTTCCGTCATCGCCTGGTTTCGGCAAACCTTGATTTCGAATACCGTTATGTGAAGGAACCGATTCAAACGCCCCTTTCAGCGTAACGGCTTTGGGTATATTCAGAGTTCCTTTGAAAAGATAGACCCCTCTTGGCGCATAAACGGTTCCGCCTTTTGTTCCGAAAGACTCCATCGCTTTCTGAAATGCTTGCGTATCATCGGTAGTTCCATCTCCTTTCGCTCCGAAATCTTTAACGGAAACTATATCGGGCGATTCGGGAAAAGGATTGACGGCAGCGTTTTTCTGAGTTGTATAACCATTGGTCTGGATAACTTTTTTTATTGTTCCGTCAGGATTATAATACAGCTTATCGACGCAAATCGAACGCAACCAGTCATTGTGTTCGCCGTTTTCCATCGAAAGCTCGCTATTATGGTAAAAAGCGTACCATTGTCCTTTATATTCTACGATGGAACCGTGATTGGTATAACTGTCGGTCGGATCCATATAAATTCCTTTATATTCCCAAGGTCCAAGCGGACTTTTGCTTGTGGCATACCTCATTCTGTTATTACCTTTAACGCCGTCCTTATCGTTGTTGGCATCATGATTATCGGAATAAGAAAGATAATAAATGCCGTTTCTTTTATGAACCCAGGTAGCTTCGTGAAAATCCTGCAAGCCTTCCATAGGCTTAAGCTCGCCATCGATCTCGCACATGTTGTCTTTCAGTTTGGCGCCGAAACATTTGCCTCCGCCGCCGTAATAGAAATAAGCCTGTCCGTTATCGTCGACAAAAACGCAAGGGTCTATCTCCCCATTTTCAGGAAGCCCGATCAACGGATGGTCGAGCACTTGAAATCCGGAAGCAGGTTTATCGCTGACGGCAATTCCGATTTTCCAATTCCTGTTCCACGGATCTTGACTGGGGTGGGGGAAATAAAAATAGTATTTGCCGTTTTTGAATGCACAATCGGGCGCCCACATGAATTTGGCGTTATTCCTAAGCGGTTTGCTCCATGGAACCTGACTTGCGCGCAGGATTTCGCCATGGTCTGTCCAATGAATCATGTCGTCGGTTGAAAAAACATGATATTCGTCCATCAAGTCGCAACCGCGAGGCGGCGCAATGTCGTGAGAAGCGTAAACATACAGTCTTCCATCCGCCCACACGCGCGCTGAAGGATCAGCCGTGTATAGATGTTTGATGAAAGGATTGCTCTGTGCAAATGCTGCAGTGGAAAAAAGCAGGAAAAAAATAATTTGTTTCATATCGTATAGAATTTATTTTGTAAAATTAACTATTTATCATTAACAAAATCATTAATAAATGACTTAATATGCGATTTTTTTTTCTTATTAATTGTTTTATTAATGTATTTATAAACATATAATACTTAAATTTGTAGAAAAATCATAAATCATAATTCATAAATCATAATTCATAATTATTTATAACATGAAAACTCTCTATTCATCGAAGCTATTGCTTTTATTAACAATTTTATTTTTTGTATCGTGTCATTCATCCGGACCGGCGTATAAAAATGCTGCTTTACCGGTTGAAAAAAGAATCAATGATCTATTGTCTCGAATGACATTGGAAGAAAAAGCCGCTCAATTGGATATGCTTTCGGCTGCTAACAGTATTTTGACTAAAGCCGGAGATATAAAGGAAGACAGTGTCGTTCGCTTTATTGATTCGATGAGCATTGGTTCTATCCATGATTTCTATCCGGAAACCGCCGCTTTGGCAAACAAAATTCAGCGCCACGCAGTCGAAAAAACCAGGCTGGGTATTCCAATTCTTTTTATTGAAGAGGGATTACATGGATATTGCGGGAAAGGTTCGACCGATTTCCCGATTCCGCTTGGAAGCGCAAGTTCCTGGGATACGACAATGGTTTATAATATCGGGAGGGTAATCGCCACGGAAGCGCGCGCTCATGGAATCCATTTCCTGCTCTGTCCCAACCTTGATTTAGCCCGCGAGCCCCGCTGGGGCAGAACCGAAGAAACCTACGGCGAAGATGTTTATCTGAATTCGAGAATGGCGGTCAATATGGTAAAAGGAATGCAGGGCGATGATTTGAAAAACGATAATGCTGTCGTTGCCGAGCCGAAACATTTTGGTATTCATGGAATTCCGGAGAATGGAAGCAATACGGGACCTGTGTATATCGGCGAAAGGGAAGCCCGCTCCACTCACTTATATGTTTTTGAAAAAGCGGTGACGGAAGGAAAGGCGCATGGAATTATGGCTGCTTACCATGATATTGACGGGATTCCCTGTGTTTCAAACCCATGGCTTTTGACCGATTTACTCAGGAAAGAATGGGGTTTCGATGGCATGGTTGTCACCGATCTGGGCGCTATCCGCCGTTTGCTTGAGCCGCATTATACGGCTGAAAATCCGAAAGACGCAATAAGTCAGGCAATCAATGCAGGAGTGGATATGCAGTTTTACGATTTTCCGCATAGCGTATTTCAAAAATCCGTAGTTGAAGCGGCTAAAGACGGAACGATACCCAAAGAAAAACTTGACAGGGCGGTTGCCGCCGTGCTGAGGGTAAAGTTTGAGTTGGGTCTTTTTGATAATCCTTATACCGATGAATCGCTTCTCGCTAATGTTTTCCATAGCGCCGATCATCAAGAACTTGCATTGGAAGCGGGACGTAAATCGATTGTCCTCTTGAAAAACGAAGGTAATCTGTTGCCTTTGAAGAAGAATATAAAACGGTTGGCGCTGATTGGAAATCTTGCGACCGTTTCTTCAATAGGCGGATATGTTCCGCGCGAAGCAAAAGGAGTTACCGTTTATGAAGGATTGAAAAAGAAATTTGGAGAAACGGTTCAGATCAACCTGATTCAACCGGATAATTCAAATTCAAAGGAATATTGCGACCGGATTACCCGTGCAGTTGCCGCGTCTGATGCGGCGATTGTTGTTCTCGGTGAAACCGACAGAGAAGTAGGAGAGGGGAAAGACCGGCAAAATTTGAATCTTAATCCGGCGGATGTCGAAATGCTTCAGGCTGCCGCAAAAGGCGGTAAACCTTTTGTCAGCGTTCTGTTGAATGGACGACCGCTGGTATTCGCTCCGGTTGCGGAAAATTCGGCAGCCATCCTTGAAGCATGGTTCCCCGGCGAAAGCGGAGGAGATGCCATTGCCGACGTGCTTTTCGGAAATTATAATCCTTCGGGAAAACTTACCGTAAGTTTACCGAAATATCAGGGACAGTTACCCGATTATTATTCCAAAAAGCCTTCTTCCTTCAGAAATTACAAGGATGGAAACGGCGAACCGCTTTATGCTTTCGGACACGGCTTGAGTTATTCGACTTTTGAATACTCCAACTTGAAAATAACTCCCGCCGAGCCGGCAATCAAGGATGTGATTACGGTTAATGTAGACGTGAAAAATACCGGCGCCGTCGATGGAACGGAAACCGTGCAATTATATGTCAGAGACAAGATAGCAAGTGTAACTACGCCTGAAAAAGCCTTGAAGGGATTTTCACAGGTATTCCTGAAAGCGGGGGAAACAAAAACGGTAACCATGCTCATCCGCCCTGAAGAACATCTTTGGTTGATTAATCAACAGATGAAACGGGTAGTCGAACCGGGCGAATTTGAATTTATGATAGGAGCTTCTTCATCTGATATTAAACTGAAACAAACGATTAACCTGAAATAACAGTAAAATGAAAACACTTTTAAGAACCATGATGCTCCTGTTTTTCATGGCGTCGGTATTTTATTCCGAAGGAAAAGCCAATCGGTTACAGGGCGATATGAAATTATGGTACAACAAGCCGGCTGAAAAATGGCTGGATGCTTCTCCTATCGGTAATGGATTAATTGCGGGAATGGTTTTCGGGAAAACCGCTCAGGAACGTATTGCGTTGAATGAATCGAGTTTTTGGTCGGGAACGCCTCATGATTATGATGATCCCAATGCAGGTTCTCATTTTGATTATATCAAAAAACAGATTTTTGACGGGAAATATGCCGAAATGGGCGATTTCATCGACAAATATTTCTATGGCGTTCCTGCCGCTCAACAGGCTTACCAACCTTTGGGCGATTTATTGCTGGATTTTATGGATGTCGACACCCTGGCTGTTACGGATTACCGCAGGGAATTGGATATGGAAACGGGAATTGCTTCCGTGAGTTATAAATCGAACGGTATCGCCTACAAACGTGAAGTTTTTGTTTCCTATCCCGATAAGGTAATGGTCTTGCACATTTCTACCGATAAAAAGAAGAGTCTGAATATGCAGGCGGGTGTGAAAACGGCATTTACCGATACGATTACCGCAGGACGGCAGGGCGAATTGATTATTGACGGCGCCTGGAAAAATCCAAAAGCGCAAACGAACAGTTGGAATTGGCTGATTGCCGAATCAAACGAAACAGGTTTGAAATTCAGGGTTGTATTGAAAGCTATCACAGAAAGCGGCGCAGTGGATGTTTCAAATGAGAAAATCAATATCAGAGGCGCGGATGATGTTACTTTTGTCCTGTCGGCAGCTACAAGTTATGTTAAATACAACGATATCAGCGCCGACCCCGCCGAAAGGACAGGCAAGGCGCTTTCTGCCATTGCAGGTAAAAAATACGGGGATTTGCTGAACGCCCATATTGCCGATTTCAGTGGTTTGATGGGACGGGTGCATCTTCAGTTAAATGATAATCCCGAAATCAATAAAAAACCAATCAATGAAAGAATCGAAGCGATCAAAGAAGGATGCAAAGATATAAATCTCGAAGCGCTTGTTTTCCAATTCGGGCGTTACGCCTTGGCGTCAAGCAGCCGTGCAGGCGGGCAAACGGCAAACCTGCAGGGGATTTGGAATCAGGACTTGCTTCCGCCCTGGGGCAGTAAGTATACGATAAACATTAATATTCAAATGAATTATTGGCCTGCTGAAGTCGCTAACCTTGCCGAATGCGCGCAACCGTTGTTCGACATGATTCAGGATTTGTCGGAAACAGGTCATCAAACCGCTAAAGTATATTATGGTATCGACAAAGGCTGGGTAACTCATCATAACACGGACCTTTGGAGAGGCTCCGCTCCGGTCGACGCTTCCCGTTTCGGCATGTGGCCTGTAGGCGGCGCCTGGTTGACATTGCACCTGTGCGAGCATTATAATTTCAATCGCGATAGAGCGTTTCTGGAAAAGTATTATCCTGTTATTAAAGGTTCTGCCGAGTTTCTTCTCAATTTGCTTGTAAAACATCCCCGATTGGGATATTTGGTTACGCCGTTTTCCATGTCGCCCGAACACGGCTTTCAATATATGGACGGCGAAACAAAGAAAACCGGTTATGTTTCGCCGGCGCCGACGATGGATATAGGCATTATGCGCGAACTGTTCCCTTATGTTATTCAATTCAGTGAAATTCTGGGAGTAGACGCCGATTTCCGGGCGCGGTTGAAGGATGCTTTAGAGAAACTTCCTCCCTACAAAGTAAACAGTTTGGGTAATTTGCAGGAATGGGTTGAAGATTTTGAAAATGGTCCGGGCGGGCATAACTTTTCGGCAAATTTTCCTTTTTTCCCGGGTAAATCAATCTTGCTCCGTCGGGAAAGCGACGCTCCATTAGTTGAAGCTACCAAGCATTGGATGGAAGGAAGGCGCATGGGCGGCGGTTTTCCCGCTTCGTGGGATATTTGTATGTGGTCGCGCCTTGAACGGGGCGATAAAACCGCTCCACTGATTACCGCAGGCGCTAAAGGCGTAGCCAACAATCTTCATCACGACGGAAGCAACAATCAGATAGACGCCACCTTCGGGTATACTGCCGGCGTCGCCGAATCGTTGTTGCAAAGCCATGCCGGAGAAATAGTCCTTCTTCCGGGTCTTGCCGACACCTGGCAGACGGGTTCGGTTACCGGTCTTAGGGCGCGTGGCGGTTATGAAGTCAATATCAGTTGGAAAGATGGAAAATTAATTTCTGCCGAAATAAAAAACGTCAACGGCGAAGAATCAGTTCCCGTGCGGTACAAAGAACAAATTAAAACAGTAACCGTCAAGCCCGGCAAAGCCATCCGTATCTTTTTCCCGGTTGGATGAATTGCAAGTGTTGTTTCCCTTGCGTTACCGGATGACTTTGCCTTGCCTAACTCAGTAGAAGTTTTCGCTTATCTGCTCCACAGCGCCTTTATCGTTTCTTCCTGCGAATAACCTATCGGGCAGGCATCGCTACGGGTATTGGCGCGATAGCTGCCGCTCGATTCGTTGGGACAGGAAATCATCCTGCACCCCGGCATCTCCAGGTGACCGTCGGGATCCGTGTTTTTTAACCATTGATAAGCGTAGCGGATAAAATCATTACGATAGTCTTCCGGTTGAAGCGATAACCAGGATATTTCATCCCAACCCCAGACAAACGGAGCGTTCAATGTGGGAACATTGGTTTCTTTGCTTCTTCCGAAATTATCAAATTCGACTAAATAGGGCAGATGGTCGCAGTTCCACCCGCTTGGGGCGGCGCAGCCCTTGCTTTTCAGGTAGAGTCCGTCCAAATAATTGACTTCCAATTTACCTTGATAGGGTTGTTCCGGTATTTCCTTGATACGCATCGGAAAAGAATTAAAATCAATCAGGCTGACGCCATCTTTTACCATTCCGCCGTATGGCACGTGAGCGTCGAGGAGAACCCAGTTGCGGCGGGCGTGTTTACTTGCATATTCCCGTATTTTGGCAATGACGGAAGCCCAATTCGTGCGGTCGGGATCGTTCATTCCGATCAGTTCTACCTGTCCGAGATGAAAAGCTTCGCAGCCGATATTGATATAGGTTCCGGCTAAAAAGTAAAACCACAGTTTCGTTTCCAATTTGCTGATGTCGGGCACGCTGCTGTTTTCACGCCAGTGGTTCACCAATTTGCCGTTGTCTGCCAGCATCGCTTCGTATGAGAAATTCCGTTTTTCCACAGGCAGTCCAAAGTCGCGGAACACCCATTCCGGAACAGGCACATTATTGACATCCGTCGTAATGATTTCAAAAAGGCAAGCTTGGAAAACAATATCGGGATCGAATCGGTGCATCATCTTGATTCTGTTTGCAGCCGTATTCAAGAAAGCCGTATCGCTTATAAGACTTTCTTTTCCCCATCGGTAAATGGAACGTCCTATAAATTTCGCCCCGATATTTTTTATCATTCTTACGTCATCGTCCGGATAGGGATAAATACGCTTGGCTTCAGGAATATCGGGACAAAGAAAATAAACCATCGTAATGGCTTTCTCTAAATAATTTTCCAGCGCCCTTCTTGAAATACCATTGCTATCAAATTGATAAGGGTTCATTCTCCCTCTTTCTGGACGCTCGGCTTCAGTAGTATACTCGATAGGCGCAGTTGTAAAGGGAAGCGCGCGCATTTCGGACGCCGGCTTCACATCCTGATTCCGATTATCCGTCAGTGTAACCGCAAAAAGCGCTACGCCCGGATCTTTCGGCAGCACAAGCGCTTTTGCATCCTTGTCGATAGGGATGCAAATCTTGTACAGGCATGCGAAATTATAGGAATCATTTCCTTTTGCCGCACTGTGCTTATGGTTGGCAATATAAGCAAAAGAGCCTTCTTTGATGTATCCTTCGCTAAAGCCGTTCCATCCCCATTGTCCGAAAAAGCCGGAATAATAAGGTATCTTCGCGGTATATTTTTTCCCGTCCACTAAAAAAGTCGTTTCCCGGTCGTTTCTTGTTGAAGCGACAAGTAAATACAACTTGTTTGCCCCGTGTTTTTCGGGCAACAGGATGGTATCGCCGTTACTGCGCACAAAGTTATATATCGCCGGATCGTTATTGATTTTGAATGCAATGCCGTCCGACACAATCCGGTCGGGCATCAGTTCGGCGGCAAATGAATTTTGCATCCGATCGAAATTGCCTGCCCGGTTGAATTCATCGGTAGTCAGCGCAAGCGCATTGTATTTCAGGTCGACAAATGTATTGGAAGGCACGGTGAGCAGGTTGGCGCTTTTCAGTTTTACCCCGAAAGTTTTAGGTTGAAACTTTGTACCGCTGAAAATGATTTTGTTCCCTTCGAACCGCACTTTTCCTTTTGATTCTTCGATTCCATTCAATTCTTCCGCCGATTCCACCGGCGAAGAAAATGCGATATTGGCGTCGGCATAATCTTTTCCGGCTATTTCATTCACCCGGATAACATAGAAATCTCCATGTTCCGCTTTTTTAACCGCTTTAACTGCAATTTGAGGAGAACTCGATTTCAGCAGCGAGAACGAACTTCCTGATTTCCCAGTATGTTTCGGCGTGGAAAATGCCAGTAAAGGCTGGTTGAAATCCTCCGCTTTTGCAGCTATGCCGGCATCGGTCTGCGAATGTTCATGGCTCACTATGGCATAACGGAACACCTGATGTCCGTGATCTTGAAAATTCTGATACGGAAAACTCCTGTCGGTTTTAGGAGCGTGCATAAGGGTCAGCCGGATGGTATTGTTATCGGGTTTATCCCATCCGTATTTGCAATCGTTCAGGATAGCTATGCCCCGCTTTCCGTCGGATGAAGTCAAGTCAGCCCATTGGCGACCGATTACTTCAAAAGCGCTCTCCGTGTTATTTCCACGTTGAACATAGCCGATTCCAAGGTCGTACGAAGCTTTTTCATTAGAAACGGTAGTCGGAAATTCCGCTTTCAGCAATACGTTCATAGCCCGCCACTCGTATTCGTTGGAAATATCGATACGGTCGTCGACAGCGCCGTCCGTCAGACTGATATACTGGACAATCTTAGTCGAATCCTGCCAGCTTCGCTCTATTTTCAGGGAAGCGCGAAGCGGACCTGTTTCCGCAACCGTTATCTTCACATTGTCGGTAATAGAGGAGCTGGGTCCGTCGATGGTTTTTTTATATATTTCCCAAGCCGGATATTGGTTGGAAACATTATCGGTCAGCACCATCAGGCGGAAAGCTTTTCCTTTTTCCACCAGTTCGGTTCCGCTCCGCTTATCGATTAGCGAACCGATATCCCCGTTTTTGTCCAATGTAATTTTGTAAATAGCGTTTTCGATCGAATGTTCCGATACTTTCAGGTTTTTGCTTTTAGCGGCGGAGCTTGTTTGTATTTCGAAAACGGAGACGCTGACCGGTTCCGTCTGTGCCGGAAAGATAACGGTCGCCTGCCCGTTTTTGTAAGAAAGCAATTGAGCGGGATATTTTTTTCCGCCGGGTTGAATCACCGTCAGTCCGGCGGGTTGTGTTGCAAAAGGAATCTCAGCCTTTACAAAGTCAGTCCGGCTGTTTGCCACAGGATTATAAACGATTACGGGAATTCCTTTGACTTGCGTGTTCAGCGTTCGGGCAACCGCTCCGACTGCCGTTGTTATTGCGTCTGCAAAACGGGTTTGAGCGATCAGTTCGTCATTCCATGAAAATGTATAAGCGCGTGGAATGCTTGTGCCGGTAATATCGTCGTGGAACTGATGCCATAGAAACCGTTGCCAGTTTTCGCGAAGTTCATCGGCAGGATAATTGATGCCGCCCAATAGTTCGGCTGCTACGGACGCTCTTTCGGCTGCATCCGCCAATTCTTCGTTCCTGCGATTGAAGCGCTTCATGATAGCCTGCGAGGTATAACAACCCACGCCATGAACATCCATCAGCAGTTCTCCATCATAAACCTGAAGTTCCGGATGTTTTTCAAACGGATAATAATCTTCGTAAATCTGACCGGCGCGGGCGCTGATCACCTGAATCGGTCCGGCGCCTTCCTTGACGGCTTTTTCTACGGAATAAACGGATGGAATGGTCGGGGAACCGCCCTGGTCGCCCACGCCGTAATAGGAATAAGCGGTTTTGTTCGGACCCGCCTCAGCCCTGCTGATGATGCGGCGGTCGTTGCTTACGTCTTCGTAATTATAAGCCGTACCGTAACCGCCCGTATCGAGCGCTCCCATAATTCTTGATCCGTCGAGTCCCTGCCACAACCCTATTTTGAACGGGACTTTTTCGCCGTTAGGGAAAAACGCGGTTTTACGCCATTGCAACTTTTGGGTTGAAAAACCTTTCAAACCCGAATGTGCGGCGATGGTAGGCAGTTGATATCCGAACCCGAAGCAATCGGGAAGATAAATATCGTTGGTCTTCAAGCCGAATTCCCTTTTGTAAAACTCCTGTCCGTAAAGAATATTCCGGAAGAAAGATTCCGATGAAGGTATATTGGGGTCGGTCGCTTCCCAAGTACTGCCGGTCACATTCCAGCGTCCCTTCTTAATATATGCTTTGACTTTTTCAAAATCAGCCGGATAATATTCTTTCATCCAGCTGTATTTTTGAGCGGCTTCAAAGTTGAAAATATAATCGGGAAAACGTTCGAAGAGCCAGAAATTCTGAACCATGGTACGATGCAGAAAATCGTCGATAGATTCTCTGACGTCCCAATTCCATTGGGTATCGAAGTGGGCTGTCGACACCAGATAGGCTTTGTATTCCTTTTGCGATTGACCGCGAAGCAAAGGAATGCAGCAAAATAATAATAATAAAAATGAATAGAATTTTGTTTTCATGTGTATATTATTTATTAAAAAAGAATTGCCTTCAATCAAAAATATTGCATTTGAATGTAAGGCAATTCAATTAAGAAATCTCTCAAACGGAGAATCGTTTACTTTATATCAATCTGCTTAATCGGCGAATAGTTATACCTGTTGCTTCCAACGGTTGAACTGGCTCCTACCCGCACGGTATAAGAGTAACCGCTTTTAACGGAAACCAGCAAATCAAATTCAGGGCTTATATGCTGATTGGCATCGGCTTTGTTTTGATCGGCGGTCAGACCGCCATAATCCGTATTCTGTCCGTATGTCCAGGATCCGTTAAGTATGTTTGCCCAACTCTGATTTACATTAAGCATTCCCTTTCCATTATCCGTATATTCCGTAACATTGATAAAGCTATTCGAGCCATTTCCGCAGAATGAGGTAAGACTCAGAAACACCCTTACATCATGAAGATTAGGAATCGTTTGGGTTCCGGTTAGAACCTGATTCTGCAATAAGGGAGCTTTTACTTTGAATTTAACCAATAAACCGGGTCCTCCGCCTCGTGAAGTAGGCATCGTTACCTGAGAGTAGGTGAAATCGTCAATTACCAAATAAGGCGTAACCGTAAAATCCTGTACGGTTTTATTTTTTATTACCACGCTCTTTGTCGTATCCGAAACCCAAAATGGTCCGTCGTAAGGAAGCATATCGTAGGTGCCGGCAAACATTTTCGTATTTTCATACGTTCCGTCCTGTTTGATATGCAATTGCTGATAATTAGTGGCTCCACCCGGTTGTCCGGTAAAACTCCGTTCCCAAATTTCAAATTGCCAGTCATCCTGCGAGGTTAGCAGCGGCTTTCCAGTGTAGGAATCAGTAACCGTTCCGGTTATTGTACAACTTGGAGCATCCCAGTTATCTAATTTAGTACATGAGGATATACTCAGCAGCATTATTCCCAGAAATAAATAAAATATTTTTTTCATTTTACTTTTAATTTTACGTGTTAAACATTAACGAAGCGGATTATTAGGAAGCAGGTTGGGATCCTTGTTGATTTCTCCTCCCGGAAGTCCCTGATAATAAATCGTATTTCTGGCAGTCCAGGTCCTTTGCGACATTTCCCGTTCATCCAAATAGATATATTTGCCTTCGTCTATCACATAGTAACAGGAAAGAATCCTTGGAATCCACCGGTTCAAAACGTAGTTTGCCACTCTCCAGCGGCGAAGGTCAAACAGGCGGTGGCATTCGCCCCACAATTCGCGGTAGCGTTCATCGCGGATGAACTGCAATCCCGGATCTATGTCGTAGGCGCCTAAACTTTGCGTATA
>Ga0123354_10012128_pt1 | contig 13345 bp, 8 predicted proteins | sample TergutLab28metaG_2_FD_97872 | JGI IMG/M metagenome (GOLD analysis project Ga0123354, IMG submission 97872) | Labiotermes labralis P4 segment gut microbial communities from Petit-Saut dam, French Guiana - Lab288 P4 | ecosystem: Host-associated > Arthropoda: Insects > Digestive system > Gut ...
ACACACACACAACACACACACACCACACACAAACACACCGCACACACACACACACACACACAACACACACACAACACACACCGCACACACACAACACACACACACACACACACCTCATGCACACACACACACACACACACACACAGATATATATATATATATATAAAGATAGTAAATTATGCAATATCTTTAGCCAGAAAAGAGGTCAATACATGGAATATACTGAATAGAAACCCCACGTCTTCAATGTGCATAATGCAAGGTCATTGTACCAAATATAAATAATTACACGAAATTTGAGGTTATCGTAAACGTAAATATCGGGATTAAGGTCTTCCTTGTACTAAGCTACCCATGTTTTGAACTTGTCTCCATCTACAGCGTACACGCACTCGTTTTTCTCTGAAATGTCTATACCGGTCTTCATCAAGACCATAACATTGATACTAGTATCATAGTTCCTACAAATATTGACATTGTAAGACCTTGGCATGAGCACTTCTCTTTCCTGTCCTTGTAAGATTATTGAAAAACACATTTTTTCAGCTATTTGTTAAGCTTCTACTTTTCCATGGAAAATGCAGAAAAAAAGTTTACGGGAAGCAACTCGCTACGGGACGGATGGTCCGGAGATCGAATCCCGTTGGGGGCGATATTTTCCGCACCCGTCCAGACCGACCCTGGGGCCCACCCAACCTCCTAAACAGTGGGAGCAGGGTCTTTTCCGGGGGCAAAGCGGCCGGGGCGTGGCGTCGAACACCTACCCCAACTAGCGCCCATGTTAAGGAAAGAGTAGAGCTATACCTCTACTTCCCTACTGGGCCTTCGCGGCCTGTTCTAGGGTGAATTTTGCCTTTAACTTTACCTTTATTATATATAAGTTTTGAGTGAAGATCGTCGAGTATGAGCGCTTGCCACTTAATTTCTGGCCGCCCGTTTTGGTAACATTTATTGTTCGGAGACGTTACAAAGCTTCGAGTACAAAGTGTGCACATAAAATTGCAATTGACTACTTAAAAGTATATAAAAGTTAAATTAAAACAAATGATTAGCTACAGTATCTTGGTGTCCCCTGGATAGGTTACCGGCCCGTCACAACATTACAGCTAAAGCAGCATTGAAATTTGGAAGTGAAGCTTGGGCACTGAAGAAAAGAGAGGAGCAACGTTTAGAAGCAGCACTGATGAAATTTTTGAGACACTTACTTGGAATAACAAAACTAGATAAAGAAAAGAATCAATGTATTAGGCAAAAAAAATGGGAGCACAGAACATAGTAAAGGAAATAAAACATTACCAGAAAAAGTGGCTACAACACGTACAGAGGATGGACACAAACAGACTGCCAAAACAAGCACTACAATATAAACCGCTAGGAAGAAGGTACATGGGAAGACCGACGAACGGATGGAGGGACGAACTTCATCTTGAGGATCAAGGAACAGGAAACACACCTAACCCTTCAGGAACATGATGATGATGATGATGATAATGATGATGATGATGATGATGATGATGACTAGCTACAGTATACAACATTCCTTTCACATACGTTTTGTCCTAAAATTATATAACAATTTAGCAAAATTTTAAAAAAATATAAAAATCAGAAATCTCTAAAATATAACTTATTAGGTTGGGTTAGTTAAAGAATTTTTTTACAAGAATCAACATAAAAATATATAGAAATTACCGCTGGAAATATAAGCGAAGCAAATGTGCTTATTAATTAAAGACCGATTTTGTACGTTAGGTGTGGTAAGATACCTTATGGTAAATCTATGTCGTCATAAGGTAAAAGGTAAAGCAGCCCCGTTACAGGCCTGGAGTGGTCCAGAGGGTTCCAGGAAGTTAAGGCTCCCAGATTACGTGACAACGGCACAGGATGATGGTAAGGTTGTCAGCCTTACACACCGGCTGCCTTTACCCTCACGTACTCATTTCTATTAGAACCTGAGTCGACCCCAGGGCCATAGTGCGATCGGAAAGGTTATGTCAATGAAAAATTCCAATGACACCAATTGGGATCGAACCAGCGACCTTCCGATTTGTAGCACAGCACCTTAACGACTGTGCTACCGCGGTCTGCAAATCTATACCATCATATTATTGCAAAGATAAAAGTGACCTAGTACCAGAGCTTAAAGTAATATACACACATCATTGAATTTATGATGCACTTTATCTCTGTTTGTCTGTTACTAAATATCCGGAAACCTACGTCAGGACCGTGCACATCAGTTTACTGTGAAACGTTGCAATACATCGAACTGTCCTTGTAGCCTTACGTCATCGAAGTTATTACATTTACATTTATTTTTTACATATTCAATTAAATGATGACATCTGTCTGTCTGTCTGTCTCAGGACATCGCAATAAATGTAGCGATGGGTCAAAACAGCTTCAAAATTCGAACAAATTAAACGGCGCAGAGTTGTGGTTTATCTTATTGCAAAATATAGAGATTTTAAAAAATAACTTGAACCAGTATTTATTTATTTTCAACTTTAATACAGTGTTAGTGCAGTAATCACCGCCAACAAAGGAAAAGACAATACGTAGGCAAACAGAACTAAACAGGTCTTATAATAAAACCAAATAGGTGCACTAGTTTCTCAAATTTATTTTTGGAATAAAACTCTACATGTTTCGGACGGTTCCTCTGTCCATCATCAGGAGTTTTTCACTGTAAACACAGCAATGGTATATGTCATAGAGGTTTGCTGACAGCTTACGAGCAGGAGCAGGACGCTCGCAAGCTGTCAGCAAACATGTATGACATATACCATTGCTGTGTGTACAGTGAAAACCTCCTGATGATGGACAGAGGAACCGTCCAAAACATGTAGAGTTTTATTCCAAAAATAAATTTGAGAAATAATTGCATCTAGTTGATTTTTTTATAAGAATTTATCACAATGCACGGTCACCTGAACGTCGAAAACTAAACAGGTAGAACAGCCGGGCGACACCTTAAGTTAATATTCATTTAGCAGTTTAAGACAGTTTAAGACAGATTAAGCGCCAAAATGTCGTTTAATAATTAAAAATTCAAGTTTGATGTAATCTTATTATAAATTCAAAAAATAAAGTGCAATTAATTCAGTGTACTTATTCGGATGACCTTGTACACCGAGTTGGCAACAAATAACTTGAATATGAATGTCAATAACTGACACATACTCTATCAATGTCATATCCATACCGCAGGCTCTTCAATAGCGGAGACACAATCTGAAGCCTCCCGAAACAAAATTTGAGTCTAATGGTTTCAAAATGTGGTGCAACTTGTTTGTTATTTTGAACCTGGTCTGTAGTTGGTGTTTCTTAAAAGAAATACTACCCGGACTTTGTTTGAAGACTGGTTCTATAGCCGAAAAATACCGGTTTTAATAAAGTATAGCGAAGAACGAAGGCCAAAATAATAGTGTTAATCGGTGTCTACCGAATGCATTGCGATCACAATATGTGCAAAACATTCACACGTGATTCCATACATTGGCAACCAAACAACATGCATGTGTAATCATTCTGTTACAGCGGGTTAAGAATCGACATAGTCAAATCATAGTCATCATCATCATCTTCTTCTTCTTCTTCTTCTCCTTCTCCTTCTTCTTTTTCTTCTTCTTCTTTTTTTCTTCTTCTTCTTCTACATGTACCATCCCATAAATGTTTATTTTACTATTGATTCAGAACAAATAATTCCTAGTTTACATATGTTTACGAAGAAGGTGGCGATCATGCATACATTAGAGTTAGCGCCATATCCCAGTAATGAAAGTGGGTTAGCAAGATTTGAGTTTCAGTCACATGGCGGCTGGCCACTGCATCAGGTGTTTGTGACTTGAGACTTGGAAGGGAGGCTACAAATTCAGAGCTGAGATTCTCACTGCAGTGGTTACTATGGCTTGTGTCGTCTGGGATTTGAAACTGTGAAGTTGGGTAGATAGACACTAATGTTTCGGATAAATGCACTGATGTCATCTTCAGGGCGGAAGAGTAACCTAAACCGAAGGTGTAGACAAAATGTGGCTCCAAGGCGCTCTTGTCCCACAAATAAATTACATAGCGCCCAAAACAAAACAAAAATTCAGACACCAAACAAGCTGCATATTTAATAGAAAGCTAACGCTATCCCAATACAGGCCTGGACAGGACCCTAGAGCTCCAGTAATATCAGATTCCCACAATTTCCAGATTTTCGGCATAAGAATTTGGTTAATGTTTTCAGGCCTACGCACCGGCCACCTTTACACCTCAGCACACATCCCTGGTACTCATTTCCGTTACAGGCCGAGTCGACCCAAAGGCCACAGTCCAGCCGAAAGAATTATATCGATAAAAATTCCAATCGAACCCGCGACCTTCCGTCTTGTAGCGCAGTGCCTCAACCAACTGCGCCAACGCGTGCTCCTAGATTTAATAAACAGGTTGAAAGAAAGAGAAAGGAAGAAACAGAGTAATGTATCGTCAGTTTATTTCGGCTATTCTTAGTTAGAGGTAATGCCCATTCGTCTCCGTCCATGCTTGAAGAATGTGTGGCATTCCACTTCCAGTTCCATGATATTAAGACACATAGACAACTTTTCATTTCACCTCGGACACATATGCCTTCTTATAAAAACACAGAAATAGACTTTTCAATACATTACAAAGCGCATATCCTTACAATTAATTCATCAATCAAGAAATGCACTCAATACAATATGAATCCCACAAACCATTACAATCCCACACACGTAACACGACAAACCGCCCTCCCACACACAAAACCTTTAGTATTGTTACCAAAAGCTACACGTGATCTAAGGCCTTCGTAACGAAGAAATTGATGTTGTAACTTTTTTGAGTTAGGGCGTATTGAAGGAAAGACGCGACATTTCGAGATATTCTTTATATCCCTCCCTCAGGCTTGATGGAACAAGAATCATTCTTGTTTCATTGCACCTAGCTCTTTGGTTACTATTATAAAGTACCGTGTGTGGACGGTTTGTCTTGGTGTATTAACACATCAGGGAAGATACGCGTTTAAGAAAAACCCCCAAGTGTTTCGGCACCGGTGTGTCGTTCTCAGGGAGCTTTGCACTTGGTATGAATTGTACCTTATTAAGTGTACTTGTTGGTTGTTGTATTAATTAACAGAAATGGACGCCACGTCATGACAAATTTTATGTTTTTGCAGCAGACTTTCGTTGCGGACTCCATGTCTGCGGATCAGAACTGTTCATATTTCGCAACCCCCTTGTAACTGAATAACTACCTTCATGGAGTATTCCTTGTTCAGAAGCTAGTACGTTCCCAGGTAGTCAAGAAATACACGCATTTTGTGGAATCTGAAGGTTCATTAAACTTTCCATTAAAACCAGCAATTATCCTGAGCCAGATCAATCCAGACAACGCCAACCCATTCTACAGGGGTTCTGATAAGTCCTTAGACCGAATTGATTATTCTTACGTCATAATTTAACATATAAATTGCCTTTCATCCCTCTAAAGGTTCTTGAGATTCTGCAGCAAGCATATATTGTTTGATCTGAGCAGTAGATTAGCTTCCAAAAACACTATTGATTTCCCTTCTACGACATCGGGCTAAGGACCTATCAGCACCCCGGTATTTATGGAAGATTCATTCTATTACCCTACCATCTACATCTAGGTCATCCGAGCAGTCTCGTTGTTCGGCGTGACCTTCTTCTCTAATCCTACATTATTCCCAACTCCTCCCTTCCTCCATAATTTTGATTTATATTCTGAAGGCCTCTTACCAAAACAATATCAATGGCACTTAAATTTATTTTTCTAACTTCATGTTCTCACACTCACTACGTGCACCACAAACTAGGGAGAACTCTCATAATTCTGACAATAAAATAATTACATTCCGAATCAATATTGATATATTTGTCATTGTAATGGGGATGCAGTGTGTTTTCTGTGACATATAAACTGAGTTTTTAAATACTGCGTGACTGAACTTCAGGTTTCAAATTCTTATATAATTTCTCTGTCGTGTTTCACATTTGAACTGAAACTTAACAAAACAGAAAAGCCGCACTAAGAAATATTTGGGGTACTACAATTTATAGCAGCTCGCTGCGGCTTGGACCATCCAGGGATCGAATCACGGAGGGAACGAGACTTCCCGCACCCGTCCAGACCGGCTCTGGAGCTCACCCAGCCTCCTGTAAAAATATGCCATGTCCCGGGGGTAAAGCTGAAGGGACTTGTAGTTGACTGTCCACCCCCATCTAGCGCCGAAATTAAAGAAAGAGCAGATCTGTAACTCCCATTCTGGGCCTTCATGATCTGTACTAGGATTAAATTAAACCTTTAACTTTGTAGGGTATTAAAATGAACAACGACAGTATCCTTGAACGTAAAACTGCAGAATGGGGAAATGTACGAAAGGAGTTCAAGTGCTAGACTGAAAAATTGACGATAATCAGAAAATAACAAATGTGTAATTCTCTGAGCAAAATTCAAAACTAATATAACTCTGTGATCTTCATAGGAAACCGACAGTCGATCAGCTGCTCAAGACGTTCCCCTGATTCCATACAAACTAAGGTTCATTATCTTAACGTTATGCATCCAGTTGTGCTAATTATGTAACAAGACATTCAATATACGTACAGCGCAACATTGAGGCACGTTCGTGCAAACACTGTTGTAGTGGAAAAACAGTAAGCATTACATATTCTGAGTGTGAATGTGTAGCCTTAGTTATCCAGCATGCAATGCGCATGCACCATGTTATACTGTCGTCTGTGGTCTTGTTGGGCTCTACATTACCTTTCCATATTATCTCACAAGCGGCACTTATTTCGGAACACAGCTATTGAACTAAGATATATGCTTTCATTTTCTCTGCGACTTGAATCTGAAACATTTCTCATTCTGAGAAGAACTTAGCGAGCTATGCTAAATATATATATATATATATATATATGTCTCCATTTAAACTACTAATCGTTTTTTCAGAACTTGAATATTCTCGAAAGATTTTGGAAAAATAATCCAATATTAAAGCCCATGAAAATACTTTCAGCGAAAGATGAGTTGTTCTTAATAAAATATTTAACTGCAAATGGGCTGTCGCCTGGTGACAGCGGTTATTTTGTACGTACATAAATAAGAAACAAGGAACTAAGAAATTTAAGTCAGTAGAGTTACATGAAAAGCATACAGTACAAACTTCGAGTCTTGGGAACCATCTCAGCATTCGCTTATAGACACAGGGAAATCAAGAAAACCCAAAAACCAAGATGGAAAGACAGACGGACATGTCGAAGCTAACAGTCGCTTATCGAAATTTTGCGAAGGAGCCAAAAAACCAATGACTGTCTACTGAACACAACATGCATTTTTCGTACACACCAGCAACAACTACACGTTTCGGCTTGTAAACCAAGTAATTATCAGGCTGTACGAGATTTTATAAGAAAGCACATTGTATAGTAAAGCAAGTAATAATATTCAAGTTATTATGCTTAATTGTAGAACTTCTACAGCCTCTTAATTTTCTTTTTTTACCAATTTGATGCAAAAATTCTTTATTTCAATATATTTTGTATAACCCGCTACATGTTTCGAGCACTATTATGCTTATCTTCAGGAGGACAAATGTATTAGTACAGCATCTGGTATCGTCACTCTCTTTATGTGACTGTTCACTACAAAGGTTACGAGAGGTCTATCGTAACCTGTGTAGTGAACAGTCACCTACAGAGTGTGACGATACCAGATGTTGTATTAAAACAATTTGTCCTCCTGAAGATGAGCACAATAGTGCTCGAAACATTCAGAAGAATATAATAAATGTACTAAAATAAAGAATTTGTGCATCAAGTTGGTAAAAAAGACTATCATTATATTAGGATGCACGGTCAACAAAATATTTTTAAAAATATTCATAATTGTTTAGTTAAATGCCGAAATTCCTAACTGTTAATTCTCTGTAACAAATAATTTGTGTTTTCAAACGATACTTATTGGTTTTTATATAGAGGAGGTTTATTCCTTTTTTAATTACAGCACAACATCCCCCCCCTTCCGTGGCCTATCCTCAGATGATTCAAATCCACACCCACAAGTTTTGACATTTCTCATTCCTAGCTACGATATCGACACATAACAATATATTACAGATAAAAAAAGTTCCGAACATCTTGGAATATGCATAGGGCAGAACGGTTACACCTTCATATACCAAGCTTCAGGCGCCACAGTGTTAAAGTAATGCATTAAAAATTAGGCTGTTATGTATCCGTCACGTGAATCACGTAACAGGAATAAGAGCTTCGAAGCATGCTGATGTTTGCGCGATATTTTAATTCATCTAGGTCGTTCTTATTGCGAGCACCGATATTGAGCTGGTACAAAGATTGTTGGAGTTAATGTTAGGCTGAGCAGCAGACCGACGCATTGCGACTACTGTGACGACGAATCAGCAACAACTGACAGCTTTCGTTTTGTTCCGCGTATAGCAACTTCACCGCATTCGAATAAAATTGTTATGGGCATACTTTTCATGCCAGACAGGTCTCTAATTAACGTAATTAACAACTCATAATTCAAATAAAATAAAAGCAACTGTTTATGATACGCTGTTGGTACCTGACCCACATTACAAGCCATGCAGTCAGTTACCGTATACATAGTACTGTTAACAAAGATTATGACATAGGCTTACAGTTCTCCTTAGTAGGTCTTTCACCCTGCCAGTATTTGTTTCATTTTGGCAATCAAAATTTGTATACCGAATTTTAAAAGTTTTGTCCAAATTAATTTTCCAGAAAATCTGCAAACTTAGAATTTATGAAGTACGAGTATACATTAGATGGGATTCAATGAGACAAGCATAAGACGTAAAATACGGTGTCGAAATGAACTCGACATTGTACTCGGTACAACGGAAAGCCCTGTCGTGTTTAACTCGACGTCGGACGAATCAGTTTTAAAGTAAACTGCAAGTATTTTACAGACGTCCAGTTTTATGGCAGAATATATATATATACAGGGAGTGCCAAAAAATATATACATTTTAAGAGATGTTATCTATGTATTAATTTTCGAAGTTGAATTTCGTTCAAAAAATGGCGTTAATCAAATGAATGTTAGCATCACTATGCGACAGGCAGGACAGTCATCGGTATAAATTGAGTATTACAATTTTAATACAGTTTTTTTTTCTTAAAATGTGTATACGTTTTTTGGTACCCCCTCTCTCTCTTAAACTATATATATATATATGAAAATAAAATATAACCGAATATTCAAAGACTGAGAGAGTGTTAAAACTTTCCAAGTACAAAATACAAAATACCAAATAAAAGCGACTCTCCTGCTAACGCCAGACATTCTGCAAGGCGCGGTCTTCGTACTAATCTCACAATATTCACCCTTCAGTTCTTCTTACTTTTTCCCATTGTCATTGTTTACTTATTATACATCTCACTTTCTCTCTCTCTGTCTTCAAATTTTCATTGCACAGTGCCACAATACACTTCTTATGTTACATTAATTTTTTTTAAATTTTTGTATCTGACTCAATCCTATGATTTTCTTCAAAGCTGACTCTTCTTTCGTAGTCAACAACTTTCGTCTCAGCGTCTCTAAATGTTTCGATACACTGTAAATGGTGTTCCCCTCTCCTCTACTCTCCTCTCCGCTCCTCTCCTCTCCTGTACCTAAATTACAAACCTCTCCATTCTGACCCTTACACCTTAACCCTCTCTGTGTCCAAAATCCCAAAAGAAATTTCACTATTATAAAACAATTTTACCCCAAATGCAAAGGCAAAGCTGGCCCTGTGCTTTAGCATAACACCAACAACTTAGGCCTGCACCATGGTGATCTACACCTACGTGTATGTTCAATTGAACTTTATGTCAAGTACGGCCCTCAAATAATTTCACACTTACATCTCGCGCCGAAAGAGATGGCATGGACTCTGGAGTTACTGTTTCCTTTGGGCAGATTCACGCCAGTTTTACTTCGTCGAAACAAGTGAATAGCAGTGAAGAAGGTCAGTTTGCATTCCTTCATGTATAACAAACCTCATAACATTGACATTGCAAATTCAATTATGATAAATAACACTTTCTGCACTTTGGAAACTAGCCCCGCCATATTAGCCTTTCCCATTGCTTTCTCCTCTTCTGTGCGGACACAAGGTTTCAGTTTGCAATCAGTTTCATTTAAAGTGTAGTTACATATTTTTGTAAATTATTACTATCACACCTGAATTCACATAACGCTCTCAAAATTCTTAATATTTAGAATTTCGAATCCTCTTCTCCCACTTATACTGAACGTTAAAACGAACTGCATGAACGTTTTTCTCCACGTGCCCGAGGGTAAAACAAAAAAGGTCACAGTAAGATAGCATCATTAAGGAAACTGTAGTCATGCGCCTCAGACTGTGTATGTACAAACCCATAACATTGTGACTGTGAGTGGGGCAAGTATCGACCTTACACACCAATACCAGTCGACCTTTCAATATGTCAATTAAATGGCATTTATATAACTTCATACAGAGTCTAGCGAAGTGCTAGTTTCGGACTGCAACTTTGAAATACACCATACGATGATCGAAAACACGGGTTTTGTTTTTTACTGCTAACTAGGAATAAGAGCGATGAAGATGAATTGGTGAATGAATATGTTGGTATGACTGTGCACAAGCTATGGAAGGACACGCACAGGTCACGTGGCGTGACGCCAACGCAGCAGTGGGTCTAAAACTGTGCGTCTGCCGCATGCCTTTCTCAGAAGTGCGTAGTGTGGTCTCTGCGATCTCCGGATCTCTCACCTTCAGATTTTTTTGTGGGAATATTAAAAGAGAATGTGTATAAAAACAGCCCACATTCTCTTGATGAACTAAAACAACACGTCCAAAACTGTATCTGAAATGTTATGACAGAAGGTTGTTACTAACGCGAGGAAGAGAGTGGTTGCCTGCATTTCGGAGAGCGGTAGACACTTTCAGCACTTCCTGTAAGACTGTAAGTGTGATTTAAATGGCAGAGTAAACACTTAAAATATATTGAGATATTCTTTAGTTTTCAATTTTTAGAACATCTGGGTTTTTATTTTGACTTTTCGATCTTCCTGTGTAAGAGCATTCGCGTTACGATGATCAGCGAAATACCTCTCTAGAAGCTGTACTTCAAATACTCGCTAATTCTACTTTTACCGCAGTTTTCATAAATGATTTCCTTGTAATTTATTCCACAGAAATAAATGTGAGAAAATATTTCCAACCATTCCTTGGGGTGGTTGATAAGTCCCTTACCGAGAAATGACTCTTTCAAACAATTAAATATTTTAAGGATTTCTTGGACAATTTTATGTTCCAGGTCTCGACATTCCTTAATTAAAAGCCGCCGAAACACGTTACCAAGATGTAACACTCACGTTAAAATGTGTACAGTTACCTAAACCCTGCTGTTATTTCTTTTACTCTCACCATGTAACACTGGTTGCCACTGCACAACAAATAGTAACCCGCCATCTCGTTTGAACGCTATAATAGATAGAAACGAGAACATTTTCAAATTCCAGATTCGTGTGAAAAATAGACACGTATATATATATATATATATACACTGAGTTCCTGCACCCTAGTGAACACACTGCGCCAACAATAGAGTGTCAGTCTATTACTGTTGTTTACGGAAGTGATAGTTGCTTACTCCTAAAATACTATAGAACACATAAATAGAATCTGTGGCTAAAATATAGTCTCTCAATTTTAGCTTGGGTCAAAACAATTGTTAGTCTATCGTAATCTATAAAGGTGCAGACAGTCTTGCCGTTTGGAGGGCCCCATAATGCTGGAAGCATTTCAGATTTGGTGTCAAAAATATTTCGTACGTAAAACTAAACATAAGGCACACGCAATCTGAGTAGCCTATTGCGTCACTCATACTGATGTCATTTCATGCTTTTCACTGGTATCTGGTGGTATATCTGCGGTATCAGTTCAGGACTAGGCTAATTATGTCCCCCCAAATTTATTTCCGCGTTTGGCCAAAATAACTCAAACCGACATTAATTTTGTTGTGCACACACACCTTCCGCCCTGATAGAAGGAATTATGAGCCTGCTAGGCAGTAGCGGGTTGTTTGGAATGCAGTTATTTTAAAATTATGTATTCCAGCATGGAGTGTCTGGAAATCGGAAGATATACAGTACGAAGATTTGACGTTTTACTGACCGTGCGTCTCAGTGTATTTATCTCAGTAATTAACCAACTTGATGCACAAAAGATTTGTTTTACAAAAAGTTTATTTCATACCTCTACATGTTTCCACGTGTGCTCATCATCAGGGGGTCAAAATTGTGTTATATAGCATCTGGTGTCGTCACACCTATAGGTGTGATGATACCAGATGCCGTATAACGCAATTTTGACCCCCTGATGATGAGCACATGTGCTCAAAACAAGTACAGACATGAAATAAACTTATTGTAAAACAAAAATTTTGTGCATCAAGTTGGTTAATTACTGAGATAAATATACAGTATGAAGATAAATTTGAATAGGGCAATAATTGTGACACTCAACATTCTCAGTGTAAATGGTATATAAACTTTTAACTTCTAGCTCACAATAAACAAGATTCCTCAATATTTAAGGAGGCAAATATTATGCTGTTTATAGATAAACAAACCTGCTTTGTTGGAACAACATACGAAACATATAAATGCACTTCGTGACAAAAACCCAGGGTAACTGAATGTTAATTTAAGTGATATATATAATAACCACTGTACCTTAAGGGGAGACGTCAATTCATAACATGTACATTATTTATAACTGGGTCCGGTAGCTCAGTCGGTATACCTACTGGCTACGGGCTGGACGGTCCAGGGATCGAATCCCGGTGGGGGGCGAGATTTTCCGCACTTGTCCAGACCGGCCCTTGGACCCACCCAGCCTCCTGTACAATGGGTACCGGGTCTTTCCCGGGGGTAAAGAGCGGCCGGGTCGTGACACTGAACCCCCACTTCCTTCTAGTGCCGTGGTCAAGAAAGAGTAAAGCTATACAATCTTCATGTTTGCACCGTGCATCAATGACAATTAAACATTTTATTATCCAACAAATGCATAAATATATAATTTGTAGATATAATTAAAATTATAAAATATTTAAAAGTGCTCCTTTTTAACATGTTTCGGATCACAGAGGATCCATCATCAGGAAGACTTATACAGTGCTTGGCGAAAATTTAGTAGAGCTATACCTCTACTCCCCCTATTGGCCGTACGGCCTGTACAGAGCCTCAGTGCCTGTACAGTACAGCTATACCTCTACTCCCCCTATGGGCCGTA
>Ga0123354_10012129_pt1 | contig 13344 bp, 6 predicted proteins | sample TergutLab28metaG_2_FD_97872 | JGI IMG/M metagenome (GOLD analysis project Ga0123354, IMG submission 97872) | Labiotermes labralis P4 segment gut microbial communities from Petit-Saut dam, French Guiana - Lab288 P4 | ecosystem: Host-associated > Arthropoda: Insects > Digestive system > Gut ...
CAACAACAATTACACACAAGACAACTTAAAACTAGCGACAATACATGCGAGACAAATTAGAATACAACATGTACAAAAGGTAAAAACACCCAAGTAAGAGAGTACTGTGTACAGTTTCTTGTAATTGTTTTTAAATCATTAATTCAGAGGTAGAGGTCTCGGCGACGAGCCGATTACTCTTCGAGAGGAGTCCTGCCGAGTGTGTGTGTGTGTCATTGGGTGTCATCAGGTGCAACAATAACAGTCTACACATAACACTGATTAAGAAAGAAATAAAGGTATTTAAATATTAACGTTAATGTGGATACGAACATTCATTACTTCAGTGAAGGAGAAATTACTGATAAGGCAAGAACATAAATTAAAATTCCGGCTTTGTTTTTAAATTACGCAGTATGAACTATATCCTTTTTTATTATATGTTTGTGTAAAGTTGGTCACAACCGTGCTTCGCCAATAGGTATACCACGGAATATGTACAGAGGTTGAGCACAGATTAAAATTAATGTACCATATTGCCTTTGAAATTCTAGTCAATAATTTACTAACTGTATCCTTTATAAAACACCCGAAACGTATATTAGAAGGGATTTTTTTTAAAAAAAGGTATTAATTATAACAAGTTATGAGGTACTGCTCTGAAGCAAATAGATGAAACCACATATAGCCTTTTTATTTGGAAACCTGCTAGTATTTTGTTTGGAGTTGTAGAAACATGTAGCCTTCCAGGAGCAATAATTGTTTCTGTTTCACTTGTACTGTCAGAGATAAAATTTCGCTTTTCATGCCAAAATCTGACGCCAGGTTCACCTTATAATTATAGAGGTGTTCACGAGGGAAACTCATATTAGCGGTTTCAGCTGAGCTTGTAGCAGTCTTCAATTGAAATAACGCAGTCAGCTAACTTGATTATTCACTAAATGCAACGGATGGCTGCGTGTTTGGTACTGTTGCTCCAAAGCCTCTTAAACAATTCACTGATTCACGTAGTGGCCAACCAGACACGACATTGAGGCGAAAGTGGTTTCACACTATTCATGGCCTTTCGTGTTGATAAATAGAGGACTAGACCACGGACTTGCAATTTACTGTTGTGTTCTTTCTTCGTGTTCAATTGTAGGTGCACTGAGTTGGCTATGTGCTTTATAGATCGATACGTCTGCTTGTATGTGACTGGGACTGTCATTAAGGATTACAGCACTGTTTAAAATTACACTTAATGAGAACACAAGCTGATATGTTACATAGATGTAAATGTAGATTTGTAACAAAGAAGACAAAGTACATAACGATGTCCTGCTGCTTCACAGAGGAACACTTTTTTTCTCAACAATTGAAATTAATTAATTCCTCTTCACTTTCTCTATTGTGCTGTACCACTGTGATATATTTATTCGAATGAATTAAAAGAGGTTGACAGTTTAATTCGGCTTACAAATGTACTATTAGAAGAACCTAATCTTTTGAACAAATACATGTATAACTCGACTTCCATGTGCATTTTAGAGGTTGATTTAATCTAACCGGGTCTCATGTGTTCATTGTAATGATGGTATCTTGTTTTTTGCCTTTTTTCTTGTAGGAAAAAAGTTTTATGTTACCCATTTCGTGCAATGGTAAATAATGATTATTTTTCTCAATCAACTAAATACACTATATGATTTGCTATTAGCCTGTTTCAATGTAAATAATATTTAAAAACACATTGTGCATTTAGTTGGTTGTAAAATAATAGAGAAGTGGAGTTTGGCTTTTAGAAGTCTGTTTGACTCAAAATAACTAGTAAAGGAATAAAGCAGTCGTCATGAACTTTTCCCCTTTGAGCTGAAAACAGTCTTCATATTTCCTTAGCCTGATCTGCTATTGTGTCATTAGTGAAAGAATTGTTGAGTAAATAACAGAATTAAAGTTCTCTGGTGTGATATTCTTAAACACACGCATTGCACTATGACATATGTACTGATGTAATTTTCATCATGAAGATGATTCATCATTACGCAATTCCGTTTTATGTGAAGATAATTGCAGTAGCTGTTGTCTAAACGGAGAATGGCGGTTGTGCGAGTTTAAGGACTTTTGTCTGTGTGTCTGCCGGTCGTTTTTGTTTCCGAAACTTCCAGAGGCATCTTAATGAATAGACAGCTGTAGCAGACCAAGGCCGTCGGCTATGACATGTCCATTTACCGTCAGATACATTCAAAATATTACACCTCTAAGATGAAGAAATCCAACGAGATGCAACAGTATGCAGATATTTATTTATTGCTAAATTACTCTACATGTTTCGGGCGTCCATCGCGCCCATCATCAGAAGTATATAAAACTTTAGTTGCAGCTTCTGGTACGGATCATACTAAATGGGGAGCAAGCTTGCTCCTCAGATAGTATGATCCGTCCTTATTTGGTCACGTTTGAGGAAGCTTGCTCCCCAGATAGTATGATCTGTAACAGAGACTGCAACTACAGTTTTATATGCTCCTGATGACGGGCGCGATGGACGCCCGAAACATGTAGAGTAATTTAGCATTAAATAAATATCTGAATACTCTTGCATCTCGTTGGATTTCTTCAACCTAGAATCACGATACACGGAATCACGAATATAAAAAAAAAGTTACTCCTCGTTCTTGGTTACCTGTTTGGGTGTTAAACATGGCTTGGTACACATGGTGACCACAAAACTGGAGTTAAAAGAAAGGAAACTGCGCTTTACTTTCAACTTCCTACTTTCTGAAATGTCGGAATTGTGTTTTTCACCGCAAGAAAACATTTTACGGCGTCACAGTCTATTTGTTGTCAGAAATGACAGCTAAATGGTGACAGTTCTTCCATTGTGGACGCTTTCTTCATCTTGCGCACATGGACGTCTTGGCGTCACCGCAATCCACTGGCACGCTGTTTTTACCGGCAAGTGAAAAGACAGGCATGCATACCGAAACTGTGCGCTTTTGGAATCCAGCGGAATAAACAACTGTATTTGGTGAATCCATATATATTACATTTTGCCTTGTTTTGAAACAGTGGTATTGAAAGTCTGTTATTTATCTGTTAAGACCGAAACACGTAGCTGTTCGTGAGGACAAATAGTTGCGTTGGGAAGGATATTAAAAGTTTATTATTGAGTGAAAATTTTCCTTTGTTTTCGTAAAAATGAGAACTTTCATTACAAATATTCACTCAGCGTGCCAGGACGATACACCAAAATTCTGTATGTGGCAGTATTTTAATGTAATGCGAGTCCGTAACATGGTGCTAACACCTTAGTTTCAGCTAAATGAAATTAAAGCTTCTCTTGCCGTCTGAAGGAGCAAAAGTGTTAATTATGTAAATAATATATCGGACTTTGAAAGGTATCATGTTCATTACGGATTTTCATGGAATAACTGCGAGTTCGATACTGGAAAATTATTCTGCTAGTACAAAATAATGTAAATGATGTGATAATGATTTGCCTGATGACGTATCTTACGGCGGATGAGAATAAAGAGTAGTGAGATATTACGCAAGTGGTCGTAGCACATTTCATTTTATTATCTAGGAATTTTATAAAGGGACTCAATAACGCACAGAGAGGAACTATCAGACTTCTCAGGAAGTAACACACAGGGAGGAACTATCGGACCTCTCTGGAGGTAAAGCACAGAGAGGAACTATCGGACCTCAGGAAGTAACGCACAGAGAGGAACTATCAGACCTCTCAGGAAGTAATGCACAGAGAGGAACTATCGGACCTCTCAGGAAGTAACGCACAGACAGGAACTATCGGACCTCTCTGGAAGTAAAGCACAGAGAGGAACTATCGGACCTCTCGGGAAATAATGCACAGAGAGGAACTATCGGACCTCTGAGGAAGTAACGCACAGAGGAACTATCGGACCTCTGTGGAGATAACGCACACAGAGGAACTATCGGACCTCTCAGGAAGTAACTCACAGAGTTGAACTATCGGACCTCTCTGGAGGTAACGCACAGAGATGAACTATAGGACCTCTCTGGAGGTAACGCACAGAAAGGAACTATCGGACCTTTCAGGAAGTAACGCACAGAGAGAAACTATCGGACCTCTCAGGAAGTAACTCACAGAGAGGAACTATCGGACCTCTCAGGAAGTAACGCACAGAAAGGAACTATCGGAACTCTCAGGAGAAACTAAAACGGGACTCTTACAAATGTGCGTCAGAAGCCTTGGCATTCGTATTTTAATTTTCTAGACTTATCGCAATGCATGTCCAGTTCTGTTTGTTGAGTGTTGCTTCCATATTTGGTTTTCCTTGCTTTCTGTAATGATAGGTGGACAATTTGCCTCCCCCACCGACACTTTCATCGGCTGTTTGTTCGGTTTTTTATGTTTTGCTGACCGTGAATCTTAGTATAATCTTAGTAATTAACCAACTTGATGCACAAAATCTTGTTTTATAATAAGTTTATTAAATGTCTCTACATGTTTCGAGCACTGTGTGCTCATCATCAGGAGGTCAAAATTGTGTTATACAGCATCTGGTATCATCAGACCTGTAGGTGGCCGTCCGGTGCACAAGTTGGGAGAGGACCCTCTCAACCTGTGCACCGGACGGCCACCTACAGAGTGTGACGATACCAGATGCTGTATAATACAATTTGACCTACCAATGATGATCAAAACAGTGTTCGAAACATGTAGAGGAATATAATACACTTATTTTAAAACAAGAATTTGTGCATTAAGTTGGTTAATTACTAAGATGTTTGTTCGGAGTTTAAGTGCGAGGTGTCTGTTGCTACTGATGCTGCCAGAGCATTGGCACAGCTCAACTGGAAGGAAAGGAACTGTGTGTCCTGGTATTTACCTGAAATAAAACCGTTAAAACCCATTAAACGGACAGTATAGGTGAACGCACTGAATGCGTCTGACCTGAATCGTACGGCGTGAGGAAAAATTGAAGTTGATGCTAGAAGCACCTTACTTTTAATTTCCAGTAACTCCGAAACAGCAATGCATATTCCAGCTCATTTTTGGACGAGTATCAGACTTTAGGTAAACTGATTGTGAACAGATATCGGTTTGTGATTTTGTGTGCGACAGTTCTCAACAAGCAACTGTCTAAATAATGCACGTTATTCATTTATACCAGTGCCTGATTTAATAAGCAGAATCTCTGCATTTTATCTGTTGTAATGTTTTTATGGTTAAAAAGGTAAAGCAGTCCCATTGCAGGCCTGGAGTGGTCCAGAGAGTTCCAGGAAGTTAAGGCTTCCAAATTTTGTGACAACGGCATAGGATGGTGGTAGGTTGTCAGCCTTAGGCACCGGCCGCCTTTACTCCCAGGAAATGCTCCTGGTGCTCATTTCTGTTATAGGCTTAGTCGACCCCAGGGCCATAGTGCGATCGGAAGGATTTTGTCAATAAAAAAATCCACTGACACCAGCTGGGATCGAACCAGCAACCTTCCGATTTGTAGCGCAGCACCTTAACCACTGTGCCACCGAATGTTTTTATAAGTTTTGAATAATTCACAAATTAATTATTTCTCTACCTAACTTTTTTTTTGCCTCTTGGTAAGTAAGTTGCATTGTGTTTTCTGTGAAGAATGGAATGAATTTATGAATATTATGTAGAAAAATTTCAATATAGAAGGTTTAAACAGGCAAGGCAAGTCTGTGTGTGCTGTCACTAACAACTGGCTGCACACAAAGCTGCTCTTGCCGTGATACGATATACATGCAGTTATTTGCCGACTTCTCACCACGTAGACCCAGGGTTTAATCACAACCCATTTCCTATTTCATTCAAGGTGAACGCAATGGCACTAGCTATACTATGAATACTTCAGTTTTCCTCCGTCCTTATAATTCCACCATTATTCTATTCTAGTGTATTATTTATCCACGACCGTAACAACTAACGAAGTCCTTAAATAGGGTACTTCTCGGGTATATACAAAGTAAGCTGCGACTTGGGGAGAGATTCTCAAGATTAATTTTATTTCATTTCCTATGATTTTTTTATGGGTTTGTGTTCCTTAACAAGTACAAGAAAAGCAGCTTATTCTGACGTTAGATCAGTATTTCCCAACAGCGAAATTGTAGGCAAACTTCACGTTCTCAAGCACGTGGTTAGGGAAAAAACTTGAATTATGGGAGACCATGAGAAATCCTGTAAAATGTTTAGCGTATTATGCTTACAGCTTGCCATTATTACATTTATAGAACTTCAGGTCTTCTATTTGAGAGAAATCTCTGTGAAGTAAGTAATCCTGTGTGTAATCCATTGCAGCTCTTCTGTAAAACGCTAACAGGGACGCTTGTTGTGTTTTTAAAGTAGCGTGCTAACAAATGGATATTTTTTTTTATCTGCTGTAAGGAACAATATCTTGTGCCATAAAACGCTACGCCATATAAAAGTCTGCAAGATTTTATATTTGTTTCGCCCTGTCAACTGCACTTGTACAGACTGGAGGGACAAATCGCTAGAACTTTGCTCATCTACGGACGCTCGCAAGTTGTGATTGCTTGGCAGCCAGTGAAACGTACTGAAGTACCATCAACATATTTTCACGGAATACAGTGGGAATGATTCCTCGTCGTCGTTGCGTCTCTCGCGTTGCGGGAAATTTCACGATATTTATCGAACAGCCTGGTGTAGGTCTAACTCTCGAAACTTGTGTTGGGACGTGTCTAATTCGAATCTCGCCCAGTTCATTGGCTATCCTGACCAAGGTTTGTGGTGGACTGTTTCAGTCCCTCCAGTTAAATGCTGGGAAAACAGCGTCATTGGATCACGGTATTTTTTATATACACTTCATAATATGGTTGTGTTATGACTGCTGTGTCCTTACAGAATTATTTCCTTATGGATTAGGTTAGTTTTCAATCAAATACGATAATATCGCTCGTTCGCCGTTTCCATCATAGATGATGCCTAGTCTACAGCGGCGCACTTTAAGGATTATACTACAAAGCAGAAAAGACAAAGTTATAGAAGAGGAAACCGTCAAGATTTGTTGCCAGGTATTACCTCTCATGTGTAGGTAAAACAGTAAAAAGAAACTTCAGTCAGAATTCCAGTATTCCCACCATACTCCTGGTCTGGGTACTTTCTTGATCTACGCCGGGGTTACTGTAGTGTCTGTCTAGGTTTAGATCTTCCTGTGCCTCTTTTACTTCTGGAAATGATGTGAGTAGAAATGTGTGAGAATTTGGCGGTCACAAAAATAATGTTTGTATTATTCTTGATAAAATCGGCTACAACCAGATTTAATATTTCCCAAGAAGGACTGGTGTGTAAATGATACGAATCGCGGTTTTTGTGAGGTAGTAATTGTATTTGGTATTTTAAAATCCTCATTACAAACCTATATTGATATGAATTCTTAGATTTTATATACCTGCTTGTACCCGATCTTCTTCCTCCTTGTAACACGTTTTGAAATTTAGATACAATTCAATCTCGTTTCTGTTCGAAGAATACGTGTTTTAGAAGTTTGAAGGATATCTCTCCAGAGATGTGCCTCCTGTAATTTAATAAAAGAAACCTGTAGGGACATGGAAAACATATAGCGGCAGAAGAAGAAGAATAAACACAGATTTCTTGAATTGATTTGATGGACAGTAGTTTCTGCGTTCGCGACAGGAGCGCTGTGGTGGCGACGGCCTGTATCTCATTCGTTGGCGAACTACCAGTTGGCTTCGAGACGCTGTGGTGAGCGGTCGTTCGATCAGCCGGTGTCCGGCGAGTGCGTCCGACAGTGCTGTGGTACACGATCGTCGCGTGATAGTCACTGTACTTGTGTAGTGTGAGCATAAATTGCGATTATACTTGTTCGTGTGTGTGTGCGTGTGTACTGCGTAAGTAGTCATGTGATGTGTGGAAGAAATCGAGGGATATACAAATACGGTAAGACCCCTCTTACTACAATTAGTAGATAAAAGTGTAATGCTATTTTTCAAAAACACAAATTCTGAACGTACTTTTTGGAACCAGGACACCTATGCCTTCCTACTTCTGCTTAACAGAAGTGGTAGCATGTAGGCCTTTGTCTCGTATACCGTATCGTTAGGACCATTCAAATGTGAAGAGAGTTTTAGATGATACTAGTAAAAGATAATTAGTGAGAATATTTATTTCTTAATTAACGGCCAACTTCCCTTTGGAGTGACAGTTTCCATTATTGGTGTTACGTTTTCTGAACAGGGCTCGCATTGCCCCATATTTCGATTCTAGTACGAGTTGAATGGGGAAAGAAAGGCAGAGCTGCTACACGTGTTTTTTGGGGGGGGACATTATCCCTTTGGCGAAGAAGTTTACGTCGGGTCAGATTTTTTTTGTAGGCAAGATAGTCCGAAAGTTTACCCACAGATCTCAATAATGATAATGATAATAATAATAATAATAATAATAATAAGCATGTAGGATGTGGAAGAAAAGTGATACCGGTAATAAGACGGGCGAATGGACCCATTTCAAAATCACTCAGAAAATACCTGGGCAACATATCAGGAAAGCAATAAATTAAGGAAATAAAAAAGACAGCCATATTGGGCACTGAATACTTAATACGGAAAGTGCTAATACAAAAGTACAAAACATATTTCACGGACGAAATAACATTACATGTAACACAGACTATAAATACAGAACAGCTGCAATACTATTTACCGTAAAGACATGGTTTGTTTCAGGTATGTTGTTGTAAATATCCTGCATAAAGGTGATAAGAAGGATAATAATAATAATAATAATAATAATCCTGTAAGGATGATGGACCGGAAAAAAATGTTCTTCCTAGGGTATAAGGTTGGAAATCGCATTAAAAATGTACTCCCGTCTCTGAATGTGATTAATTCTTGTCATTTCACTTTGCAGTCCCTGTTTCGTAGCTCTTCTAGAACGGTTGTTGTGATGATTTCGTTCTCACTTTAGAATCTCCTCCAGTCATTTCAGAGCAGGACAGCGATGTTTAAGCCCATGGTGCTGTACATTTTATATGCCTTACACATTACGACGAAATATCAGCGCTAATGCTGAAATCCACGGTTTTATACGTGGCACACGCCACTCGAGAATTCCATTTTGGATGGATGACGCCAGTTCTGCAGTGTCTACGAACACAACACAATCGCTGTTGCTGTGCTGACGTTATCTTTCCCTTCTTGTGACAACAGAGAACGGCCCATCCAGACTAGAAAAGTGACACATTTGGCTTGTGAACAAAAAAGAATAATCATCACAAACATCAAGGATTGGGCCCTTTGATCCGTTCCGTCTCCAGAGTTACAACTGCTCGCTCCAACGCTTCTTCGGTCTTCCAATTGTTCTCCTTCTTTGTGGTCTGTAGTGGTATGATTTCAAAGGGATTCGGTTTTGTGGCATTCTTTGCAAGTGTTAAAGCCAGTTCTCATCTGTATTCATCTATCTTGTCTAGTATGCCTGTAATCCGTAGTTTGCGGCGTACGTAGTCATTTGTTTTGTGGTCATGAAGGGTGTAGCCTACCAGAGGTATCAGTAACTTAATTTCTGCCGCTTCAATTCTTCCCCTTTGTAAGGCGGTTAGAGTCCAATTTTCTGACCCATATAAAAATGTAGGTAAAACTAGTGTGTTGTATATTTTGAAAACAGTTTCCGTTCTCACTTTCTTAAAAATAGTTCTCTTAATAGTATCTATTAATTGTAAAAATTTTGCTAATTTAAATTCTACATCATTGGAAAAATGGTAAGATATACTGCAACCTAGATAAGCAAACTGGCTAACTTGTTCTAGTGTTTCATCTTTTATAATAATTTTTGTTCTTAGGTGATCCATTCAAACGAAACCAAATACTTTCGTCTTTTTTGTAGAAAACGGGAGAAATCCAGTGGGGGTTTCCTTGCCTTGTGTTCCGTGCCTATTGATCTTGCACTGAGCCTGTGGGAAGTTGTGCGCTGTATGTGCATGTGTTAATCAGTGTGAAGTAGAAGTTTTCCACAATAATACGAATATTTCAGTTCTTACCTCACAGAAAACACGGCATCTTAGTTACAAACACCAGTTAACGCTTTTTAGAGAAATAACTTTTTCTGAGTGCCACAGAAAACCTGCAGGGCGGATTGAGAAAAATGTTGATTATTTCAATTTAAAAGAAAAGCAGGTGTTGTGTATAGAAACAGTTGAGAGCAGTGCTTTCAGTTGTCATTTGGTTGCGTGGTTGTGCTCCATACGTATGCCAGGGACTTGCTGACACGTTTGTTATATTCCCTTGCAGATGATGTGAGGAACATGTTAGCTAAGCTTGCCGTAATTTTTATTCGTCAAAATTGATTCGATCGAAACATGTGGTCCCATTTCTAATTATTGGTTTGGGTGTGTAATAAATGCTCTTTGTGACTCGGAAAATAAAATAACTTCGTGCTGGTGTTTGTGGTGGTGATTATGATGATAATGGTGATGGTGGTGATTATGGTGATAGGTGGTGATGCTGATTATTATGATGGTTGTGGGGAGTGGTGGTGATGGTAATGGTGATGCTGGTGGTCGTAATTATGATGGTGGTGATTGTGTTGGTGGTGGGGGTGGTGATGGTGATGATTATGATTATGGTAGTGATGGTGGTGGTGATAATGGTAATGATGGTGGTGACATTATTACGGTATCTGTGACCGTTTCGCTGTAATCGCAACAGCAAACATTTGATGCCGTAAGAACGCGAAGAATGTCGCTTTAATGGCGTGCTTTGTTAGTGACAGGAACCAGTTCGAGCCCTGTCTGTCCCTGTTAAGAGTTTGCTTTTTATTTGACCCACGTATAGGTGCTGCGAATTATTGTGTGTTCTTGTCCATTGCGTCTGACTCGCTAAACTTGTAACGGTATCTTATAAGTTCTGTACAACTGCTTTTGATGTGTCATAACGTTACAAAGAAGTTCTTCTTCAGAATATTTCGGGAGAAACGCTGATTTATTAATTTCAGAAATTAAGTAAATTTCATTTTGACTTTTCTCGACCTTTGTAACATTTTGCACCGAAGAGTAAAATTGCCTTGAATCAAACTCATAATTTAAAGGGGATCGAAAGAATCAAATCCCACTGCGATCTTTGTTTAAAGCTTTCCGCAGATACTGTACGTGAATGCTGATGGGTGTTTTTAATAGGCATGATACATCGTGCATGTTGCATCCTCTACGCGAAATGGTAAGTCCTTGGCATTACTCGAGCACTGCTTGACTTCGAAATATTTTCTGAGTGGTTGATAATTTCAAGGTAAGGCAGATCTGTACAGTGTAAGAGTTCTGCTGTTACTCACGTATCTGCTTTTGATACATGGACAGTCCGAACCATAGCTGCGCTGGAGAAAAATTTAGAGACCAATCGGTTCTGCTGTTCTCCCTTCGTCGCCGATGTTGTTTTCAATCGCAGTACAACAGAATCCCTTAAAAGCTTTAGAATAAAACTGGGGATATGAATTACATATGCAGGTTTCAAGCAATTTCACTGCATTTTAAATGTGTCTTGTATGGTTTACTTACGCTACAATGTTGTATTAAGTGATAGTAAGTGTACTTAATGTCTGAATGTACGGCGATTGCGGTTATCCTGTTAGACCTTGTACAGAAACGTTATTTTGTGTGACAACTCGCATCACTAATTCAATCTACTTTTCCCGTGTCGGTGGAAAACGCAGCCCCTGTCGCTGTTACAGGTTGCCGCGAGTTGTGGTTCCTGCGATTTAGTCCATCTTATTGTTGTTTTTGTTCGATTTTTACTCACCGTGCCTGGAGAAGATGCTGGAAGTATTATTGTCTTGCTCGCAGCTACACGTCGCTTGTAACAAACAATTTATTTGGTGTTTGTCGAAGTTTAAGTTATGAGAGCCTGTGGGGGGTGCCACACGATTGTTGTCTATTAAAATAATGTCTCTGCGGTATGAAATATGATAGAAATTTAGGTCGCATACACATGAAAACTTATTAGCAATCAGTAGCTTTATCTTTTTAAAGATAATTACAGAATATGAAAACATAAAATCATAAGGTCATTGAGTGACTGACTGAGGTTTTTCTGTGCTTTTTCCTCAGTTGTAAGGCAAATGCCAGGGTATAACTCGCAAAGACTGGGCACGGGCCGCGCTCTTCCAAATTAGTTCTTAACTGCATTGTTCTATGTGTTGTTAACTGTGTTGTTCTATGTATTGTTTGTGTGTAAATGTGTGCTGTATTACTACCATCTGGTGTCAACCCAGTTGCAGTTAACTAATATATCAATATCAATAAAATTCTGAGTCAAGTAAATCACCGTAGGGTGAAGAGAGAGAAACCAACAAGATGCAACTAATCCGGTGTTTATTGTCGAACGTCTATCTCCACATGTTTCGGCCTAAAAGTAAATAACCATTTCAATCACTTTGCTTTTCCGTGTAAGCTCTAGCTTGTAGGCTGGGCAAGAGCATACCAGATCTTCATTGCAGAATATTCAGTTTTGGGAGTTTTATAAAGATGACGACTAAAATTAAATAAACTTAGTTCTGTTCTTCATTAAGCATTACGCCTGGAAGTTTTATCGGGGAGTGGAGGTGAAACTCTGAGTCTTCTTAACCTGGGCATAGTTGGAATGATGAGGGTTTATCTTCACGCTCCGGTCGCCACATTCACATTAAAGGGCCGCCGGTGACTATTTCGGCAGGAGGATAAGTTGGGCCGAGAAACGGTTTGGGGGGGGGGGGATATCGTATCTTGTCCGGAATCAAACCCCTACGAGTATTCTTCAGTCTTCCAGCTCGTAGTATGGTCACTATATCGACCAACCTATCTTGAATCCTATAGTGGTTCTAACAGTAAGAGTTACCTTTGTTACACTGTAATTTATGGAGTCGATGTTGGGTATTAAGACAAATTCGGAGGAGACTCTTGATGGAGGAGATTTGGAATTGATTGACTTATAAATCGCTAAAAATTTTGAGATACACGTGGTGATCACGTGAGGTTTTGAATGGTGGAACATCAGTGGTTATTGAAGTTCGGTGGTAGCCGTACATAACAACTGCTGTAAAATTAAGTTCGGTGGTAGCCATACGTACCAACTGCTGTAACTTTAAGTTCGGTGGTAGCCATACATAACAACTGCTGTAACATTAAGTTCGGTGGTAGCCGTACATAACAACTGCTGTAACATTAAGTTCGGTGGTAGCCGTACGTAACAACTGCTGTAAAATTAAGTTTGGTGGTAACCATACATACCAACTGCTGTAACATTAAGTTCGGTGGTAGCCATACGTACCAACTGCTGTAACATTAAGTTCGGTGGTAACCATACATACCAACTGCTGTAACATTAAGTTCGGTGGTAACCATACATACCAACTGCTGTAACATTAAGTTCGGTGGTAGCCATACGTAC
>Ga0123354_10012133_pt1 | contig 13343 bp, 7 predicted proteins | sample TergutLab28metaG_2_FD_97872 | JGI IMG/M metagenome (GOLD analysis project Ga0123354, IMG submission 97872) | Labiotermes labralis P4 segment gut microbial communities from Petit-Saut dam, French Guiana - Lab288 P4 | ecosystem: Host-associated > Arthropoda: Insects > Digestive system > Gut ...
AGCTCAAAACTAAATACAAGCTATTATATGATTAGCTCCTTAAAGAATATAACAAGCCTACATTTCCTAAGAACCATGTACTTTGCATGTTTTCATGCCCATCTGCGATATGGGTTGACCTTGTGGGGCGGTGATCCCGGAAGTAAAAGAATTTTTCAATTACAAAAGAAAGTTATAAGAACGATACGTGGAATAGGCTGACGTGCTTCTTGTAGAAATCTGTTCAAAACTCTGAATATACTTCCCTTGCTCTGCCTGTATATAAGTGAAACTGTGTGTGAGATAAAATCAAACATGGAAAAGATGAAATATAATAGAGAAATACATGACCACTGTACGCGCCAAAAATCAGATCTTCATACTCAATTTTGCAGAACTACACTTTTTAAAAACAATAGTGCAAATATGGGTATAGAATTGTACAACAGATTACCTTACGCAATAAAGAAATTGGATAAGATGCAGGAATTTAAAAGTAGACTGAAGTATTTCTTAATGCAACATACCTTCTACTCAGTGAATGAGTATATATCCTCATAGGCACCACCGTCACTCAATTGTTGTAATCGCGTATACTTTACTCCTAGTATTTTGTAATTTCACCTAGCAGGTCATTGAGAAGCTATAGCAATGTATGATTTTAATAACATTTCATATTACTTTGTTCTACAAATGATGTACAAATATTGCTAGCATCCTATGTGTAGTGTAAATGACTGCTTGTTAAATGTACTGTAGAGATTGTAAACTAAACTTGATGTGTCCAATGTCATATTGATGACTAGATGGACTGATATAAGAATAAATAATACCTAGATTTTTTTTTTATTTACATATCATTAATGATGGTACTCTGCCTTCAGTAGTATCAACATTGGGGTCATAAAACTTACTTCCCTTAAAAAAGCTGAATTAATACTACAATACTGAAAGCAGTAGGGTATGGCAGAAACAACAACAAGAATGAAAGACATAGAGATTTTTATGACAGAAGCACTCTTGACACTTGACTGTGTTGTCAAGTACTGACATTTACCCAGCACTTTACTTTTTCATTTTAAACCTGTAAGCAATGAAGCCACATAGCGCAATTGTTACTGTTATATACGCTGAAAGTTTATACTGTGGTTTTGAAAGCATGTTGCACTGTCACTAATACAGCATATACTAATAATATTTTTGTATGAATGTTGACAAAATAATTATTCACTGAATTTCATATCTTCACATTTCTGAAATTAGACGATGGACTGCATTTCCTCATCACTGATCTACACGTTTCAAGTGCATCTGCATGTAGCATTTGTATCTATAGTATAGACAGCTTGTCACAATCTGCATACCCGGCTTTCAGCACCAAGTCTCAAACAGTGAACAATGTCTGTTATTAGTCTGTCTGCATATTTGAAAGGTCAGACTGGCCCAATAAAGACACTTTCAATAAATCTGATGTTAATTTCCTCAAGTGTTCATTACCATAACTACTTCATATAAAACTAATGTGTTTACCTATCAAAAATGACGGATTGGCAAATAAAGGGTAATTAAAAGATTTTTTTATTCATAATAAAATAGAAAATATCAAACAACTGTACCCTAAGAAACACAGACAGACATATAGAACTTGACTTTTATTAATAAGAAGATTGTATTAATGATCTTTAAAATTTTTGGCACATATTTTGAGTTGAAATCCTGCCATCACTTAAAATTAGTCCTTGACATGCTATTTACAAAATATGTTTGACTTTGTGTGCAATTACAAGGCAAATCCCCCTAAAAAAAATCATTCGTATATATTCAGATAAGTATAATATGTTGCTTCTGAACCATTATTACTGCTTTGATATTCTGTTTTATCTTTTGCTGTATGTTTGCAAGTACTACGTCTAGTAATTTTCATATTTATGTCTGGCATTTGGATAATTTAAGAGGTTGTCAATGTATAATTTTGTGGGATACACACAGAAGGAACTAAGCTGCTTTTTATATTACTCTGATATTGAGAAGAACATGGAGAATTATCAGGAAATTAAATTAATGATTATGTGGTAATTTGGCTGAAACACTGCTGGGTATAATACAGCTGTGGTGCCACTGACAGCACTTTTATCGCCCACTAGTAATTGCAACTAGGCATGCACCTTGGATTTTTTTTTTTTGGAGTGAGGCCATAGGACCAGAGCTTCTAAAGAAAATTTGGATAGCTGCAAACACAGCACCTTTTGTCAATTTGGTTGCAAGATTATCATTACAGCAACAAAATTATTAAGTCATTTGAAACCAATGAGTTCCTTTGGTCACGGAGGGAGGCTGAAGCCCAGTAACCACTCTCACCATTTGGTTCACCTTTGACTGCCATTAAAAATTTTTTCAATATACTGCAAGGTTACAGCTGCCAGTTCATGTTGTTTATCTGCACTGGTTTCTTGAATATTCGCCTGCCATTATTTCTCATTACATTTCAAATACACCTTAAGTAGTCCTGAGCAAGGTACAATAAACCGATATAGAAAATGAGTTTCCTGCAAGTAACAAATTTAAAATTGTACCAATTCTCTCGTTTCCTTAGGCGGGGCTGTGTATCGGAAAAATTACCCTACTTTGATACTAGATGTCAGGCGTGTTCATTTTCTCACCAATCACTGAGCGCCATTTTTTATAGACATGCAGGAGATGAATCGATGAGGCAGTAAATGCACACTGTTGTGGTATTGAGGTAAGCACTAGTACCTGATAGTATGTGTTTTACGTTACTTATAATGATGAAAAATGCATTTTATTACTCGAATACTTTTAAATTAAACCATGTACACTGTAATTTTGCATCGTCTGCTAAAGTATCTTCCGCGCAGACTCGGGCAAAATGGCGACCGTGAATATTTTGTTGTGCTTTTCCTTGGAAAGTAAGGATTCGATCGATATTCGTACATGTCGGCAGGATTTTTTAGCTAGAAGTGTTTTCCTAACCTGGTGTTGCCGTTGAACAGTTCTGAGGTGAAATAGATGTCCAAAGTGTTGCCAGAGGTTACGATTCTTGTGGAACAACAATCAGAGACATGTTTTCGTGTTGAAATGGCCCTCCCTACACGCAGGTGCGTACGCAGCCGTAGTCTTCGAATTTTAACTGGGCCTGCTCAGTGTTGTACCGCGCTTTTCTTGCTACCGTTGATTACTTTCAGTATTTTTCGTAAACCGCAATGTTATTTATGCACCAGCCGACACGTACCCGTTATGTAAGCCTGTGCAGTGTTAGGTATAATTGGCATTGGCTGAAATTTGTTCTGGATATTGAGGGTGGCCATATTTCGAAGTCCTTAGGCCTATGCACCCTCAAATGTAGACCGAAGCATCCACATAAACATTTACAGTGATAGTTTTTTTGGTTACTACATTGTAATAATTTATGTGATTTGTAATTAGGATAATGCCAAAATTTAAGCATGTACGAGCAACCGAGAACGTAAGTGCCTTAAGTGAGATATATACAGGTTGCAACCCATAGTTCCTTGCTAGTGGGAGGTATCCAAATTATTGATTTTCTGAATGACATCATATGAAGATATATCAGTCAATATAAGTAAACTGCTTCATATGAGACGAATGATGAAACAGTGAGAAATATGCCTTCCCTCATGTCTGAACCATTTGTACAGCCAGTTTGAAATGTCCTTTAATTATATTGACTGCTTGTTTAAAAATTGTCAGGCTAATTTGTGAGTGGCAGCTCCCTTGTACTATAAAATACTATCAAAAGCTTGGAACATTTTAATTACAACAATCACTATGGATGGCTTACATTGTAGAAAATACAGCATCTTACTTTGTTTTGTTACTTAGCTGTTACTAGATGTACAGGAAAAAAAATTAAAACACAGGAAGAACTTTAGTGGCAGTAATGTCTTCCATATTTTGGAGGTGATTTTGTGGCAGGAACTTTGTCAAAAACCAAATTTGCCATAATAGTCTTCCAGCTGTCAAAGATAATTTTCTAGCAGGAACTTCATAAAAATCTAATTTGCCACCAACAGATTCATTTTCATTTAACAAGGTTCATTAATGAGTTGTATTAAAAATTAGTAGGGTTTAAGGGGCACTGTTGAACTTTTTTCCTTCACTTTTTGAGGAGTAAAAAATTAAAAGACTTTTGTAGTACACATTGTTGGAAGTGAAACTGATTACAGGTAATATTACAAACGTCCCAATTGATGTGTAAAATGTTTAACCAGAACTAACAAGTGCACTTGGATTTATGAATGTCATTTTATTACAGAGTAATCACCGACATGTTTGGGCCACTCATGTGGCCATCTTTAGTGTGAACAAGATACAAATTGAAATCACTCCACAGCATGGAGTGATTTCATTTGTAATTGTGTTTGTATTCTTGTAATCATCATGAAACTGGCCCACATGTGTGGCCAAAACTTGTCAGTGAGTATACATATAATAAAATTACGTTTGTAAATCCAAGTGCATTTGTTGGTTCTTTTTAAGAATATTATGCACTTGATTAATGTACAGAACATGAAACATGTTAAACGTTGTAATTGATCTCACTCTTAGCACAGTTAAACAGCAAGTCATCTATGTAGGGTTTGCTGTTCCAATGTGCCCCAATTAGGGGGTACATTCAAACAACCATGGGGCACTTTTGGACAGTTGCTCCTTATAATGAGAATGCTATTACTAATACAAGTAGGTTGAAATATAAAAAAAAAAGTTTCTTAATTTTAGTACTGGGAGAAGGCAAATTAACAATTAAGAACAAGGAAAAACAGAAATTTATCCCATATTTGGAAAGTCCACTGGTAAAGATGACAGGTGCTGTCTCTTTCAGTCCTCCCTGAAGACAGTGGTTTTAGTAACTTGGAAACATTGTCATTAACAGAAACTAGGCATCAGGAAAGTTAAATTTGTTTGCTGTTACTCTCCTTGTTCAATAATTTGCGACACATACTTCTGACTCTTGGTTCTTCTGCGCAACTTGTTGAGTGAAATACAAGTGTAGTTTCTTGCCCATCCATTTAACCAAGACATGGTCATTTATTTCAATATCAATCTAGACACATCTTCAGTGATTATTTGGTCAGCATTTTCGCACCTCCCGCAGACAAGGAATCATTTGCATTTCTCAGCAGAGATGTTCTGATAGCTTGTATCCAAGTCCTCATCAAAAAGTGTTTTTCTTGAGTGCCCTTTCCATATGTTATCTTTCTTTGATAAGTCTTCTTCACATCTCAGCATCTTCACTCTTTCAGTGCCTTCAGCCCTAGTCTGGTTCCAGTTTTTTTTTTCTAAGTTGCCCTAAGAATTTGGAACTTCCCTGTCTTTCTTCCCTTAAAGTTTCTTTTCTCCCAGGAGCTTTTGGATAAGGCTGCACTAACTCTGATGTTTGAACAGTAGGCCTCTGTCAATACCTTTGATACCAACTTTGTTACAAGGGCCCACTACTGGTGAAGTGGTGTGTATTACAATGATTGAAGAGCTGGCTTGTAAAATTATGACATAGGACCATGAGAATGTCCCACTACTGTACAGGGTGTTGTTTTAATTGCAAGGGAGTCATGTGTTGACCGGGAAGCAGGTGATGACTGAAGCATTGAACTGTTTAAGTTCATTTTCTCTTTATGGACCGTCTGTCACGGTAGAACTTTCAAAAATCCTCATCCATGGACAGATGTGGTGTCAGAAGGCAACACTCCTGTTTTCTAAAGCTGGCTGTTCAGTAATTGCTTAAGTATTTGAGAGGTCAGATGCATCTTTGATAATACCAGGAAGGTTCTGTATTGAAATTCTCTCTCCTAGATTACTGAACACCCAGTTGCTTTTTATTGATACAGCATGTACTGTGCATTTCGTAGAATTTCTGTTATGCTCATTAAGTGCAAAAGGTATTTGTTAACATTTATTTCTTGTAACTCCAACATGTTTTGGCCCTGAGCATCATTATCAGGGAGCTGTTCTTATGCCAAAGTTACAGCCAGTAGTAATCCAGTCGATTATACATGTAGGTTTTACACATTAAAAGACTACAACATTAAAATGTCATGTAACAGCCTGTTGATGCACTTCTTAAGTTGCTATTTAATAACAATCTTTGCATAATCTGTGTTATTGGTATATGTGATGGCTGTACATTAGACATGTTTGTCTGGTATTATGTCTCCTGAGCATCAAATGCCTAGTTATGATGTCTGTTGTGTGAAAGCTTGCTGGGAACGGTTGTCATACCAGTTTCATCAAGGTTGTAGATCTGCTTGCCATTGAATTCAAATGTTACAAGACGATTGTTTTTATTTTGGATGTGTGTGAGGAGAGGGGGGTGTATAGGGTCTTGATGGGGAGACCGGAGGGAAAGAGACCACTGGGGAGACTAGGCGTACATGGGTGGATAATATTAGGATGGATCTCCAGGAGGTGGGATGTGGGTATATGGACTGGATTGGGCTGGCCCAGTGTGCACACAGGTGGTGGACGCTTGTGAGTGCGGTAATGGACCTTCGGGTTCCGTGAAATGCGGGGAATTTCTTGACTAGCTGCAAACCAGTTAGCTTCTCAAGAAGGACTCTACACCATGGAGTAAGTAAGTAAGTGGCTTTTATGTTGAAAGCTGTGGCCATTGCCAGGTTCGTGTTCTCTGGCTTTCTTATAGAAGGATGAGGGTTATATTTATGAAATAGTTGTCTCACTCCAAGCCAGCAGTTTCTGCATTTTTCTTTTACTGTTGGCAGTGATTAAAGTTTCTTGGCATAATCCAAAGCTCACTGATTGATCCTTCATCTACATCCTCTTTTCTCTCTTCTTAGTACATTCATACCACTCCAACCCTAAAACCAAATAGAAATATGTGCAACTTTATTTAGACATTTCTTTAGAACTGTATCAAAATTAACATCACATTTAAAATACAAAACTTCAAGAATAAATATATTTATCTCAGTATTTAACCAACTCGATGATGCATAAAATTTGTTTCACAACAAGTTTTATTTCATGCCTCTACTTGTACATCAAATTGGTTAAATACCGAGATAAATATACTGAGATGCACGGTCAGCAAAATGTCAAAATTCAAGAATAAAATTTAAAAATTTTACATGTTTTTTTTAATATGTTACTGTTCACTCTACAGAAATTAAAAAAAATGGGCTGCATGGAAATGAAGTGGCAGTGTTGAACATATTCTTATCCTTACCCCTTACCCCTTGTTCATATCTGCCTTAAATGACACCATTTAACAAAAGTAGACTCAAGAGAGGGCAGTTGATATTCTTATGGACTACACTTGTATTGAGAAAGACCGTTAAAATACTTGGCAAGCAGGCAGTAAAGAAGGTCTGGAATGGTGAAGAGAAGACAGCAAAAGCTCATATTAAAAAAAAAATACAAATTAAAGAAATTATTAAATAATAAATAAATAAATTCATACAAGTGCCAAAGCACAGTGTCAACTGTACAAAACAAACAGAACTGAAATGGCGGGAGCCACGTGACACAGTTTCCGTGTGGTGTTGCCAATTCATGTGGCAGAATACGAATGTCCCATAGCTTGCTTGTGATAAGTAAGAGCCCCATTACAAATGTACCACCCTCTCTTCTATAAAGTTACACTTTAGAAATGACCTGTTCACATGGAGAGAATGAGATTTTGGTTTTCTTTAGATGTTTGAGACTTATGTATACTGAGTGCCTTTAATATATTTATATATAATTAAGTTGTTTACTGTACTCAGTTTGTCTAAAACAGTTTTAGAAACTTCTATTTTTAAGTCGGTGTCATTTCATCTGCAGTTGCTAATGTGAATTTTGGAATTTGCTGTGAATGTTCCAGGTGCACGCATCAGCTAGATTTCTACAGCAACAGTATATTTTTAAAATTCATAGACCCAAGACTTAACAACAGTAATTGAAATGAATACTTAAGAGTGCTGAAGCCTTTTAGATTCCAGGTATAGATATGAGTAGTAATAGTAGTTCTACGTTGTAGTTTTATCCTGGTCAGTACTAAACCGTAAGAACAGTATCCTACTTCATATTGCATACTTATGCATGTTCTAAATAGTAGTTAGTTATAAAGTTTTGTTAAATTGCCGATATGTTGAACAAGAAGATAGAATGTGTTCTGTGTCATGGAAGCGGTTTGTACCGCAGTCACTCTTCCACAGCCATAGGGCGTAAAAGCAGGGGATGTAGAAATTATAGGAATATTATGGAGCAAATGTATGCAATTAAAATTAAAGTCCAGTTCAGATGGAATAGAGAAGAAGGTAAAGTCCCAGTCCTTTATTAGGGACTATGCCCTGAAGATGTATGGGGGAAGGGAGGTATACCTGTACACATTTTTAACTCCAAGAGTGGATGAAGGTAAGTCTGGTTGCTTTGATGTATAGAAAAGTCTTTGTCCGTATATGAAAATGAGCCCTTATTAGCTGTGTTGGCCAGTAGCCTAGCCAATGTGCTGACTAAGGAGAGTGCTTTTATTGTGCGTGGAGGAGGTTAGACAGTTTTGATCAAAAAACCTGAAGTAGGAGACTGGTTGGGTTACCTGCATAAAGATGGGAGATTTGTATTAAACTTTATCTTAAGAAAAGGTGTGAATTGGATTGAAATGGCTCAAGTATGATTAAGTGGTAGGTCTTGATGACAGTGGTAAACTTCTGATTCCATAAGAAGGAAATATTCAGGTGAATGGCTTCAGCTGCCCGGCTACCATATAATTTTTGCCAGTTTTTTTTTTTTGTATGGAAATGAAGATGGCTGAGTGAAGTAAACCCTGAAGTGGGTACCAGGGAAAATAGTTGCAGGTGCTAGGATTTCCCATTAAACAAGTTACAGGTGTTTTACTACTGTGTGTACCATACATTTTATAGTAATTAATTTGTACCCAACTTTACGTGCGGTAAATATGTTTATCAGACATGATCAAATCTCCAACATATTTCGGCATGTCTAGGTGCCATTGTCAGGGAGTCCTCTTGGTTGCCACCATAACGCTTTCAAAAAAATTGTGTGATGCATCCTAGAAGAGCTGAATCTTTGTCTGTATTCTTCATGACATGTATCTCTTGGTGGAATATTTTTATCATTAGGTTTACTTAAAAAAAACATGTTCCATTCTTTGAAGTTTCGTGCTGTGTTTGAAATTTCCGTAGGCACTAATGGTCACCATAATGAATACGTCTAGTGGTGATTCACTGGCGATTGCAGTTGGCACAAGTAGCTCGTCGATAAATCACATGGTATCAGACGATGATGATGGATGTCCCTCTTCGCCAGGATCAGCCCAGTTCGATGACGGCGGGGATCTTATGGCGGCGGCAATGGGCGACGAAGTGACTGCCCAGCTCGCTGCTGCAGGTTGGCAAAATGAACATGGTGATTTCACTTTGCTTTGTTTTTGCTTTATTTTATAGGGGTTAGTGTATATTATTTATCACTATTTTAAGGATTGAATGCTAACCCTGTTTCACATGTCTACGATTTATTAAATTAGAACTTGTATATTCTCATAAATAATATTAATGCAGAAATACTCCAGGTACCCATGGATGTGAAAAAAAACATTTTTTTTTATGGGGGAGGGGGGGGGGGGTATTTGAGAAGAAAAATGGTGAAGGAAATATATAGGCTGAGGAGATGTGAAGGAATGCAAGAAGGGAGACATTAATGTACAAAGACCAGGACATATCACAGGAATTCATGTTGCTAGTTCACAGATTGGCGTTGTCTACTGATGCAGTTTCGTATTAATTTTATTAGGCAAAATTGCGAAAAGTGCCGGTTAGTTTTGTCCTGTCCATGTTTCTGTCCACGTGGATCAGCGTGGCTCCCACTGGACATACCTTCATGAAATTTGGTACTTGAGGATTTTTCAAAAGTGTGTCCAGAAAATTCAAGTTTGATTAAAATCTGGCAAGAATAGCAGGTACTTCATACGAAGACCTGCGTACTTTTGTGATAATATCTGGTTGAATTGTTTTCAGAATGAGAGATGTTTAAGCAAAAGTCATAGAAAAAATCAAACCCCTCTTTATGTTCAGGAAATGTTGTCCAAGAATTGTACATTTTATGAGACAATGTGGAGAAATATGGTATTGCCAGACAGGCAACAAAAGAAAACATAATATTCCCATAAAAGGTGCAGTTTGCATACAGGATAACTAAGGCAAGTGTACAGACACACACTCATAATATTCAGTTGTTTTTCTGCAGCAACGGTTGTGACGTGACTGTACCTCATGTCACGTTACATGTATCTTGCCCTTCTTGTTTAATGGTGGTGAAACAGGGTTGGTACAGGTGGAAATATCCGAAAAATGTGATAAGAGTTAAGCTTTAATAAACTTAACCTTAAATGACCAATTAAAGTATGTTAAGGAGTTGAAGTTAACCCTTTGGTTTGTGGTGTCACGTGTCATCTTCCACTTATACTTACATACCCCGTCATCAGGAGCTCGAGACTATAATTGTGTTATTGCCGCATATGGTGTGTAATGCTGCAAGGATGAGAAGATATAATAAATGTTAGGTAGCATTATGTGTGTTAGGTAGCGTTATGTGTGTTTCGTGTTTGTGCGAGTTATATTATTGTGTGTCTTTGGCTATGCGGCGGGTAGAGTGTGTCAGATGTGTTGAAGGTATGTGATGTTCATATTGGTGTCTTGCCAGTGGTTATGTGGGTGCACATAACCACTGGCAATACACCAATATGAACTCGTGATGATTGGCATATAAGTGCCCGAAACATGTTGAGCAGATTATAAATGCAAAAAAGCATTCAGTAGCATCTAGTTGGTTTTTTTCTCTACACTTCTACTACGATGCACGGACAAACATACATCAAATGTACACTGTGTATTTGGGCGGTTTTTTGGGGCCAGAAAAAATGAACAATACTTGCAGCAGAAGTCATGATTGGGAACTGTGGGTAGCAGATTCACCGTATCAGCATTGGTAGCGACCCTGATGGTGATTATAAAGTTCACCCTGTAACAGTCCGTGAAGGTCCAGAGGTGGAGTAGAGGTATAGCTCTACTCTTTCTTTAACCTCAACGCTAGATGGAGGTGGGTGGTCAACACCACGCCCTGGCAGCTTTACCCCCGGAAAGATCTGGTACCCATTGTATAGGAGGCTGGGTGGGCCCCGGAGCTGGTCTGGACGGGTGCGGAAAATCTCGGCCCCACCGGGATTCAATCCCCAGACCATCCAGCCCGTAGCAAGTCGCTATACAGACTGTGCTATCCCAGCCCACTGATGGTGATTATGTGGGCTGAAAATTTGTTTTGACATTTGTGTAAATAGCTAATAAATTTGTAAAGTTGTGAGTTTATGTTAATTTTAGAGAGTTGCTCCTTATACAATGTGGAAAATGGCTTAAAATGAAGTAAATAGAGATAGTTACACACACCGGTGTGTGTGCCTGCATATCAAAGGGTTAATGTGGTTGATTTACTGAAGCTTGACTGAATTTTATACATGACTCCAGAGTTTTTCCTTGGTTTTATGTTTTGCAGTTGGTTGCAATTGATTTTGCCATGCTGATGTTTATTTTTAATTGCTTGTTAGTTAAACTTGTTTTATAGTTTTGTTATTTTGGCTGCCTTATTGTGCTTGTTTTAATGTTAATGTTCAGATATTTAGATGTGTTTGCATGTGTTTATGGAGTTAAACAATTAACATTTGTCCTACTACTACTACTACCACCACCACCACCACTCTTAGTATTGTTTTTGATGTTGTTGTTGTTGTTATTATATTTGTCACCTTTATGCAGGGTATTTACAATTTTATACCTGGCAGAAACCATGTTTCTGGGGTATGAGGTGTTACAGCTGTTTCGTATTTACAGTTTGTGCTACATATATTGTTATTTTGTACATGAAATGTGTTTTGTACTTTTACATTAGTACTTTCCAAAGTAGTTGTGTGGTGCCCATTGTCATTGTTCTTTGTAAGTCCTCGAAATCATGCTTCTCCAGTGTGTTGCTCAGGTATTGTCTGAGTGGTTTTGAAATGATTCCCGTTACTCCCTATTAATACTGGTATCACTTTTGCATTCACATTCGACATGCACTGAATTTCTGTTATAAGGTCTTTATATTTTAGAATCTTATCAACTTCTTTCTTGATACACATTTCTGTCTCCTGATATTTCAAAATCTATTAACATACATGTTTCTTTTTCATTATCATGGATTATGGTGTCCAGTTTATTGTTGGCAATAGTTCTGTCAGTTGGCACATGTTGATTTCACATTATGGTAACCTAACTTTCATGACCTGTGACTGATACGAGTGTCATTGTCTAATTTTAGCCCTGTTTCCTTGCACGTGTTAAAGTGTAGTTGAGCACGCACACTATTATGTATCTCTATGTATTTTTCTTTTTCCAGTACAGGCAGACCCCCATATCTGCAGGTAATACTTTCCAAGACCAACCGTGGTTACGTGAAACGGCGGATAATACTGAACACTATATATAATGTCACGTAATATGATATTCGTGTAACATACATAAATATGGTGAAGTTTAATTGATAAATTATATACAGTAAGACATTACCAACATTAATTAAAGTAATAATAAAGTGTACTGTACGCTACATTGTACATGTACAGTGTCCTTTCTCTCGTACGTATGAAAGTAAGGGACTCTGACGTTTAGAGCAATGAAAAAATACAGTACCTGTACTGTACAGTACCATGTACTGTTTCGAGGGATGAAAGAACAATAAAAATCATGCTTTTCCATCAAAGCTCTGCATAAGCGATGAAAAAACGTGTTATTACGCATTTTACAATGAAAATCATATGTGGCATACCTGTACATAACCTGTAATAAGAAAATTGTATTTGTTAAACAATACCGTAGCCTATTGTGGGTATTTACCGACTTCTCCATTCTTCTTGTTGCTTTCTGAACACAAACACTGCGATAATGTGGTGACTAATTCGAACAGCAGGAAAGCTGGTAATAGAATGGTAGCAAGTTTTCGGGGAAGTGTGGGTACGGGGACAAAGGGCACATTTGGGCTGCTGGATCTCACCATGGTAGGGCCCAGTCTCTCTTGGCGCACGTTTTGAAACTTATGAACCGTTTATTTCTTCAGTTTTCCAAATTTTTTTTGGGGACACTGTAAACCGCGGATACAGGGGGTCCACCCGTATTTGGCTTGCTGATATGATGCATTCTCCTGTCACATCAAATTTTTTACATAGCCTGCATTTGCTGTCTGTTTCTGTTTGTAAAATTTTTACTGCGTGATATTTGGTTTGTAATGCCTGATCTCATGCTGCTTCAGTTTCTCACGTCAAATCTCCCTTTGACCACCGTAGGAAT
>Ga0123354_10012134_pt1 | contig 13342 bp, 9 predicted proteins | sample TergutLab28metaG_2_FD_97872 | JGI IMG/M metagenome (GOLD analysis project Ga0123354, IMG submission 97872) | Labiotermes labralis P4 segment gut microbial communities from Petit-Saut dam, French Guiana - Lab288 P4 | ecosystem: Host-associated > Arthropoda: Insects > Digestive system > Gut ...
CTCCCCGCCGTCGACGCGCTGGCCCGGATGTTGTACGGCCCACAGGCGCTCAGCGCCGCCTCAGCCCGCGAAGTCGTCGTCGGTGGGCGCGCGGAATCCGGAGTCGGGGTCGTCGACGAAGCGTGAGGTGCGGCCTTGGAAGATGACGTGGAGGGTGTCGGTTCGTCCGTTGCGGTGTTTGGCGACGATCAGGTCGGCTTCGCCGGGCCGGTCTTCTTTGTTGTAGAAGTCGGCGCGGTGGAGCAGGATGACCACGTCGGCGTCTTGTTCCAGCGATCCCGACTCGCGTAGGTCCGACAGCAGGGGCCGTTTGTCCTGACGCTGTTCGGTACCCCGGTTCAACTGGGAGATCGCCACGACCGGGATGTCCAGCTCTTTCGCCATCAGCTTGATCTGACGGGAGAACTCCGACACTTCCAACTGCCGGGACTCGACTTTCCGCCCGGAACTCATCAACTGGATGTAGTCGATGATGATCAGTTTCAAATCGTGATGCTGCTTCAAACGGCGGGCTTTGGCCCGGATCTCCATCATCGTCAGATTCGGCGAATCGTCGATGAACAACGGCGCCGCGGAAATCCTGGACGTGACCTGCGACAGATTCTCCCAATAATCGTCCAACCGGCCAGTACGGATGTTCTCCAACGGCACGGACGCCTCAGCCGACAACAACCGCATCATGATCTCCGACGCGCTCATCTCCAACGAGAACACCGCCGTCGTCAACCGGTTGTGCACCGCCGCGCTCCGCGCGAAATCCAGGGCCAGCGTCGACTTGCCGATCGCCGGACGCGCCGCCACGATGATCATCTGCCCCGGATGCAACCCGTTCGTCAACGAGTCCAACTCGGTGAACCCGGTCGGCACGCCCGCGAACCGGCCGCCATGCGACGCCAGCGCGTCCATCTCATCCCAGGTGATCTGCAACAACTCCGACACCCGGCGGTAATCCTCTCCCGCCGTGCCCTCCGACACCTCGTACATCGTCTGCTGCGCCTGGTCCACGATCTCGTCGACATCGCCCTGGCCGGCGTAGCCGAGCTGCGCGATCCTGATCGACGCGTCCACCAGGCGGCGCAGAATCGCCTTCTGACGCACGATCTCCGCGTAATAGGCCGCGTTCGCCGCGATCGAGACCGTCGCCAACAAATCATGGATGTACACATGCCCGCCCACCCGGGCGATCTCCCCACGCTTGGCCAACTCCGCGGCCACCGTGATCGCATCCGCCGGCTCACCCCGCGAGTACAAATCCATGATCGTGTTGAAAATCAGCTCATGCGACGGCTTATAGAAATCGAACCCCCGCACCAACCCCATCACATTCGCGATCGCATCCTTGCTCATCAGCATCGCACCCAACACCGACTGCTCCGCCAACACATCCTGCGGCGGAGTACGATCCGGAGCCTCCTGGTCCACGTACGACAACTCATGTGCGGTCGTCACGAGTCTTCCTCTCATTACTGGCGTCTACCGGCGACAGGGCGGTGATGGGCCGGGCCACCTGGAGCGGTTGATTGGGGCACCCGCTGCGATGGCTCATCTTCAGGGTACGAGACAGCTCGGACAGTTTTTAGGGCGAAGTCATGTCAGGCAACGTACCCCCTCCACCCGGCGTACCCCCAACCCGCCGTACACACCGGCATGTGCATACCGTGTGGGAAAATGTGGACAGACAGTCCCGTCAGGCGTGAGGTTATCCACAAGCCTGGTGGATAAGTTGGGGACCAGCCCGGCCGGACCCGGCGAACACGCCGTACCACTTGGGACGACGCTACCGGATCGACGAAATTGCGGAAATTTACGCCTGCATCCAGCATGTGACATCCGGGCGAAGGGACGTTCGACTTCCGCTATAGCGACCGTCGCCAAGACCCGGCCACCGCCCGAATAGCGTCGGGATTACGTTATCCACAGAACTTGTCCACATGCGTTCCACCATCGTCATCGCCGGTACCATGGAGTCGTCGGACCAAGGAGACCGTTATGCAAACTCGTTATCTTGTCACAGGGATGACCTGCGATCATTGTGTGGCGCACGTGACCGAGGAGGTCTCGGCGATCCCCGGAGTGGCGAAGGTCGACGTACGCCTTCACGACGGGCAGATGATCGTCACCTCGGACGCGGCGATCGCCTTCCCAGCCATTCAGGCCGCCGTCGACGAAGCTGGGAATTACTCAGTTTCGGCGGCCTAAAGCCGTCCATCCTTAGGTTTTCTCAGGATTTTCTTGGATTTCTGGTCAGTCTGGGCTAAACTCTCTTTTCGTCCGGGACGCCAAGCCCGAAGAAGATCAGAAAGGAAGCCATGCCAGGGATCAAAACGATCGTTTTATCGATCGTTGGTGTCATGACTGTCGGCTTATCTGGACTCGGCGCGAATCTGGCCTTCGGGCGGGATGTCACGCTGGTCGTCGACGGACAACCCGCCACGCTCAGCGTCGTCACCGGCTCGGTGGCAGAGGTCCTGACCTCGCAACACATTGATCTGGCGCCCCGCGACCTCGTGTCACCCGATCTGTCTACGAGCATCAGCAATGGCATGGTGATCGACGTGGAGTACGCCCGTCCGATCACCCTGACGCTCAATGGGCAAACTGGGATCTACTGGACCTATGCCACCACGGTGGCCGAAGTCCTGAATTGCCTGGGTCTCAGCCAGACATCGGTGATGATCTCCGCACCGTCTGACACGCCGGTCCCCCGCACCGGGATGAGCCTCAACGTCGGTACCGGCCACAACGTCAAGGTCACCGTCGGCGGCAAAACCCAGACCGTCCACTCCTTCGGTTCGGTCGGCGACACCTTGAAGAACCTCGGCCTGACCTGGGATAGCGATGACATCGTCAAGCCAGCGCCCGACACCCCGCTCACCGACAACATGGCAATCTCACTGGTCAAAGTCGACCACAAGACCATCACCCGCGACAAGACCATCCCCTTCGATACCAAAAACACCGCCGACCCGAACGCGCCACTGGGCCAGGTCACCGTCGTGACCGCCGGTGTGAATGGGACCGAGCAGCAAACCGTGGACGAGGTACTGCACGACGGCAAGGTCGTCAGCCAGACGGTCACCGCCGAAAAAGTCACCAAAGAACCGGTGACCAAAGTCACGACGACCGGCAGCAAGCAACCGCCGGCCCCCCCGGTGACGGTCAGCGTCTCCCCTGGGTCCGCTCAGTCCATCGCGTACGACATGGTGAAAGCCCGCGGTTGGGACGATTCCCAGTTCCAGTGCCTGGTGAACCTGTGGAACCGCGAATCGCACTGGAACGTCAGCGCATCGAACAGCTACTCCGGAGCGTACGGCATCCCCCAGGCTCTGCCGGGCTCCAAGATGGCGTCGGCCGGTGCCGACTGGCGGACCAACCCGGCCACTCAGATCACATGGGGCTTGGGCTACATCACCGGGCGTTACGGTACCCCGTGCGGGGCCTGGAACCACTCCGAAGCCGACGGCTGGTACTGATCCCAGGTGTCCCCGGGCGTTGGCCAGGATTTGGCGACGCGGGTACCGCTACCGCGGTTGCGGGCGAATGATCTTGGCGATGAGTTCGGGGGTTAGGCCGAGAGCCTTGGCCAGCCCGGAGTACGACCACGTACCTTCCGCGTAGAGGCTGCGCACCAAGGAATCACGCTGCGCCAGGTGACTGGCGACCATGGCCCGTGCCTCATCGGCCGCCCGGTTGTGTTCCCGCGCCTGTTGTACCCGGATGTCACTCACCGCGAACCTCCGCCAGGCCGGGGATGCCCGCTGGCCGGCCGCGTACGGCCTGCCAGCGAACACTCCCGCTGCCGGTTCATGCCCGTTGCACCTCGGCCCGGGCGAAGTCGGCGATCACCGTCGGGGTGGCCGCGTCGAAACCGACCACGTCGAGCATGCCGGCGTCGCCCGGATCGGCGATCGAGAAGCCCGTCGCCGTCATGCCGACCACCACCACCTTGGCTGGCAGGCCCATCCGGTCGCGGTAGGCCCGCAGCGCCTGGTAGGGATGCACATCGCCCGCCCAGGTCTCGTTGTCGGTGTAGACCACGAAGGTGTCGATGGGTACCCGGTAGTGGCTGGCCCAGATCATCGGCAGCGCGCAGTCGGTCCGCTCGAACGGCAGGCCCGCGATGTGCTTCATCACGTCGTCCAGGCGCTGACGCGGGCTGATCGGCAGCCGCGAGATGCCGGAGCCCGACCAGGTGCCCGTGTGGGTACCGAGCAGAGTGGACTTCCCCTGGGCCGTGAAACCGAGAATCTCGTAGTCGGCCTCGGTCCGGGCGGTCACCAGGGCGAGGGCCGCCGACGCCTCGCGCGCGCTCAGCGGCAGCCCGCCGATCGGCGCGGTCATCGACCCCGACACGTCCAGGGCGAGCAGGGTCCGCCGGCCCGTCGGCTCGACCGCGGCGAAGGCCGCGTAGAACCCGGCGTCCAGGGCGTCGACGATCTTCGCCACCGGCTCCCACTGCCCCGAACCTCTGGCACCCCGGCCGGAGGCGTACGTCCGCAGCGCGATCAGCATCGCCATCGGGTGGACCCGGCCCTTGACCAGGGCGGCCGGGTCGGACAACCTGGCCGCCACGTCGTCGCGCCGGGTACCGGTCAGGACGCCCAACCGGGTGAGCCGGGGCAACTGCCGTACCAGGGCCGTGATGGGCATGCCCTGATCGATCAGCGCGGACCACACCGCCGGCGACTCCAGCGCCGGTTGGGGCAGCATCTCCCACGACAGCGGATAGGTACCGATCAACTCGATCACCCGCGCTTCCGACGCCGTCTTGGCCTCCTCGAAAGCCTCGACGAGGCCGGGCAGGCCGTCCAGGTCGTACGCCAGCGGGCTGCCAGCGGCCTTCTCCCGGTGGGCGATGTAGTCGAACAGCTTGGCCTGTGCCGGGCCGGCCGCCTGCGGGTGGGCCTGGCGCAGCAAGTCGCGCGGCGTCCAGCCGTCGCGGTGGCGGTACTTCAGTACCTGGTACGCCAGCGCCTCGGGGGTCTTGTCGGTGAACCAGTCGCCGATCGCGCGCCTGAGCCCGCGGCCCCAGCCACGGAACTGCTGGGCGTACCCGGTGAAGATCGCCAGTTGCGTACCGGTGCGGGCCACCTGGTTCAGGTGGCCGAGCGCGTACGCCCGGCCCGGCGCATCGGACAAACCGGCCACCGCCGCCAGGGCGAACAAGGCCGGATTCTGCTTCGGCGCGCGGCCTGCCAACGAGATGGCGACGATCTCGTCGACCACCAGCTTCGGATCGGTCGCGGCCAGGCGCAGTACGACGTCGGCGTTCTGCTTGGTCAGTTCGCGCTCGGTAACATAGAAGGTACCGCCCTCGACCCCCAGGGTGAGGAAACGGCGCAAACGAGTCAGGTCGTCGACGGCGAAGACGAAGCCGCCGGCGTGGTTGGCGACCTGGTCGGCGCGGGCCGGCACGTTCTGTGCGGTAGCACGCGGGTTGATCGCGGTGAGTGGGTCACGGCTGACCATTGAACAGTCCTTTCGCTAGGCGGGCCTCACCACACCCCAGTTCTCAGCAGCGGCCCGGGCATGTGGCTGACCCGGACATGAGATGCTCTAACCAACTGAGCTAACGGCTCACCGCGAGGCGGCAAACCGGGCGGGACTCGAACCCGCGACCTTCCGCTCCAGAAGCGATAACCCGAATCGATCGGCCCGGACCACCGCTGAGGACTGGGGTATGAAGTTGTGAGGTGTGAACCTCAGAATCCCACCCGGATGGTGAGCGATGCGGGCATGGGCGCCAATTCGGATAGGAGCAGTCAATCCGGGCTCGAACCGGAATCGTTGGCGGGTGAATGACTTCCTCCGCCCCGATGCTCCAGCTCCCTTTGGTGACGATAACCGAACTGTTTCGGCCCGCATCTTTATCCTTATGTAACTCTGAGGTGCTGCGGTCATGGCGATAGGGGTCGGATCTTCAGAGGATAACCGGTCCCGTTCGGCCCGCAGCACCGCTGACTCTATAACGTGTTACAGAGTCGTGTCAAATCACGAACGCCACATCTGGCGTGATCGTACCGCAGGCGAGACCCCGGTCTCGCGGAACTTTACTCAGCCAAACCGTACAGCCGGTCGCCGGCGTCGCCCAGGCCCGGCACGATGTACCCGTGTTCGTTCAGCCGCTCGTCCACGGCCGCCACCACCAAGGTGAACGGTACATCGAGGTCCTGGGTCAACTCGTTGATGTGCTGGATGCCCTCGGGGGCGGCGATCAGGCAGACCGCCGTGATGTCATCGGCACCGCGTTTGCGCAAGAACTGGACCGTCCCGCCAAGCGATCCACCGGTAGCCAGCATCGGGTCGAGGACGTAGCACTGACGCCCGGAGAGGTCCTTGGGAAGGCGTTCGGCGTACGTGAACGGCTCCAGCGTCGTCTCATCGCGTACCATGCCCACGAAACCGACTTCGGCCGACGGCATCAGCCGGGTCATGCCCTCCAGCATGCCGAGGCCGGCGCGCAGGATCGGTACGACCAACGGGCGCGGCTTGGACAGGCGAAGGCCCAGAGTCGGCGCCACCGGAGTGGCAACCTCGCACGGCTCAACCCGGACATCGCGGGTGACCTCGTACGCGAGCAGGGTGACGAGTTCTTCGACGAGCTGGCGGAAGAGAGGCGACGGGGTGGACCCGGCTCTCAGCAAACTGAGCTTGTGAGCCACCAGCGGGTGATCGATGACGCGGAGTTCCACACGTCCAGCTTGTCACACTTTTGAGGCCGAGGGGAACTCTGGTTTTTGTCCACCCGCCCCTCTCCCGCGCCGCGAAAGGTCACGATTCGGTAACACTGGGGCCGGCTGGCAAGACCGCCCCTATGCCGACGGCGGCCAGACCTGCAAAGATAGGGAGTGCGTATCGCAGCAAGGAGGACAGATGACCGTTTGGGATCCGGACGACCTCACCCACGACGAGGTGGATGAGGATCTCAACTCCGACGACGATTTCGACGACGAGGCTGATGACGACGAGGCGGGTGATCTCGACGACACCGACGACCTCGACGAGGCGGACGACCTGGACGAGACGGACGACCTCGATGACGCAGATGACGATGAAATCGATTTTTGCGTCGCGCTGTACCGCGAGGACGGCGAACCCACCGGGGTGGCGCTTGAGCCGGAACTGGCCAATGACTTCGAGGAGTTGATCGCCTATCTGCAACGCATTCCGGGGGACGCCGGGGCGATCGGCCTGGTGTCGCTGGATTCCGACGCGCTGGTGGCCGTCAGGGTCCGGGGGCCGCGCCACGTTCAGGTTTTCGTGTCGGATGTGTACTTCGTGGACACGTGGCCCCTGGTACGCGACGCGATCGACTTCCTGGGGTTGGAACCGGGTACGGGGGACGTGCCGGAGGAAGGCCCGGTTGGCGACCTCGGCATGTTCGCCGATCAGGGACTGTCCGAGATGGATGTCGAAGCCATCTTCATGGATGCCGACGAGTTGACCAGCGAGGACATCGCCGAGAAGATTGCCCACGGCATGCGGTTTGGATCGGTCTTTCATAAAGCGGTCGACGACTACTGGGACCTAGAGGACGACGAGTAGGTACCGGAGGTTCGGGCCAGCAGCACGCGGTACGGGACGGGCGGTACGGGACCCGAGTGGTACGACGATGGCCCTTTGAGCTAGACTTTCCTCCGGCTCACCGGGTGTTTTCGGATGCTCGTGGAGGTACATCGGGGTGTGGCGCAGCTTGGTAGCGCGCTTCGTTCGGGACGAAGAGGTCGCAGGTTCAAATCCTGTCACCCCGACCATATAGGCTTGTCAGATTGATGTTGGAGCTGGTGAGTAGGGCCGCTTAGGGCTCAGGTGTCCACTTACTGTCCACTTTGAGTGGGGATGTGGTGTCCACTTTCCGAAGATTCTGAACTTGAGTCAACAGACTCAGCTGCTTGAACCATCGGTGTCGATTGTATGATTATCCAACTCATCCCGTCACGACTTTCCTGGCGCACATCAGGGACTACAAAGCCATCGGGCCATTTTGGCTCTGAATCAAGCAGCCAAGCTGCTTCACTCAATGTGGCCGCACCCAGATTTACCGCATTAGTGAGATCAACGCCAGAGAGGATAGTTCGTGTTAGGTTTGCGCCAAATGAACTGCGATCCTTTGGATCCTCGGTTGGCGGACCGAACACACCAAAGTACACTCGGCTAGAGTCAGCATTCTGAAGATCACAATCAGTGAGATCTGCACAGGCAAGATTGGCTTCCTTGAGATTGGCTTCTTCCAAGATTGCACCCTTCATGCAGGCAAGCATGAGATCGGTCGGATGCGGGACAAATGTCAATCTATCCCGTTCTAGGCGGGTCTCATCAAGATGCTGACTCGGAGCTAATATCGCCTGTGTAAGGTCTGCGCCGTCCAATGAGATGCCGCGCATATTGGCCCCATTGGCACGAACCTGCTTCATGTTGGCGTTCCGAAGATCAGCAGACGTCAGGTCCGCGTCAGTGATTGTTGCCAGCCTAAGGTCGGCTCCCTTCATTTGGGCATTATGGGCGTTTGCGTCATCAAGTTGAGCACCAATCAAGACTGCACCGTCAAGCTGAGCATCGACAAGGCATGCCCCTCGCAGGTCTGCCCGAAACAGACTAGCTCCGGTGAGACAGACTCCAGAAAGGCTGGCTTGTGCCAGGTCTGCATCTGGAACCTCGATGTACGCTAGATCGATAGTATGAGTGGAGTCCTTTCCTTTGATTGCACCCAAAACGGTCAATGCAGATCTGACATCTGTCGGCACCTGCACGAGCTTGATTCGGCCGTCTTTGGGACGGTCGTGATCAGGGTCCTGCCGTGGTACAGATGCCTTGTCGCGAACAAAGGCGGCGAGTAGGTCGATAATAGCTGTGCGGTCGCGTTCTGAATCCTCCGCCAAACGGCCCAGAGCATAGATCCCACCAAGGCGAATGTAGATGGATTCATTGGCTAGTTGCTCGACCGCTGTCGTATAGCGATCCGTCCGATTCTCATCTTCGGTAATACGTTGTTTATCTTCAGCTACTTGCTGTTGCCGTAGAGCAACATGAGTATTCTGTTCTACAGTTCGCTGCCTCCTGAGCGCGACCGCAACGCCAGCCCCAACAGTAATGACTCCAGCAGCGGTTACAGCATCCCTGAGGTCGTTATAGATGTAGTCATCAGTACGCGGAGCTATGTAATAAAACACCAAAAATGCAGCAGCTGCTACGAGTATGCCCACAAGAATGCCCCCAAGTACAAAAAACACCAGGTTTGGCCATGTAGGTTCCGAAGGCGGTTGAGCCTTTGATGGCTTGGGCGCAGCGCTCATGCTTCATCACCCTCGGCCATCGTCTCTGCTTGCTGGATGACCAACGCTGTCGCGGCAGGCTCCTGGTCTGGCGGGTAGCCGTGCTTCAGCAACAGCCGTTTGATGTGGGTCCGTAACTTAGCCCGAACCTGTTCCTTGACTTGCCAGTCTGTCTTGGCGTCCTTGCGTACGACGTCGGTCAACTCGTGGGCAATGGTTTTCAACGTGTCATCCTTCATTGCCAGCCTGGCCGACTCGTTACTCGTTAGCGCGTCGTAGAACGCCAGCTCATTGTCGGTCAGGCCGGTCTCTTCGCCACGGCGTCGCTGCTCTTGAATGGCCTTCGCGATCTCGACGACCTCGGCGATCACCTGGGCGGCGTCTATCGTGCGGTTCTGGTAGCGGTTCAGCGCCTCGGCCAACATTTGAGAGAATTTCCGGCCTTGAACCACGTTGCGCTTACTGATCAGACGTACCTCTTGGGAGATCAGGCGGCGTACCGCCTCCAACTGGAGGTTCTTGTGTTCCGACGTCTCGAACGTGCGCAGGAACTCGTCGTCAATGATGGAAATGTCGGGCTTCGCCAGACCCGCTTCGCTGAAGATGTCGATGACACCAGACCCGGCGACATGCTCGGAGATGATTTGCCGCACCGCCGTGTCAAGAGCGGCCTCCCCGCTATCCGGGTCGCGGTCTACCGCCTCAATCTTGGCGATGGATTGCCGCACAGCGTCGAAGAATGCCACATCATCACGGATCGCCAGGGCCTCATCTGCGGTCGGCACCAGTGCAAACAGGCGCTTCATCCGCGCCGCGTGCGCCATGAACCGCTTCCTTGGCGACGGCGCGGCCGCTGGTTCCGCGCCAGACACATTGCCGACACTCAGCGGCTGATCCCAGATGGGATCAAACTCGCCCGGCGTCACATCCGCGCCAGCCTCGGACGCATCACGATCTGATTCCAGCAGGTATTCAACCGCCGCGACGACCGCATACGTGAACGCCTTCGCATCCCCCGAACCCAAGATCGTCACCCAATCAACCGGATGCAACAAGTCAGAAACTATCGCGTGCTCCGTCAACAATTCCGGAATTGCCGCCTCCCGAACGTCCTCACCAATCGCACGGTCTTGCTTATCGCGGTCCGTGTAGGTGGCAAGCGCCTCACGCAAGTTCTCAGCGATACTGATGTAGTCAACCACCAGACCAGACGGCTTGCCCTTAAACGTGCGGTTCACTCGCGTGATCGCCTGCATCAGCCCAGCCGAGCGCATCGGCTTGTCAATGTACATCGTGTGCATCGGTGGCGAATCAAACCCAGTCAGCCACATGTCACGCACAATCACCAACTCCAGCGGATCAGCCGGATCGGACGCCCGAAGCTTCATCGCCCGGCGCTCCACCCGGTTACGGATATGCGGCTGGTACGACGCCGGATCGGTCGCGTCCCCAGTGATGACGACCTTGACCACGCCGGTCGCGTCGTCATCACTTGCCCACTGCGGACGCAACTTGATGATCGCCTCATACAAATCCACGGCAATACGCCGCGACATCGTCACGATCATGCCCTTGCCAGCCAGAACCGCACGACGGGCCTCCCAATGGGCGACGATATCTTCGGCCAACTGGTCGATGCGTTTCTGCGAGCCGACGACGGCCTCAACCCTGGACCACTTAGATTTCAGACGCTCACTGATCTCGTCCTCGGAGCCGGTTGTCGCATCGTCGAACTCGTCATCGATCGCAGCCTTCGCCTCCTCGGGCAACTCGACCCTGGCCAGGCGCGGCTCGTAAAACACCTTCACGGTCACACCGTCGTCAATGGCCTGTGTCATGTCATACACATCGATGTACTCACCGAACACCGCCGGCGTCGAACGGTCCTTCTCATCGATCGGTGTGCCCGTAAACCCAATGAACGACGCGTTCGGCAGCGCGTCACGCAAGTTCCGCGCGAAGCCGTCGATCAGGTCATAATTGCTCCGGTGCGCCTCGTCAACCATCACCACGATGTTCAACCGCTCCGACAGCAGCGGGAAGTTCCGCCCAGCCTCGCGATCCTCCTTCGTCAGACCAAACTTCTGCAGCGTCGTGAAGACAATGCCACCAGACTCCCGGCCAGCCAGTAACTCCTTCAAGTGCGCCCGCGACTCAGCCTTGACCGGTGCCTCCGGCAGCGGCGAACCCGGCTTGGACGCCGCGAACGTCTCCTCAAACAACTGATCATCCAGGTCATTACGATCCGTCAGCACCACGACGGTTGGATTGTCCATCGCGGGGTGCGTCATCACCTTGCCCGCATAGTAGGCCATCTCCAGCGACTTACCGGAACCTTGCGTGTGCCAGACAACACCGATACGACCATCCGTCTCCACCGAATCCAACGTCTGATCGACCGCCTTATTCACCGCCCAGTACTGGTGATACTTCGCCACCGCCTTCCGCGTAGCCGCCCCGTCACCAAACGTCGCCACGAAATGACGGCACAAGTCGAAGAACACATCCGGGGTGAACATGCCCAGCGTCAACACCTCAACCGGCGGCATCCGATGCCCATCGGCATTCCTCGGATCGCGGCGCACCCCGTCGATCGTCTTCCACGCCGCCCAATGCTCCCACGGCGCCGTGAACGAACCCGCCAAAGCCTCGACCCCGTCAGAGACCACGCACACCTGATTCCACTTGAACACCTCGGGAATCTGGCTGTGATACGTCCGCAACTGGCGGAACGCGCCCTGGACCTTCGCGTACTCCTTGCCCGGACGCTTCAACTCGAAGATCACCAGCGGGAGGCCGTTGACGAACAACAAGATATCTGGACGACGCGTCTTCTTCGGCCCCTCGATGGTGAACTGATTGATCGCCGCAAGGTCGTTGCTACGCGGGTGCTCCCAGTCGATCAGCCATGCCCGGTCATTGCGCGTCTGACCAGATTCGTCGCGGTACTCCACCGGCACACCCTGGGTCAGGTACCGGTAAGCATTCCAGTTCTCCGACTCGACCACCGGCGACTCCGTCCGTCGGCACGTCGCCACAACGTCGGCCACAGCCGACTCAGGCAACTGCGCGTTCAGCCGTCGAACCACATCAGATAAGCGCCCCGCGAGAATCACTTCCCGAAAATCCGTGCGCTCAGCATGATGCATGCCAGGTTCGATGTCTGGCCCAAACACATGCGGCCAACCCAAGTCAGCCAGCATCTTCAGCACCCACGCCTCAAAAGCGTCTTCAGTGGGAATCATGTTCACCCCTTAATCGGACTCGATGACGGCATACGGTGCAGGCGCGAAATAGAGCCGGCCATACTGCCCGCCGGTGATCTCCTCGAGGAAGCCCAGCTTGACCAGCTTCTGAATAGCAGTGTTAGCCGTCGGCCAGCTCACCCCATGGGCAACAGCGACGGTGCTGGCATTGACAATCGGGTTACCGACGATCTCATCAACCAGATCCCTGGAGAACCCGCGGATCTTCTGACTTTCAAGAGTGGCCCGCATTTGTTCTCGCAATGCCATCAACTTGTCAATCCGACCAATCGATTTCAGTGCCTCTCGCTTGATCCCCGCGGCGATGAACACAACCCATTCGTCCCAAGCACCAGTCATGGAGACATGCAACAGCAGATCGCGATAGCGGTCTTTTTCGGCCTCAAGATATGACGACAGGTTGAGCACCGGCTTGGCTAGCCCGCCACCGGCGATCAACTGTAAAAGCATGATCAGGCGGCCAACTCTGCCGTTGCCATCCCTGAATGGATGCAGCGTCTCGAACTGGTAATGGCCCAACGCCACTTTGACGACGAGCGGTAGGTCGTCGTCCGCGTTTATCCAGCGTTCCCACTGCGAGATAGCCGCTACCAGATCATCGCCTGGAGGTGGCGGCACAAAGCGGGCATTCTGCACATCCACCCGGCTGGAACCAGAGATGAACACCTGCGTGTCTCTCAACCGCCCGGCATCGTGGCCATCGCCCCTGGTGCCCTTCACCAGTATCGCCTGAAGATCGGCGGCGAGCCGGAAGTGTATGGGGTACTTGCCCAGGCGCCGTAGACCTTCCCACAGCGCCACAGC
>Ga0123354_10012138_pt1 | contig 13341 bp, 14 predicted proteins | sample TergutLab28metaG_2_FD_97872 | JGI IMG/M metagenome (GOLD analysis project Ga0123354, IMG submission 97872) | Labiotermes labralis P4 segment gut microbial communities from Petit-Saut dam, French Guiana - Lab288 P4 | ecosystem: Host-associated > Arthropoda: Insects > Digestive system > Gut ...
AACCAAACCAACTTATGCCGAGGTGGCTCAGCCTGGTGGAGCGTCGGACTCATAGGGTTCTGGTCAACAGACCTCTTCCAGGGAAATCCGAAGGTCAGGGGTTCGAACCCCCTTCTCGGCACTTTCCATTCTATCGATTAATCATGGATCTAGATCAAAATCCAGCTTTCCTCGTTCCGTGCCGTTGACGATTAGGACTATTGTATGCTTTCCGGGATAATGCTTCCTTGTGCTCAGATCTGCGAAAGAGTGTTTTCTTTTGTAAGATCTCTTCTCATCCTCTTTTAACGATGTTTCTGATAATTGGAAGATCTTTCTGTTCCTTTTTCCGTTCGATTTCACATAATCAATTCCGTATTCCAGCCTCACTTTCGCCGCTTCCTTTGCTGAGATCTCAAAAGAAAAAGTGATATCCTCTCCCACCGAAACAGCCGCCGCTCCCAAAGCAAAGCTTTCAACTTCTACGGAATCGACATCTTGGCATCCGAAAATGGCCAGCGCATCACGGTTACCTTTTTTAAGCAGTGTTCTGCACCCGTGTTTTACGATCCAATCGGTATACTCATTCTTACCGTACCATTCTTTTGCAAGTTTAATGACAAGGTCCGGGTGTGTCTTTGAAATGTCGTTCAGATTGTTTGCAACACTCTTTCTCACAGACAACGACGGATCGGCCTTCAGCTGTTCCAAGATAGGCAGGATGGGCGCAGGGTCCTTTTTGTATTTGGTCAAGACCTGCCCCCACGGCAGCAGAGGGCGGCAGCCCTCGCTGGAAAGTCTTCGAAGGTGCTCGTTCTCATGTTTGGACCAAGCATACATCTGTTCCATCATCCGTTTTTCATGATTGATGATGAACGGCCTTACGGCGAATTCCGAAGATGCGTAAGGAGTATATCTCCCCAAAGCAGCTATGGAAATATCCAAATTCTTCTCATCTTGCCCAAAGACCTCAACAAAATCCGGAAAGAAACCGCCCCAGCAGACATTGAACTTCACTATCGCTTTGTCTATGATCCCAATGGCCGTGGCGTAATCCGCCGGCAGATATTTTCCCAGATTCACGGTTATCTGCCGGCACCTGTCTTTCAGCTCCAGGCCGTCCCAGGTCTCGTCCATTACCGATCTTATGAATTCTTCCACTTGAAAAGGTTCGTGAACTGATCGAATGATCAAGGCGGTCTCGCGAAGCGACTCTTGGTTGAACATATTCTTTAGCTGATCCGGCATGTGTTTCTCCTCCAGGTCCATAAGGTTTCTAGATCAGATCGGCGCGGGGCCTTAAGTCTGTCATCATTATTTGCTGAAGAAATATATAGCGTACCTTCACTTAAAGCAAAGTAACAATTTTCCATACTTTCGAGGGTAAGGATCGGCTCCGCTGTCAGCATTTTTGCATAAGAGTATATTAGACCGTATTCAATACGTCCAAACATGGTAAAAGCCATTGTAATCGATGAGTTCAAATGCGATGGTTGCGGACTGTGCGTCGAGGCCTGCCACGAGGGGGCGCTGGCCATCGTCAACGGCAAGGCCAAAATGGTAAGGGAGGATTTCTGCGACGGCCTGGGCGACTGCCTGCCCGCCTGCCCGAGAGGGGCGATATCTTTCATCGAAGCGTGCACATGTCAGGGACTGGACGCCCCGACCGTCATAATGCCCGGCGTTCCGCCGTCGGTTTCTGCGCAAAGAGCGCTGGGGCTGATCGATATGAATGAGGCAGGCAGCAGCGAGCTGAGGCAGTGGCCGATCAAGATCAGGCTTGTCGCGACAGCATCTCCCATATTCAAAGGCGCCGACATATTGCTGGCATCAGATTGTTCCGCATTTGCGTACTCCTTGATGCATGAGAGTTTCATCAAGGGAAGGGCGATAGTGACCTTTTGTCCGAAGTTCGATATGGAATACAAAGAAAAACTGGTCGAGCTGCTGTCCAAGAGCGACCCTAAAAGCCTGACAGTGGCGAGGATGACCGTGAACTGCTGCTCCCTTGACAGCGTGGCAAGGGACGCCATCGGCAAGTCGGGGAAGAACATCCCCCTGAAGGTCTTGGCGATCGATCAGAGAGGATGTGTCAGGGAAAGCGGGCGGTAACCGGCCGCAAAGAATGCGAGTATCATGAGGATAATAATTTACAACGGAAAAGGCGGGGTTGGGAAGACATCGGTCGCAGCCGCAACCGCCCGCAGATGCGCAAAGCTGGGATATCGCACGATGATAATGAGTGTCGATACTGCCCACTCGCTCGGTGATTCCTTCGATGTAAAGCTGTCCCCCGAGATAGTAACCGTTGAGAAGAACCTTGATGCTCTGGAACTGAGCATCATCCATGAGATGAGGACAAAGTGGACAAGCATAAAGGATTACATCTCTGCGTTCATGCTGTCCCAGGGGGTCGAGGACATCTCGGCCGAAGAGATGGCCATATTGCCCGGGATGGAGATGGTGGCAGCTCTCTTCTACGTGCTTCAGTTCAAGGACAGCGGGGAATATGATGTTGTGATAATCGACACTGCTCCAACCGGCGAGACGCTGAGGCTTCTCAGTTTCCCGGACGTGTCGAATTGGTACATCGATAAGCTGTTCGTGCTGCTGAAAAGGATCATCTCCATCGCGAGGGCGACGGTCGGAAGGGTTATGGACCTGCCACTGCCCTCCAAAGAGGTCATGCAAAGCATAGAGGACATCAAAAATAACATGGAAAGGGTCAAAGAGGTGCTGGAAGACCCGGAGAACACTACGATCAGGCTCGTTCTCAACCCGGAAAGGATGCCGATAAACGAGACGATGCGGTCCTATACCTACCTCTGCCTGTACAACAAGACCGTAGAGTGCCTTATCGTGAACAAGGTACTGCCGCCGGACGTGGACGGGAATTTCATGATAAAGAAGCTCGAGGAGCAGGAGATCTACATGAAAATGATACATGAGGCGTTCGACCCTCTGAAGATAATGTACGCGCAGCAGCTCCGGACCGAACTGAGAGGGGTAGAGAACCTGGATGAAATGGCGGACATGATCTTCGGAGGATCCGATCCGACGGAAGTGTATGCAAAAACAAGCCCTATGCGCTTCGAGATAGAGGACGGCATCGATAAATTGTACATCAAGATGCCGTTCGTTGATATTAACGATATAGAATTATTCAGAGGGAACAACAATTCTCTGATAATAGAGGCGGGAAACCAAAAAAGAACGGTCGCACTGCCGATGACCCTGAATGATGCGGAGATGCTCGGCGCCGAGTTTGGTTATGAGCACCTGATAGTCAAATTCAGGAGACCAAAGTAAAACAGCGGCCATTTCGGAAAACAAACCTTATAAGACCTATGACCGCCCTTTGGTGTTTATAGAGAAGCGAAAGCGGAGGCGTCAAAAATGAGTGAGGATGACAAAAGATACACGGACCCCGAGCTGGAGAGGTTCCTCAGGGAAAACAAAGAGATGGTGATGAGGCTCTTCAAGGAAGAGAGGAAGATCATGGCGAAACTCTTCGAAGAGGAAAAGGAATGTTTCAAGGAAGCGTTCGGCGAAGAGAAAGCTAAAGCAGAGGATTTCGCGGAGAAGAGCAAAGACAAAGCCAAAGAGACGGCACAGGAAATGTTCAATGCCTTCACGGACCCGGAGGTGCAGAAACATTTCATGGCCATGGGGCTGGAGTTCATGATGGCCGTGAGCGCCCTGTTCAGCGCCATGCCCTTCCCGGACGGCATTAAAGATATGGCCGAAAAGGCAGAAGAAGCAAGAAGGAACGCAACCGAGAATTTCTCCAAAGCAAGCGCCGGCCGCGACAAAAAAAAGGAGCCCGCGGCACCTGAGAAGATAAACATCCAGCCTGCGCAGAAGAAGAAAGCCCCGCCCAAAGCAAAGAACGAGGACGAGACTTAAGATGGAACTCGCGGACGGCACGGCCGCTGTCAAAGCGGCAAGGCGCTATGCGGAGGCAGAAACAAAGAGGGAAACTGCGGAGGTATCCCTCTCGGACGGGTTCTCGGAAAAGAAAGGAGTGTTCGTCACAATATCCGAATATCCGTCAGGAGACCTGAGGGGATGCATCGGATACCCAGAACCGATACTTCCGCTCAAAGATGCGCTGAAGCTTTCTGCCGCTGCCGCATGCCACGACCCGAGGTTCAACGACCTGACCTTTGTCGAAACGAAGACATGCACTTTTGAGGTGACGGTCCTGACGGTACCGCAGAAGATACAATACGGTTCGCCTGAAGAACTTGTTTCAAAAATAGAGGTCGGCAGGGACGGCCTGATACTTTCTTACAAAGGGAGAAGGGGACTTCTGCTCCCGCAGGTCCCTGTGGAGTACGGATGGGACGCGGAAGAGTTCCTGAAGCATCTTTCCATGAAAGCAGGGTTCTACCCGGGCACCTGGAAGGAATCGGGGGTCACAATAGAGGCTTTTAGCGGGGAGATATTCACAGAAACATCGCCCGGAGGAGAGGTTGAAAGGAAGTGATGTGCTGAGTTTTGATCTTGTCGTGTGCGGAAGGGCGTTCGTTAACGGAGACATAAAGTATTCCGAGATAGGGATAGCGGACGGAAGGATATCAATTGTAAAAAGTTCCCTTCCGGGCGGAGAGAAAAGGATCGATATTCCGGGAGGCGTGATACTTCCGGGGTTTGTGGATCCGCATGTTCATTTCAGAGATCCCGGGATGACCGAGAAAGAAGATTTCCTTTCGGGCACCGCCGCGGCAGTGCACGGCGGGGTCACTGGCGTGTTGGACATGCCGAACACCATCCCGCCGGTAACAGATGTCAGATCACTTCTGGAAAAGAAAGACCGCATCAAAGACAGGGCGTACACCGATTACGGACTGTTCGCAGCCGTTACGCCCGGGTGCAACGCGGCCCTGTTGGCTCCGTTCGTCCCGGGTTTCAAACTTTTCATGGGCTCTACTACAGGGAAGATCCTGCTGAATGATGATGAAGAAATAAGGCCCGTGCTCAACGATATCTCGAGAACAGGTAAAAGAGTGAGCGTCCACGCTGAGGACGACAGCATGATAGCGAAAGGGCCGGAGAAGGACTGCAGGGACCACCTCAGGAACCGTCCGGTGGAGGCGGAGATCAACGCCCTCAGAAGGCTGTCCCGTTTCAAAGGGATGAAGATGAACATATGCCACAACACGAATGCGGAGAGCATCGAAATGGCAGGCGGGCTCGGTTTCACCACAGAGGTCACACTGCATCATCTTTTCTTTGAGCCGGACAAATTCTCATCTTCGGAATATAAAGTCAATCCTCCGATCAGGAACACCGCCGTAAGAGACAAACTGTACAGATCGTTCATCGACGGGAAGATATCAATGTTCGGCAGCGATCACGCCCCGCACACTCTATCAGATAAATCCCAAGATTTTGATTCAGCGCCGAGCGGGATACCAGGGGTAGAGACAACGATCCCGATAGTGATGAACATGGTAAGGAAGAACATCATCCCTCTGGCACAAGCAGTGTCGATGGGCTCGGAAACGCCGGCGGTTTCCTTCGGAATGAAAAAAGGAAGGATAGAGGAAGGATACGATGCGGACCTTTCGGTGTTCGATATGAGAGATTTTTCAAACATCAGCGTCAGGAAGCTTCATAGCAAGGCCGGGCATTCACCCTATGACGGCTGGGAAGCGGTGTTCCCGGAGCTGGTGATGGTCAGAGGAGAGGTTCAGATCGATGACGGGGAGTTCTGCGGAGAAAGGGTCGGGAAGGATATCTATGGCTAACCCTAAGATCGATTATTCGGAAGTTGCGGGAAAGAAGGCCGAATGCCCGGAGGGCTGCGGGCTGTGCTGCCTTTGCCAACCCGAGGTCCTCGGCGAAGAAAGGCATTTCTTCGAAAAAGATCACCCAAGAAGCCTTGTCAAGAGCAAGAGCCCGGAACCGTACCTTGCGCTCGCGTTAAAGAAAGGCAGAGGCTCGTGTGTGTTCCTCAACGGACGCAGGTGTTTGGTCTATGACAACAGGCCGACCTACTGCAGGCAGTTCCCGTACCACATTTACGTTGGAGACAAGATAAAAGTGGAGATGGACCTCTCATGCAGAGGCGTTTGGACGGAAAAAGGTGCGGATGCGGAGGCAGAAGCGAAAGACATTGTCCTCAGAGCCGAAGGCAGGATCAATAAGGCAGTCAAAGAGGCCGGAGAGGTTTATTCGGAATTCTATCGCAACTGCAAGGAGGCGGGGGTCATGGGAGACCCCTTGGCGATAAGGAGGTCTGTCAGCGACAATCTGGACAAATTCACCGATCTGGCATATATCAGCAAGGTCATGGAGCTGACCATGATGGAGCCGGTCATGAACCTTGAAAGCATAAAGGAAGGGCCGGCCGACCTCGAAGGGATCAACGAGGCGGCAGCGGCGGCGGCATTGGAGTCCATGGCGACCGACAATCCGGTCGATGCACCGGTCTATTGTGATGAGGAGTGGAACTGGAATATCTTCCTCGCGGACAGTTTTTCCGGGAAGATAGAGTGGATGCTGCTCGACGACGAAGGCGATCTCGTGAAGAAAGGCACCGTAAAAGCGGAAGAGATCGGGATAAAACCCCTTGAGCCCGACGGGATAGAGGTCTTGAGAAGATATGTTTCTATCCTCAACCAGAGGGAAAGTTTCCTGGGAAACGTGTTCAGCCTTATGGACGCCACCGGTTATGAGGATGATATGGCGAACGCCTACTACGGATGCCTTTCGACCACGATATTGGATCTCCTGTGGAGAGCATCCCTCATCGATCATTTCATGGGAACGGGCATGGGTGAAAGAGGCATCAGGGAAGCTATTATCTTCTATGACATGGACAGGCTCGATGCGCCCACCATCGGAGCCTTCGTCTGAATAACTGAAGTTCGACTCATCTGCGGGTTTTGTATCCTTCGATTATTTCGACAGCGTTCTGCAGGAATTTTTTTTCACCGACGGTATTGATCTTATAGAACAGCGCACTGCTCCCTCCCGTGGAGATCGCCGATACAAAGAGATCATCGTCAACCCCGATCAGCACGATAGATAAGCTTACGCGGCCGCCGCCGATCGCGCTGTATCTTTCGTACACCCGGACAGCACAGTACACGTCATTCTTTACAAAATCGCTCCCTTCTTCAAAGGTGGCAGATTTACTGCCCGTTAGTATACCATTGTCCAAATAGCTGAGAAAATCTTTAAAATTGCCTCGAAACCTGCTTTCATACTTTGCCATGATCCGCACCTCGCTGTGTCATCCCTCTCTATATAGCAGAGCTGTTTATAAGAGAAACAGACCACGGAAGAACTATCGCCCCCGGATATCGCCTCCCACATGCGTCTTTCTATAAGAAAACGAAAAATAACTAAGCACGATACCTTCAAATACTGTTTCTATTATGAAGTCATCAGTGAGATAAATGATCAAGCCTTTATCTGTTCTCAGCCAGTCGACGAATAAGAATGTTATCGTCGAGCTAAAAGGAAAGAGAGAGTACAGAGGAGTACTCGACGGATACGACCCTCACATGAATATAGTGCTGAAGAACGCCGAAGAATTCGTCAACGGAGAATCGGTCAAAAAGGTCAGCTTGGTCATCGTCCGCGGGGACAACGTAATTTACATTTCACCATAAGGAGAAAAAGATCATGGGAACAGGAACACCAGCCCAAGGAAGGCACAACAAATACAAAACCCATATACCCTGCCGCAGGTGCGGAAAGCATGCATACCATGCCAGGAGGGGGGTTTGTGCCTCGTGCGGTTACGGAAAGACCGCAAAAATGAGATCCTACGCATGGGCTAAAGCGCGTGACTAAGTAAGGGTACACATGTCGGGTCCAAAACATAGCTGCGGAGTAGTCGGCGTTGCTGCCACATACAACGTTGTGCCAGCTTTACATAAGACCCTGATGATAATCCAGCACCGCGGTCAGGAGAGCGCGGGAATATCCGTTTTTAAAGACGGCGAACTGCACACAGTCAGAGATAACGGTCTCGTTCAGTTTGCGATAAGCACCGAGAAGATAAACCGGCTTTACGGCAATATCGGCGTGGGGCATGTAAGATACTCAACTGCTGGTTCCAAAAGCGTGCTTAACGCCCAGCCGCTGACGGTCACTACAAGCTTTGGGGTTGTGGCGATAGCGCACAACGGCGACATCACGAACTATGCCGAGCTGAAAGAGAAGTATCTGGCATCCGGAACATTGTTCCTCACGGACTCGGACAGCGAACTTGTGACGAAGATCCTCGGCAAGTATATGGTGCAGCATAATGACCCCATCAAAGCGATGAAAAGCATGATGGGGGAACTGGAAGGCTCCTATGCAATTACTATATTGATCAATGACAGGCTTTTCGGAGTGAGGGACCCGTACGGTATCAGGCCGCTCTGCATAGGAGAGATCAACGGCGGACACATCATCGTATCGGAAAGTGCGGCGATAGATGCGCTGAACGGAACATTCGTAAGAGATGTCGCACCGGGAGAGATAATCGAGGTCATGCACGACCATTTCATACCACATTCAGGCGCTGCCAACAAACATAAGGCGCACTGCATGTTCGAATGGGTGTACTTCGCAAGACCTGACTCCGTCATCGATGAAAGAGAGGTCTATGACGTAAGGAAGAAGATCGGTGAGATCCTCGCAAGAGAATGTCCCGCCGATGTTGACATGATCATGCCCATACCGGATTCGGGGCGTGCGCATGCGATAGGATTCTCGATCGCATCCGGGATACCTTACGAGGAAGGGTTCATGAAGAATCGTTTTGCCGAAAGGACATTCATTCTCCCGGACCAGAAGGAAAGAGAGATGGCCGTTTCGATGAAGATGAATCCCATCAAAAGCACTGTGCAAGGCAAACGCATGGTGATCGTCGATGACAGCATCGTCAGAGGCACCACTCTAAAGAAACTGATATCGATGCTCAGAAAGGCCGGGGCGAAAGAGGTTCACGTCCGTGTCGGAAGCCCGCCTGTTATAGCTCCGTGTTATTACGGGGTCGACATGAAAACAAGGGACCAGTTCGTCGCGCACGAGCACACAACCGAGGAGGTCCGCGTCATCATCGGCGCAGACAGCTTGGGATACATTAGCCTAGAAGGCCTCATAGAAGCCGTCGGCAAGCCGGAGAACGATCTTTGCCTGGCGTGTGTTAACGGAAAATATCCTACCCGTATACCCGGCGAGGTACACAGGTTCCAGTCCACTCTAGACTTGGAATTGTGAACGGTCATCCGCACGTTTTTGCATGCAGCTTGATCTTTTTTATCGCCCAGTCGTAATGGCTTGATGTGGAACTAATGAAATACGCCCCGAGATTGGTGGTCTTTGTCCATTTGTAAACGCCTTTGGAGAACAGTTCATCGTTGGTGTGGGACTCAACTATCCCCAAGATCTCTTCGTGGCTTTTTTTGAGCATTTCCTTTGCCGACGGAAGTGGAACATCCTGATATTTCTTCCATATCTCCATGTTAAGATCGGGGAGCGTGACCCATGTGTAGCCTTCCCCCGGCACTGCGGGCATTCCTCCTTTCACTGTACCTTCCACGTACCATCTTTTGACCATCTGGTGCCATTCGTAAAGGTGTATCAGGACATCCCGCAGATTCTTGTCGCGTGCCCAGTGCGCCTCTTTTTTATCGCCGGCGTCGAAGTTGAATGCCGTATTCTGCACACTTTCCGGCATGGAATCGATCAATTTCCACATCTTGCTGAATTGCTCATTTGCCGCGCTGATAAGTTCGGTCTTCGTTGTTGGTCTGGACATGGTCAGGTCTCCGGTTTTCAGAGGACGTTGCGGTATAAACAAATTAGCATCATTGCTTATGTTTGATCGAAAGTTTCACCATCGCCAGTGCAAAGAAGATCGCGCAGGCTGCGGCGAGGATAATGATGCTCGTCTCCGGCGAGATAAGGCCGTCCCCCCATCCGAGCCTTATCCCCATATCCAATTTGAACTGCAGGATATCTTCGGGAGGCACCCCCGCCGCCATATTTTCTACATGCCTTTCTGTCATGACCTGTCTGAAAAGAGATGCGGAATGAGTGGCAGGGACAAACTTCGCCACAGTGGCCATCCCGGAAGGCAGGAAGCCGAATGGGATGTAAGCGCCTATCAAAAAGCCAATCATGACGCCGACGATCGAGTTCACGGCAGAGAAGGCGTTGTTAGAGTTCAGAAACAGCGCTACCGCAAACATCACCGCGCTGCCGGAGGCCACAGACAACAGCATTATTCCCATGACCTTCGCGAACTCTGCTCCGTTCAGGAGATATCCACCGTTGGATAAGATGTAGGCTTCCGCGAACGCAAAACCCAACAAACTCATCACGATCCCCACAATAAATGTGCTCAGCACATATCCGCCGACGATCTCGTGCGTTTTTATCGGGGACACAGTGAAGTCTCGAATAGCTCCGGATATCTTGTCCTGTATCATTAGCCCCAATGCGCCAAGGGTCGAGGTCACAGGAATGACCGCCAGAAGACCCGCCATCGCCCAGCTGTCGGCGACGGCCCTTGCGTTCGGCACTTCCGGAACGGATTCCGCTATGGAATCGCCTAAGAACAGGAAATACAACGCGATGATAATGATCACCGCGAACATTGAGTATACCACAGCCGCCCTGTCCCGGAAGAACACCTTTACGTTCCGGAAAGCGAACAGGACAATGTTCGAGGTCATTCCAACCCTCCCTTCTCTACTATCTTCACAAAAGCATCGTCCAATGTGCCGTTAAGGACCTGGATGTTGGTGAAATGCTCGCGGTACCGGTCTATCAGGGGGAGAGACTCCATGGTGTGGTCGATAGGTATCGATATCACCCCTCCCTCCTCCGAGAACTCCACGCCATCGGATCTGAGCATTTCGGAGAAGAAAGACAGATCCTTTGGCACGATCCTCACCGCATCCGAGCTGAACCTCTCTTTGAGTTCGGTAGGTGTGCCTTCTGCGGAGATCCTGCCTTTATCGATCACCATTACGTAATCGGCACCGGCAGCTTCCTCCATGTAGTGGGTGGTGAGGAACACGGTCATTCCTTCCTTGTTCTTCAGATCGAGTATCATCTCCCAAACATTATGTCTGGTCTGGGGATCCAGACCTGTGGTGGGTTCATCAAGGAACAGGAGCTTCGGGGTGCTTATCAAGGCTCTGGCGATATCGGCCCTCCTCTTTTGCCCCCCGGAGAGTTTGCCGTATCTCCTGTCGGCAAGATCGAGTATGCCGACGATCTCCATGGCCCTCTTCATCTTGTCGTCAATCGAATCATGTTCATACAATCTTCCCCGGAACAACAAATTCTCTTTTACGGTAAGCAAAGGGTCCAGCGTGCCCTTTTGGAACACAACCCCGATGTCGGACCTGATCTTATCGTCGTCCTCGCCGAGCACATTCCCGAATATCCGTACTTCTCCGCTGTCCGGCCTCAGGAATGTGCAGAGCATGTCAATGGTGGTGCTTTTTCCTGCGCCGTTCGGTCCGAGGAAGGCGAAGAGCTGTCCGGTGCCCACGGTGAAGGAGACGCCATCGACAGCTTTGACATCACCGTAGTATTTTTTCAGACCGGACACTTCTATCGCGTTCATGTGCGACAATATTGATTGTATATATTATTAGGTTGGTCTCCCGATGGTCAGTGCATCCGAGTATGCTGTGGAGGCCCGCAGAGGGTTAAGCCAAATCTTTAATAATGGCTCTTCATTCAGAAGACACACGGGCAGGTAGATCAGTTGGAAGATCGCTACCTTGGCATGGTAGAGGCCGCGAGTTCAAATCTCGCCCTGTCCACTTCTTCGAATCGCCGAAGTGATACAATGACCGATCTCGTGGCAGTTTTTACCGACGTACTTCTTGAGTTTTATGACCAACAACGTCAGACAAACTCAAGTAAGGCGGAGGGTGCCGAATACAAAGAGGGCGGAGTGCAGTGCAGTAGGCGTGTCAGAACTCCATAGAAGGACTGTGAAGAACTGCAGTTCCTTTATCCGGAGCTGAATCTCTATATCTTCGCACGGAACTGTCTGGATTTGGAAATGATGGACTTTGCAGGAGACTATCTGGATAGCGGCGACCAGATAATATTTATCACGCATTTTTATCTCGGCAGCGGTACCGTCTGGATAGTCCCTCCGAAAGAAGAGGTTGTGATAGACATCACGGACGTACCGCAGGGGACAATGCCTGTGATCAACGGAAGGGTACTAGAATCAGAAGCATTTGGTGTCTACAGGGTCGTTAAAGGGGCGGAATCGAAAAAATTGGCCGCGGAGCACGTGTCCAATTGGACAGATGACATGATGGCCAGATTCACGGCGGTCTTTACCGATCTGCCGCTTGAGCCCTTGAGTTTGAAGTGGATGGATCCGGAAGGAGGAAATTTCAGCCCACAGACAATGGGAGTACCTCTGACAAATTATTTTTTTGAACACAAAGCAGTGTTGGATCTGTACCCGGACATGCACCCTTATTTCTCGCGCCGCGCTCTGTACTCTGACCTGATGGATCTAGCAAGGGAATATCTGGAATACGGCGACCGGATCATTTTCGTCAATCTGCAGTTTCAGCGGGGGTGCGACTGGACCATCCCTCCGATGGAAGAGATCGTGATAGACATATCGGACGTGCCGCCTGGGACGATGCCGGTGATCGATGGAAAAGAGTTCATCCCGAAAGTATTCAGCATTTGCAAGGTTGTAAGAGAGGATAAAGATGACAGGTTGACCAGATTTACAGCTGTCTTCACCGATCTGCCGCTTGAGTCCTTTGTTCTGCCTACGGCGGAGGAATATACCTGGGTCATCTTGGCAGGGTACCGTACGATCCTGTCAAATTACTTCTCGGAACACGGATGGGATGCTGACCCATACCCTGATATGAATCTGTACTATTCGCCGCACATCCTGAACTCAGGCATGATGGATATGGCGAGGGAATATCTGAAGCACGGTGATCTGATAATATTCGTCAGTCTGCGGTACAAACGCGGAGTAAGATGGACATTCCCTCAGATGGAGGAGACCACGGTAGACATATCCGAAGTGCAGCCGGACAGAATGCCGGTGATCGACGGAAAAGAGTTCGTCCCGAGCGTGTTCAGCATCTGCAGGGTTGTAAATAGGAAGAAATGACACCTCCGCTTTTGCAGGTCCGGCCGACTGGCTGCTTGACGGCGAACTGCAGGGGGCGGGGGCCTCCTTAAAATCTTGACCAAAATACGGAATGATTTAATTTCTGAACGTGTGGCATCGCTTTGCGGCCTGTTCTTTAGCTAAAATGATAAATATGTTACACATACGGTAAAGCTGATGCAACCAGAGAGGGATGACAGCATTGTTTGTTCTGCAGCGCGCTCGCACAT
>Ga0123354_10012139_pt1 | contig 13341 bp, 9 predicted proteins | sample TergutLab28metaG_2_FD_97872 | JGI IMG/M metagenome (GOLD analysis project Ga0123354, IMG submission 97872) | Labiotermes labralis P4 segment gut microbial communities from Petit-Saut dam, French Guiana - Lab288 P4 | ecosystem: Host-associated > Arthropoda: Insects > Digestive system > Gut ...
ATTTTTTTTTTTTTTGAGGGTAAAAAAATTGATGTGGGTGTTTTGGATAATTTTGATGGATTTTTGGGGAGGGGGGGGGGGGGGGGGGGGGGGGGGAATTACAGAAAATTCGTGGTATGCTGAAAGCGTGAAATGTTAGAAGAACTGGGTGATCGCCCTGTTCAAAGGAAATGTTAGAAAAAACTGGGTGATCGTCCTTTTCAGAAGTCTTCTTCAGAAAAGTAAACTGTCATTACAGTAAGCCTCCAGACCGGGAAAAGAACCCGTGATACCCATTCCTCTACTAGTCATCTATCCAGAAATCACATCTTTGTTATCATTTGGGCTCAAAATGAACTGATTCACTGCCTCAAACCCCAGTTAACGAGCTGTGTTATTTGTCCCACCGCTCCATAATTTAAATGTATCAACACTGGATGGACTGACTTTGTTTAAAGTCACTGCTGACCTACACATCCGTTCAACAAGATACACCAACATGTAGGCCATACGGAACTTCTAAGTGGGAGTTGCAATAGCGCGGTCCTCCATGACGAGTATTAATTACGCGTAAGCACTCGCATTTAATTAAAAACTGAACAGACCTGCAAAACACATCCATAAAAATGCACGAAGCGGATGCTAAGATGTTTACTATGTGGAAGTGAAAAACTGTCAAATCAGCGGTGATCAGCTCCGTCCGTGCTGCATCCGAGTATACACCGGGATAGGAATCCGTGTTCAACAGCCAGTTTGACGGTGGCAACCACAGCCCTGTAGCAGCTATACAGATACGAAGCACCGTGAATACTGCAAGCTGATGACGTCCAACATTACGTGGGACGACTCCTGGCGCACAACGCTAGTAATTAGCCATACTTCTTGTGAAGACAATTGCGCCCACACGGTGGACAAGCGACTGGCGGACGTCAGTTTTCACAAACGACCACTCGAACATCAACACAGTGCCAATGATACCAGACACAATCGCTTCCAACACCGTTACAGCAATTTCCAAGTCACTAACCCCATTCAACAGAGATCGTCATAAGTTCTAAGTTATGAACACTTCGCCCATCTCCTTGCTGCCTCTTGCTACCTTTATCTCTCTTGGATCTAAACACTGGCTTCACCACTTCGTTGTCAAAAACCTTCATGCAAGTGAAAATTACTTTCATACATCTTGCGCGATGGTTTCGAATGTGTAAACCTACATGTTTGTATGTATCTTGGAACGAAAGTAAATTTACTCTTTCAAGTACAACAGCATTTAACCAACCGACCCAACCCAACCAACCAAATCCACGAAGTGAAGTCCTTGTTGAGAAGCTAACAGTTCCTCAGCTAGTCAAGTAATTAACATCATCTAATGGAAAATGAAGGCTCATAAACATTCGCATTAAAAAAACCAACTAGATGCAATATTCTCTCAAATTTATTTTTGAAATAAAACTCTACATGTTTCGGACAGTTCCTTTGTCCATCATCAGGAGTTTTTCACTTTACACACAGCAGTGGTATATGTCATACAGCTTGCGAGCAGGATCAGGACGGAACTGCAGTTCCGTCCTGATCCTGCTCGCAAGCTGTCAGCAAACATGTATGACATATACCATTGCTGTGTGTACAGTGAAAAACTCCTGATGATGGACAAAGGAACTGTCCGAAACATGTAGAGTTTTATTCCAAAAATAAATTTGAGAAATCAGTGCATCTAATTTGTTTTATTATAAGAAAAAGCATAACTTTTCAGCCATTCAGAACTACGGATTTTTAGGAGTAACCAAAAAGTAGTCCAACAACAGTTCAGTTAACTTCGTTCGTGCTGCCAAGTGCACAGCAACACGCCTGGCGCTGGGGACCGGTCAATTTTGATAAACTCGCTTAAAACATTGGCATTTAACATGCAGATATATTCTCTACCGAAGTTCGCAAGTGATAATTTTTTTTTAACTAAAAATTCCAGGCGCGCCGCACCCCAGCGTCAAGCGGGTAGCACGCTGGGCGAATCTGCTCTAAAAAATGTGATGAAATGTATAAAAAATGTGATGAAATGTACCAATACGCTAAAAAAAACGCAAGGTGAGGGTAAGGCTACGTCAATATTGCAGTACTGGAAGCGCACTTGCCAGTTGAGGAACCAACATGCAGGCAGTATTTACTGTAACAAGAAAAAAGCCTACGTGATATATTTACTGTCGCCCATACTAATAAGCAAACAGCACTTTTACAGTAAGTCAAGTTCTTTTGTTTTTCGGGTCTTATTTCTGTTACGTCATCGATTACGTAACGCCACCGACACCAGGAGCTGTCGCAATGTTCGGCAGACGACGAGTGTCGACGTCACATTTATTATGAACAGCACAGTGTATGTGCTAAACGTGTTCGCAAGTTCTGCATCCAATTCATAAACCAAGGTCGGCCTAACAAGACTACCCAACTGCGAGAGAGGATCCCTTAATTTCACAACGCCACCTGCACATGCGCACTGTGCAAGAGAATAATGAATTATTTCCGGGCTACATTGAAGATAAAACACGGAAAGAAAAGCACTTCGTCTTTTTTTTTTAGCACAGGCTTCAAAAGACCTTTCCATGTCTCCTTTTTTTGTTACATACGTCAAAGCAAATTGCGTGTTTATATCCCTGCTACACTGATAAAACAAACAGCGTGCAAGCTACACAAAATTAGCAAAACCTTCCTGCCCCAGGTGGTGGCCAACTCCACCTGGCTTACAGCAATCTTGCAATAAACTGTACGTCACCGTCAATTTGACACGCGTGTTTGATAGCGGTTACAGTTTCTCTCTGATCACGTTTCATAATTTCTTCTATAAATACTGCCTGTCCATAACGGATCCAAGTTTTCATATGTCACTTCATGTTAGACAGGCAACATACAGACGCTTGTGCCACACAGTTAAGCTGCAGACATGTTTACAGGAGCTGCAGCATCGTCGCATAAACAAACGTTTCTTCGTTGTTATTCGTTCAGACTGCTTTGTTTATGTAGACGAGCCACCCACTTCGCTGCAAGAGTGGCGTATGGCAATTCGAAATGCAATGCAAGAAAAAAACAGGAAAGGCAAACTGACTCCATGAAAGAGTCATTACTGAGAAAAGAGCTCCTCAGGCAAACAGAAAATTACTGGTATTTTATGAAACACGAAGGTTCATTACCGTGTTCACAAAAGCTCGTCATTCCTATCAGGAGCCAGATAAACCCTGTGCATAACCGTCTACCCGATCTAACATACACTTGAACATTATCCTGCCGTCAACGCCGACTTACCAAAAGCAGTCTATTTCCTTCAGGTTTCCCTACCAAAACCCTGCACCCATTTCTCTTCCGCCCCACCTATCCGATTATCCTTGATTTTATCACCCGAATATTTGGTATGGAGTACAAATCATGAAATTCCTCCGGCAATTTTTTCAGCCATACCTTATTTCCTGTCTCATATATTCAAATACTCTCATCGTCAACCCGTTCTCGAATACCCTCAGCCTATGTACGTTTCTTAATTCTGGAATAATGACAATGCCAAATTTTATGAGCATTCGTCATTTGGTTCGTGAAGTCACGTGCAAAGTCACGCAGGCAGACGAAGGAGCATGGGAAGTCCGGCTCCTTAAAGGGTAACGAAAGTAACCGCCTTTCCTTGTAGAATAACGAAAGTAACCTCGATTTTCCTTATAGAATAACAACAGTAGTTCCTTATACAATAACGAAGTAACCTCGTCTTTCCTTACATAATAACGAAAATAGTCTCGCCTTTCCTTATATAACGAAATAATCTCGTCTTTCCTTATATAACGACGAAAGTAGCCTCGCCTTTCCGTATATAACGAAGTAACCTCGCCTTTCTTTACATAATAATGAAAATAGTCTCACCTTTCTTTTTTATAGAACGAAGTAACCTCGTCTTTCCTTGCATAACGACGAAAGTAGTCTCTTCTTTCCTTATATAACGAAGTAACCTCGCCTTTCCTTACACAATAACGAAAGTAACCTCGTCTTTCCTAACATAGTAACGAAAGTAGCTTCACCTTTCTTTATAGGATTACGAAGTAACTTCGTCTTTCCTTACATAAAGACGGAAGTAGTCTCGCCTTTCCTTATATAACGAAGTAACCTCGTCTTTCCTTAGAGAATGACGAAAGTAACCCCTTCTTTCCTTACAGAATAACAAAAGTAACCTCATCTTTATAGAGTAACGAAAGTTAACTTCGTCTTTCACTGTAAAATAATGAAAGTAACTTCGGTAGAATCGTAGGCTAGCGCTACAAAAAAGCTGCATCAAAAACAGAGAATAAAACCATTACTACAGGTTAAGAGAGGCATTAGCGTCTTTGGAGGATGAATACAGGAACGGCGGATACAAGACTACACGGTGTTGGTATCGGTGCTTTAGATCAGTCTTGCACTACAACGTAACACCAAACACACCGGAAGAACGGAGGTTCAACACACCGACCTCACCGGCTACAAGAGAATACTTCCAGCGTATCAACTCCGCTGTTGCGCCAACGGGATTAAATGGCCACACAGAAATTAAAAAGAAAAGATGTAAAGATATATATATCTCTCTTATTTTAAAATCGTGATCTTTGGGAACTTACGTTCGTCTGGTCTTTGTGTTACTTTACTGAACAGCAGGATCAAGTCCACTGAAATTTCAACTGAAAACTGAGGTCACCAGTATCAGCCTTCGTCAAGGCGTGCTTAGCCCTTGAAAGCCAAGTGGTTGCTGTATGCATCCCCATCAGGTGTAACATTCAGAAGTTCTACGTTCTACCCACACAGTACAGTTATGTGTTTTTTGTAGATCTCAGAACAAACAGCGATTATTTCCCTATACAGCATTAACTGACCGGTTTGTATAAGCGAGACGGAGTGCGCTTACTGTGCGGTACGGACTGTATAAGTGTGGTTACGTTCCAAATGCTCATAATTTCTTCACAATGCTGCCCTCCAAACACAAATTTCAGCCCAATGCTCAATCTCTCTCCTATGCTGCATACTCCCAACAGTCTACCATCCATCGCCTCGCCTGCTTCACTTCCAATGTTTTACCTTGCTACCAGCCTTCCTTTACAAGAAGGACGAGCGGGAACTACCTGGGAACCTTCAGAGCAGTAAAATTTTCTGACCTCACCCCCGTCGTAAAAAGTCAAGTACCCCTCACTGCACCACACCCCCCCCCCTTCCCCAGTCTCTTCTTCTGTCACTGTCTATATAGACCGTGTCTTCAAACGGTTAATTAACTGTGATCAAGCGTATTTAAGTTTGCCATAATCATAACGAAGTGGAAGAATTAAGCGTGTTTAATGCACTTCCCGAAACGTAGCTATTTAAAATACAAGGCTCCGTTCCGCCTAAACCGCGAACAGCCAAAATACGGACAGTTGTTGAAACAGTGTTGAAGTATACAAATTGCTGTCGTGTGATGTGGAAATCAAAAAAGAAAATTGGCCGGATATGTAAGCTAAGCTGCTCCTGTACACTCCATGAATGTATACAGGGGAAGGGAGGTACGGCTCCACTGAGTCAACTTCCGCAATAGATGGGAGTGTGAATGCTCCACGTCACGCTCTGGCCGCTTTACCCTCGGGGAAAAGAACTTTGGTACCCACGGACGTGGAGGCATGGTAAGGCCCAGGGAAGGTCTGAAGAGAAGAAAATGCCCTCCAACCGGGATTCGAACTCTGATGCGTCAAATCCGGAGTAACAATGTAGACTACGGTACGTCGGGATGAGAGTAAGTACGGTTGTGTGCCTACAGGAATGCATCCCTTCTGCATGTGTCTGGAATAATTACGGACAAACAAGAAAACTTGTCACGAGTTTCGCGGGTTCGGCTGGGAATCAAAGGGGTGAACAAAAATAAATCGACAGTGTCATCGGAAAAGCAACCTTTCCCCGTTGTTAAATATCCTAACACGGAGCCAACAGAACACAAGCAATATAGTACATTTTTCCGGCCAGTTTCAAAGTGTGACCGCATGCTGAAGGAACAAAATACGGACAGGTCCGTATTTTTCCTAATGGGAAACGTAAATACCTTAAGAGGAGAAAGTTAAAAGGCTGTAGAAAGTGAAACTACTGCGCAATGTAACGTGAGTTCAGAAACAACAAGGTAATTAATGTTAAGTCCTGGATCCTTCGCTCTTCTGATATATTTAAGGGTATTCCAATGAGGAATCTGCAAAATAATTTTTCGTATCCCGACGAACCCCTGACTACAGAAAGTTTGCAGGCCAGAAAAAGTTAACGGCCAAGAGCATTTCTGTCACCATTGGTAGGGCGGCTCTACAATAATATAATATATAATGTAATGTAATGTAAGAGGCAGGTGGTTGGGCACGACGATTACTCCAGTACTGTCACTTGCTGGGACAAAGCTACCCAGATATTTCGCGCGGTATTTGAGATTTTAAGCGGTATTTCAGAAATTTTATTTAAGTATGCCATGATATGCGGAAATACCAACGATGTCTTGAGGAACCCTGGTTTGGAAACACTGGTCTAGATCGACAGCTCGTCCTATGCAACGTCCAATCTCAGGTGACATCTTCAGTAAACCGAGTGGTTCAGACGTTAAAGTCAATATTTTGGGAGGGAACAGTATCGGTCATTGTGAGAAAAAAAATGATAAGAGCGTGTGTCTAATTGTGAGTGGCTACCGAGAGAAATAACTGAATCTACAAATACATAAACACTGTTAATGGTAACAAAATTACTTACTGTTAATTTTATCTTAATAATCATTTAATGTTTAAATAACAAAAGTTACATGTTACAATACATGTCGGAAAATCTCAAACTCAATGCACTTTGCAACTCGTGTGCGAATATCGCGGTGTTAGTCTGTGCTGAGCTTCATGTTTCTCTATGTGAGCAGCAGCACACAAAATGCCAGCGAGCAATTCGTCTCCAGTATCCACCTTCCGTTGCAAACTTCGCTCTTCATCCAACCCCACAAACAAGACTGTAACGGACTTAGGTCTGGAGATTCAAACACCTCTATCGCGATAATAATTCAGAATTTGACAAATTTTTTTTCACAATGACCGACACTATCACCTCCCACAACACTGACCTTTCCTCCTGAATCACCCTGTATCTTATCTCCCTTTATCGTATACAGCCGACGAAATCTCTCTTCCTGCCATATAACCGCACACCTCTGCATCCGCTTGTTATACACAGCCTGAAATTTACCTACGTTGCGGGCTGTGCTGACTGCCTTCAATTACCCCGTATGATTACATAGCTGTGACCTATCCTGTTGTGCTTCATGTCACGAGTCCTGCAAGATGTTAAGTCCTCTCCAGGATGCGTTTCTTCGCACTCATTATACATTTATACATACATTTCCGTGCATTTAATCCAACAAAGCTATTTACTGTCTCAGTACTAGGCCAGTGTTGCGCTACCTTCTTTAACCAAGGGACTCTCAGACGCGCGTGATCTTGCGACATACCACGATGAGTTCTTAAAGCGTACTATTAATTATATTCGATATAATACTGTGTGTTACCAAATGCTACACGTTGTCACTTAGGAAAGGGTCGAGGTGCACATCATGCACGCCACTGAACTACGCTACACAGCGACAAAATGTAAGACGACACGTGAATAATGAACTGGGAAAGATGTACAACGAAGCACTGGCGGCCTGGCTAGGGGTATTACCCCCGTATTCGTACACGAACTGAGGTGAGCCACAAAATACCTCTTAGAATAGTTTATACACAGATACGCCTAATAAACTTCCTGCGTTTACATGAATGGAACTCAGGGTTAGAATGGATGACACGGAAAGACCTAGGCCGACAGCCTTCCAGGTAACAAAAAGACAGCGATTTCACTACTACTCTGTGTTCAAATTGACCTGTGAAGCGAGTCTGATCCACACTCGACATTACCACATCCATGAACCACCCCACAGCAAAATATCAGAATAAACACCAAGACTCCGGATGTTCGTCAGGAACGCTTTGAACTAGCTGTCTGCAAATTGAACAATGTGGCGTCCATGAATAGGAAGCAGGAAGGCGGTTCGCTATCACACTCAGCTCTTGATGGCTTCACTCAAGCGCAGACAGGCAGGGAGGAGAAAGGCGATTATTTCTGGACACCTCATCTATTCCTGGCTGAGATACAGACTCGTCAGGCCCGCAGGGCAAGTCAGCAACTCATTTAGTTAGACTATTGCCTTCTCGATTGCATCAGCGACCACTGTCGCACATGAAGCACAATCGGCTCCAACGGTCTCGGGGCCAATAATTGCCAATTCTTTAATTACGACAGTACTCGTGAGCCAGAAGTTTGGCAGGTAAGCACTTTACCACTCTCAATATCGGTTCAGGGGGTAACTAATAAATGACAGATCCTTTGCCAAGGGGGGAAAGCCAAAAATCAGAAGTGATAATCCGGCGTTAAAATGCTCGGAGGCTTAACCCTTTCATCCTGTTATCTTTAAGCTGATAAAAATATTTTGTTAATTTCTACGTTCCCGACTAGTAAACAGTAATTCACAGCAGCATAACCACTAGAAATGGAAAAATATTTCATTCACCAGCACTCTCACGTACCAAATTACGAGAAGCAAATATGCAAGTGTTTCTACTATGGATTTCTCCTTCCTGGCACAGAAAAAGTTAACTTCTCCTGTAGGACCGTTAAGAGGATTGCCCCATCACAACCCCGCTCTCACACAACCATTTTAATATTACGCTGAATTTTACATTCAGACGCACCAGTTGTCCTTCCAAGTTACCTCTCCGATGAAAGAAATATGTGAATTTCTTTTTTAAACTCCGCACTTATAACATAGCGTCATGCAATGTTAATCGGGGTGCGACCACACCACTAAGGAAACAGGCTAACCAACACACAAATTTACCGAGCGAACTGACTAACAAACAGACCGACCAAACCAACAAATCGACGATCTGTTTTACTCGTCTTTATTACTGTTTACTTAATTATGCATGGGCCCGGTAGCTCAGTCGGTATAGCGACTGGCTATGGGGCTGGACGGCCCGGGGATCCAATCCCGGTGGGGACGAGATTTTCCGCACCTGTTCAGACCGGCCCTGGGGCCCAACCAACCTCCTGTACAATGGGTACCGGGTCTTTCCCGGGGGTAAAGAGCGACAGGGGCGTGACGATGACCCCTCACCTTCTGGTGCCGTGGTCAAGAAAGAGTAAAGCTATACCTCTATTCCCCCTGTGGGCCGCACGGCCTGTACAGAGCCTCAGTGTCTGTACAAGGGTGCACTGTACTTAATTACGCACTTTTCGTTGCATAAATTATAAAACGTCGGAAGGGGGGGTCAGTGGTATATTGGAACGGATGTGGAGGGAAGTTACCGTGACCTAATTTAAGGTTCCACACCAGCCACTTGCCTGGAGACTTGGAGGAAAACCACAAAACGGTGGTGGTGGTGGTGGTGGTGGTGGGGGGGGGGCTGAAACACGATATTTTCTAAACATGAAGCATCATGACTGCCCATTCGACCACGAAACTCGTCGAGTGAATGACTAATATAGGCTTAGCCACAAAAAACAACTACGTTAACAATGATTTGTTTCCCATATTACGCAATATCAAGTCAGCATTTAAAGCGGAAAATCCTTGGGCAGAGATGAATTCTTTCTTGTATACTTTACACAACTTTTATTGACACAGCTGCAATGCAATAGGACAAACTACAAACGATTACCTGAAGGTTACTTGCTGTCTTCGTGTTAAATTCGGAAATGACCTTAACGCAACTTAGGGATTTCGACTTGTACGCTCTCCGCCTAAAAACACGGAGTACACGAGAACAGAAATTGTCCCGTACTTGTATGTAAAAATATGTACATCCGTCACGTCCACGGCACACAGGTGGGGGAGGGGGGGGGGAAGAGGTATGGATCTACTCATGCCTTACCTCGGTGTTAGAGGTAAACATCACGAGCCGGAGAATTTACACCCTCGGAAAGAACCCTGGTATCAAATGAACTGGACACAGGACGGCCTCCAGAGGCCGTTCAGACGGTTGGAGAAGAGAACAAGACAGGTAACGCACTATACACACACATTCAGGAGCGTTCGCACGTACAACCACCGTTGCAGTGTAAAAGCGATGTAGTATTACATATTTTGAGTGTGTGTTTGTAGCATTAGATATCCAGTATGCAATGCGCGTGCGCCATATTGGCATCTGTTGCCTGACACGCTCCACAAAATTTTGCATTACCCCATGAATGGCATGATTTGAGGGTGAAAAAAAAGTTATTGAACATAAAATGTGTGTCTCGATTTTCTCTACAACTTTTGTCCGAAACATGTCTCATTCTAAGAAGAACTGAGAGAGAGAGATGATGAAAAATGTATAAATGTCTACATACAAAGTACCCGTTATTCTTGTCAGATTTCAATGAAACCTGAATCTCGATAGATTTTCGAAAAATAAGGAACATATAAAACTTCAAGAAAATCCGTACAGTGTTAAGTCGAGCTGTTCCATGCGGACAGACGGACATGGTACAGTTCGGCACACAGCTCTGGGCCTCCTGGAGGGAAGTCAAAAACACGCTTCCTATTCTAAGTGGTGTAAAAAAAAAAGAGGTAAAGGTAAAGAGATCCCGTTACAGGCCCGGTGTGGCCCAGCTCTACTCTTCCATGACCGCGGCACTAGAAGGGGGTGAGTGGTCAGCAGCACGCCCCGGCCGCACTTTACCCCCGGGAAAGACCCGGTACCCTTTTTACAGGAGGCTGGGTGGGCCCCAGGGCCGGTCGGGACGGGCGAAAAATCTCGTCTCCACCGGGATTCGATCCCGGACCGTCCAACCCGTAGTCATTCGCTATACCAACTGAGCTACCCGGCCCACAGTAACACAACAAGGTAGGAAGTATAAATTACCAGACGATGTTACTTAATACCATTGGTATTGCATACTTTTGGTGACAATTATTAAAAAAAGGTAAAGTGATCCCGTTACAGGTCCGGTGTGGCCCAGAGGGTGAGTAGAGGTATAGCTCTACTCTTCCACGACCGCGGCACTAGAAGGGGGTGAATTCAAAGTGATGTAGTTCACATTACTGAAAGATACAGTTCACTCTAGAACAGGCCATGAAGGCCCAGAGGAGAAGAGATGCACCTCTGCTCTTGCTATAACCTCATGGTTAGACTGAGGTGGGTGGTTAACGCCACGGCCTGGCCGCTTTACCCCCGGAAATGACCCGGTAACCACGGTATAGGAGGCTGGATGGACCCAAGAATCGGTCTGGACTGGTGCAGAAAAATCTCGCCCCCCCCCCCCCCCCGCATTCGATCCCCCGCCCACCCACCCCCCAGCAAGTCACTATACTGACTGAGCTACCTCGGCTCACCACAGTTCACACTACTACCAATATAAAAGACACTTGTTCACCAGTTCACAGTGATGAGCCGACACTACGTTCTCACACCGACTAATGCAACAGACGTTTTTCAAACAGTACACCACGACATGCCCACTCGTTCTCGCGGCAGCGGCAATGTGTTCCTTCCGTAAGTCCTACCACACATTTCCCCTGAATTTCTCCATTACCTGGAGCCTCAAATCTGAGTCCCGAACGGTACCTTACACGAAGAAATATATTTCTGGCTCCGTCCACCTCGCACTCTAAAAACTAGCATAGAGTCAGCAACCAGATCTGTTCGTCAAGTACATGCCTCCCCACCCTTTCACCTGGGGAAGGAAAAAGATCCAGGTCCAGAAGCGTTGCTTCTGTTTTTTCTTTTCGATACAGGGCGATGCGGGGGGGGGGCAGAAACCCAGTAATTGCATAGAAATAACAACTACTAATCCCCACCACGCATGCCCTGGATAGCGTATCTACAATGTACAGTACGCGAGAGCACACGCCCACAGCATGTAACGAGATGCTGTGGGGCGATCAGCCATGTGAGGACACAGCGGCCAATGTTTCGGGGGCTGTCCGTGTCTGCATTATCTGCGTGCCGATGTAACTGATGGAGACAGTCTTCGAAACTCTGGGTACTAACTCCGAATCGCTCGGTACTAACTCCGAGACGCTCGGTACTAACTCCGAAACGCTGGGCACTAACTCCGAAACGCTCGATATTAACTCCGTAACGCTCTGTACTAACTCAGAAACGCTCGGTACTAACTCCGTAACGCTAGGTACTAACTCCGAAACGCTGGGTACTAAACGCTAGGTACTAACTCCGAAACGCTGGGTACTAACTCCATCTACACAAGACTGACAAAATCAATTTATATTTAAGTGTCGCCAACAGAACATCACCATCATCAATCCAGTCACGAAAACATTGTAACTGGACGGTATACGCCACTATACAGTCTGATACTGAAGACAGTGCACTTAACCTGTACGGCATTGTTAACACTCGCGGCGATGGTTGAGTTATATGGTAAAGGTAAAGCAGTCCCATTACAGGCCTGGACAGGCCCATACGGTTCCAGGAAGTTAAGGGTCACAGATTTCGTGACAAAGGCACAGGACGGTGGTAGGTTGTCAGCCTTACGCACCGGCCGCCTTTACTCCCAGGAATTACTCCTGGTACTTATCTCTGTTAGAGGCTGAGTCGACCCCAGAGCCCTAGTGCGATCGGAAGGATTTTATGTCAATGAAAAATCCACTGACACCAGCTGGGATCGAAGCAGCGACCTTCCGATTTGTAGCACAGCACCTTAACCACTGTGCTACCGCGGTCCCCACAATAAATGGATCCTGTCAAGAACATGAGTATCTACAACACCGCACGACATTATTTCCACTAGTCGCCATCTGTTAAGGCGTTTCGTTCAAAGCCTGAAGCAAACATTATGCATAGCTCTAACCACACATAACACTACACAAAAATCTCATTACATCACACGCACAAAACGTGACTGTACTTCAGCTCAATATATTTTTTAACTGGAATACATCGCTGACTGGTCACAAAAACAAGGGACGGTCGACTTTCCCCAGCGCAAACAACAGTCAAGGTCAGCTGGTAACTCCTCAGTCGGTACCAGTACTTGTTCCGCTTTATCTCTTCATTGTGTCCCTCGTCGTTTTGCTGTACAACCTAAAGTTTAAAGGAATATTTGTTGAAATATTCATGAATTATACGTATTTGTATGGACTCGGGTATCAGCGGGATTGTCTGTTGGTGATGTGGTATCCGAGTGCAGGCTGAACCAGTGGTTCAGTCTGCACTCGGATACCACATCACCAACAGACAATCCTGCTACATAACACCAGCACGCCTCAAGTCAGCCTACACAACGCAACAAGTAGTCGCAAGCTCCTGAAGATGGACGTATTAACGTCTGAAGCATGTTGAG
>Ga0123354_10012141_pt1 | contig 13341 bp, 5 predicted proteins | sample TergutLab28metaG_2_FD_97872 | JGI IMG/M metagenome (GOLD analysis project Ga0123354, IMG submission 97872) | Labiotermes labralis P4 segment gut microbial communities from Petit-Saut dam, French Guiana - Lab288 P4 | ecosystem: Host-associated > Arthropoda: Insects > Digestive system > Gut ...
CATCCCCGTTGTGTTGGTTCAATAACAAAGAATTTTGTGTATTACACGTACAGTCGAACACAACTATATTTTACCTAGTAGTACAGTAGGAATACAACTACATGTTTCGGCCCTATATGTGGGTCATCCTCAGGTTGAGATTCAACTTACAGATCAGCTATACAAGATGTGTGGGGTGTTTGTCGGGGGATTGGGTGAGTGGGGGGGGGGCGAGATATCATTGTTTCAATAGTGGGTACCGCGACCTAGGGCTGCTACAAGTGCTAGTTTTTAAGTATAATTTTTAAGTATTTTAAAGTATATTTTACTAATGATACCAATTATAACATACCCTTAGCATAAGAATAGTAACCCACTTGACTTGTGTACATAAACAACTAAAGAAAAATCCACTTGTAGCAGCCCTAGGTCACGGTACCCACTATTGAAACAATGATATCTCGTTCCCCTCCCCCCCCCACTCACCCAATTCCCAGACAAACACCCCACACATCTTGTATAGCTGATCTGTAAGTTGAATCTCAACCTGAAGATGGCCCACATATAGGGCCGAAACATGTAGTTGTATTCCTACTGTACTGCTGGGTGAAATATAGTTGTGTTCGACTGTACGTGTAATACACAAAATTCTTTGTTATAGTGGAAGTACTACCGGTCATGTGCCTGAGGGGACTGAGGACAACTGCAAAAATTCTTAGTCAGGGTACCGGGTGTTCCGACCGAGTTTCTAAACGACATCCGCCAATACAAGCCCATAGCATTGCCACAATACCCTTCTGCTAGGTGTGTCATGGGTTATATGGCTAAATGCCAAAGGGTCAAAGGGTTAAAATTTGTAATGGCTGGAGCTAGGTGGCTATTTGTACTTTTTATTTCTGCACAGTTCTTCTTGCACTTAAAATTTCCAGGACTTCGGATTTCAACTGTAAGCTCTGACATTGGAATTGCACAGACCTGCCTTCAAATCCAGTTTCCGTAAATTTGTGTTCTTGTATGAGTACCAGGCGAAGGACGAATTCTACAACCAGTATTCAGTTCAGTCCTGCCTCAAACTATACGAAAACAAAACCAGATGCTTCAAAAATAATTCCTTTGTTTCCTGGCAGAAGAACAGTCCGGTGAGCAATGAAATAGTTCCATAATTTAAGATGCATTTCATACGTGAATGATTCGTAAGACGTGTGGAAAGTCAGGTACATGTAACTAAATAATATTCAGTGTCGTAACTGTGCAGGTTTTAATCACATGACAGCAATATATTCTGCCATTCGTCACACAAAACCAGTGTGTGCGCTGTCTGATTGCATATTTGCAGCAGCGGCGGCAGCAGCCGCCGCTGCCGTCGTGGTGACTGTTGAAACATTCTGAACGTTTCAAATAAAAGCCTGGCGGAATATGTTGGTTTATCAGTGACGGGAAGGAAATTGGTCTCGGAATTTACTGGTGTTTGCATGTCGAAAGTTTTCAGTGAGCAAACAAGAAACGAAAATATATGACAAATTTAAAGCCACCGTAGCATTGCGACTTGAATCCAGAAAAATGTTAATGGTGAGCCGTAAACTATAAATGACCCTCAAGCTGCGTGAAGTGTTTAAGGTATTTGACCCGGTATTGTCGGTGTTCACGTCTGACGAGCCATATGTCACAAGAGAACAGGGTGTCACCTTAGGTGATCAGTGATACGGCTGTTGACCGCCGTACAAACAACGCGACCTGCAGCGATAACGACAAACAACTTTTACCTATCAGTGATTCCTGCGTCTGTGGAACTTCGCAGCTACCCGACGATTTCTTAAGACTGTCGTAAGTTCATATATTCTTTTATTTTTTTTAAATATAGCGCAGTTTGCACGTCTAAGACCGAGGTTACGTCGGTTGCATCACCTGACGTCTAAATAAATGGTAACAAGAAGCCACGAATAAATGTGTGGGCGCGACAAAGATTAAGGGTTAAATGTTCCGGGTTCCGATGAATGCAAGTTAAACAGTTCCGGTTACTGCGAAAGTATTGTGGCTTTTGTAAAATCATTCAATTTGTGTCCTGTTTGATGTAAGGGCGAATACAGACGAGAAGGCTAACTATAAATAAGCAATTGTTGACAGCGAATGCCGTATTTCTAAATTGTGCATTTGAATTAATAAGGATGTAACATGTGACGTAGGAAGGCAATTCAACATCGCTATGAAGTTTGTAACAGTCGGTGCCAAGTTTGCACCATAGGGTGTCAAAAAGAAGTTGTGCCAGTGTCGCCCGTTCTTTTCACTGCGATCCTGTAGAAGGACTGCTGTACACTGCACCACTTGCTGATACATTTCTTCGAGCTGAGAGTGGCACACCCGTCAGTCATCGTACGGTTGCTCCAAATATCTCTTATGGGTTAGGCTAACATTACTGTTAAATTTCTGTGGTTCTTCCATGCACCCCTGATGGCATCACTAAGAAATTCTGCATTTGGTCCAACAGTGTACTTATTTCATATGATTCCTGCAGTTAAGACCGACTATTTGTGTTTAGCAGCGCTAAACCGTTGGCTAGGGCAAGGGAAAAGGATTGCATCAACCATTTTTGAATACTGGCGTGCAGACTGCCTGCGAATGGCGGAATTTCATAGAAGCATGTAGGAGTAGCAAAAGGCTGTACTGGTGTGTACATGAGGTGTGTATGTGTTGGTGTCATAAATGGACAATCTAATCTTATTATGTTCTGTCCTTCTTGTACCTGAAGACGTACTGAGAGAGTGACTGAAATTAGGCAAAGGACAGACACGGCGTCTTGTCACAGTGGACACAGGGGGGGGCATTACGAAGTGCAATTTTTTTAGCATCTTGTAAAGGTACTTCACCATCACACTCGGACACACCACACTTGATAGGACTCCTCTGTACGAGAGATAAGCCCGTCGCAGAGACCCCTACCTGACAGCACACAACAGTCACAATGGACAGACATCCATGCCCCCCCCCCCCCGGCGGGATTCGAACTAACAATCCCAGCTAGCGAGCGGCCGCAGACCGCACTCTCACAGGGATCGGCCTGATTTATTAAAGCGGACTACAAATATTAGTATAGTAAAATGTTTTAGTCACTTCCAAAGACGGAATTTCAGTCTTTAATTAATGGCTCCCCATCAGCTTCCTTAAAGGTCCATAAAGACTTCATACATAATAGCAGTCATTTCTACTCACCCCGTCCACAGCACAAACTCGATGTTGTCGCCATGTTTGCTTCTCATTGCCTTGGCTGCCGACTCGACCAGGGCCCACGGCGACTCGCAGTTGTAGTCCCCAAAATGGCCCGCCTGCCTACTATTGCCGACCACGCCACCTAGCTTGTTCTCCGTGAGCCGACATACTGCACACACACAAACAAACATTTAATTAACAACACTGTATCAACTATGGAGATTTTGTGGCGGAATGGGAACTAGATATAATGTGGAAGGAAACGGCTGTGGCCTGTGTCAGTATGCCGTCCTGAATTATTCATGAGTAGATGGACACACACGATGATAAATACTGGAATAGACGGATCTGTGCCCGAGTTAAAAAAAAAGCAGTTGTTTGCTAGACAAGAAAGAGGAATGCCAAAGCATTACACTATGGGGATTTAAGCTAGTGTGCTATTATTAGGACTATCATTGCTAATTCCCAAAACGTTTCCTGCTTATATTACTATTATTTCTATTACTATTACTTTAACCCTTAATCCGCTAACGTGGAAAGTATGGCGAGCTCCTAATAATGCCAGCAGATGGCAGATGGGATTTAACTCGGCGTTTAAAGGGTTAAGACACACTTATCTGAAAGAACCAAGGATCACATTTCACCGAACAGGGGCTGGTCAGCATTGCGTTTTATTTCAGACCACTCTGTCCGTCTAAACTTGTGTTTCTGAAGATGAATGTGTGACTCCCCTTACTGTTCATAACAACTTTGGTAGCCTGCCTTACTGGACAGTCTATAGGCACGTTTCGCCCTGTCTTGTGCTGATTACAGGGCCTGTGCTGTCACCCAGTGGATGAGAAACAATCACGCAGGTACATTCTGAGGTAGTTGTTGTAAATTTCTCAATGTCATTGGCTTCTCTTCTGAAATCACCATTGCTCAGTATTTCTCAAACGTCTGCCGCTGATTCACATTAACCCTTACCCCGCTAAAGTAGAAAATATGGTGAGCTCCTAATAATGCCAGCAAATGGCAGATGAGACTTAACTTGGCGTTTAGAGGGTTAAATGTTACCTTTAACTTCCGAATGTTTCTTATTTAGTTTTAATTTTGCGTCTCAAGACGCAGAGTCACATGATGGCATTTCTGTGGAATTCGTGTGATCAAATTGCTTCGTGTTTCTACTTGTATAGCAAAGATACACATATTGAAGGATGATGTAGATAAACGTACCTGCGACCCAGGCATAGTGCTAACTGTAAACTACATCTTCTGAATAAAAGGCTGTTAGGAAGAACTTCAAATGAAAACTGGTGGGCCGTAATGTTAAGCGAGTGAACGGGGATGGAAACATCTCTCCAGAAAAAGCTGGACATTCCGGGCCATCTGGAAAGCGAAGGATGGGCAGTTCATTCCTACGTGCTCGATGACGGGGAAAGGACGATACGAAATACGTGCACAAGCTGTTCATAGAGTGATTCCTTGTCTGGAAAGCTGCAAGAGCCGAACAACATAGACCTATCGCTCACTGAATGCAATAGTGGCACAACTCAGAAATTGCATTGTGGAGTTAACACTAGGATTGAGCTAAAAATATTACAACCCCATCAGACAATATTGGCATACTTCTTAGTCAAAACATGCCCCGTACATGCCACTATTTGTTGGACATATTGTTTATATTTTTGCGCTGAATCGTAGTATTATCTCGAAATGGGCAATTATTGGATTGTGCCACTGTTGCATTTAGTGAGCGATGTGTTCTGAGACATGTGGTTTTCGAGACACGCTTCTCAGCATTGTTCCTTGTTTAAGACAACAACGCCCTTTGTTTGGTTAACCAAATATACAAAAAGCACAGGAAGGCTCAGTTCTTACTGCATTGTCATGCATTACACACTATGAATAGTGCGACTTACTATTAACCGCGCGATGCCGGTGTTAATCGAGGGGGCAGTTATACGTGTGAACATGCGCTCTGTTACCTTGATCAACGTCATCCAGGCGCTAAAATATTTCGACGATTTGAGTAGCGTCTCCGTGAGACAGGAAGTATGGCAACTACAGCACTTGTGAGCGAAAAACGCCCTCGGATCATAAGGATACCAGCTAAAGAATATGCTATAATTGCAGCTGTGGGAAGACAACCGTGAAGCTTATGGGGTACGGCACGAGAAAAGGGACTATCTCGACAATGGGTGTTTTGTTACAAGTTGAACATTACTGTGCGAGGCGAGGGCGTCTGTTTCCAGACGACTGTCTTGTACGGCTAAGATTTTTCTAACGTCTACAACAACACGCTGCGGGTGAACTGATTCGCACTACACAGCATAAACATGCGAAGGGTATTTTGACCTTTCAGTGTTCACCATAGTTGCATCTGTGCATGAAATGGTTTTCTTATTACCTGTGATCGTGGGTATAACGTCCGCTTCTGTGTCAACAGGTGGGCTGGTAAAATCGGCAATAATTTCGCGAGAACCTATCTGCAGTCCGGTAGGCTGACTACATAACACTATCGTAATTTTCTGGAACATGTTCTACCGGGGCTGCTGGTAGCTTTAAGACAGATTTTGTGGTTTCAGCACAACGGAGCTGCATCACAATATTGTATGGGGAAGGTATTCTTCAGTGGTTGAACTCGGCCTATCCAGGAATGTAGACTGGACATATAGGGGTGTCCACTTCGTGATCTCCTCTGTCGCCGAATCTAAATGTGGTGGACACCTGAAGGAGCCGGTTTACCCATCCTTTTCAGTAATACCGAATACGTCGAGGTAGTGATATACACATGTACTTTGAAAGTGGTCGATTTGAACATAATTAAGATGTGATGGACTTCTGTGCGGCCCATTGCTGTAAGGACGAGATTTTAGTGCTTTGATTGTCTGGCACCTTGCGCTGTCGTGCACTGGAGAGCTTGTCTGCGAAATTCGTTTCATCCTGTGTGTGTGTGTGTGTGTGTGTGTGTGTGTATGTATGTATGTATGTATGGATGTATGTGTATATATATATATGAGCGTGTGTGTGTATCCTGAGATATCCTAACACACTGGCAGTAACAGTGTGGCCATCTTGTACCGCAATTTACAGCGCTGTAACCGAAGAGCAGCAGAATATTACGTAAGAACGTGCGAGACGTTGGCCTGGTCGAGTAAACTTGGCTTATTTTCATTGTCTTGTTATAAAGGGCATGTAATTTCGTTACTTCCTTGTGGAGAAGGGCAAAAATGAAAGGAAAACTGACCTTTTATGAGCGGCGCCATTGGAAGCAAAAACCCGGAAGCCTTAAAAACATATTCAAAGATTTTTTTGTGTTCCAAACTTTGCTGCGTTCTTCTGACAAGGTACTTACATTTTCGGGTGTCGCCTGACGTTGAGTAGTGGGCGTCATAGTGAATGTCCGTGATGTGCCAGAAGTATCCTGCAAGAAACAGAAAATTTTCATATCAGTATGGCATAGTTATCACAGCAACTTTTTATTCCGAATTTCCTAGGTCGCAAATATGTTGCATACAGAGAGAGAGAGAGAGAGAGAGGGGGGGGGAGATCAGTTCATAACAGAAAACTCATATTTCGAAGAGGACGGGTAAAGTTGGATGATGAAATATGAAAACAAAGTTTTTTTGGGGGGGGAGGGGGGGGGCGGGTAAAATCAACAACCCTGGAGTTTCCTTTTTATAAGCTCTTGTGATTATTGTGCTTTCTAATGCAGGAGTTAGTGAACTAACAGGAACCAAATGCCTTCCGTTTGTTTCATAAATTGGAGCTGTATGTACTTTAGACTTTACGTAATATCATGCGATGTTGCATCTTCTTTCTCCGCATTGGATATTAATGAAAAGAAATTCACGCACATTATACATTATTCTCGGTGTATACGCACTGACTGCATACTGACTGTAGGATGATATCCCACTCACCAGTACATGACCGCGATACGTTCAGCCCTGTAACCACTCACTTTACATTTGTTATAATACAGCGGGCCGTCAGTAAAAGGTAAAGCTCACCCTAGAACAGGCCACGAAGGTCCAAAGGAGAAATAGAAGTATAGCTCTACTCTTTCTTTAACCTTGGCGCTCGATGGGGGTGGGTGGTCAACGCCGCGCCCCGGCCGCTTTACCCCCGGGAAAGAGCCGGTACCAGGAGGCTGGATGAACTCTTGGGTCGGTCTGGACAGGTGCCCAAAATCTCGCCCCCCACCGGGATTCGATCCCCGGATCGTCCAGCCCCTTAGCGAGTCGCTATACCGACTAGGCTATCCCGGCCCCGGGTCGTCAGTACGTCAGTAAAGTATTGCATTGTGGGTAGTGTAATAGAATTCAGTGCTCTGCTGCCCTCAGTACACACCCCTTGCTACCTGTGATAATTGGTGAGTAGGGAGATGTGAAGTCTACATAGCCGTCCTGCTGAAGTACTAGTCTTCAGAGATGTTAACGCTGTGTTCTTGGTTTAACCGTTCGGACATTCTGAAGTCACACGCTTTTTCGCGGCGTCTGTACAGATTTACACAGTGTAACATCCCAGAAGACTGGAATGTTCAGTGGTAGACAGTTTCGCTGCCTGTCCATTACAGTCCTCTGTTCATTGTGAATAGAGTCTTGTTTAATGGCATGCGATGTCGTGTTCTTTTTATATCCAGTCCTGATACATCGTGAGACATTCGTAGAAATGTACCTTTCGTTTGTTTGTGGAACTGCGATACGGATAACAGCATCCGACGTCCTCCTGCCGATTCAAATATATGGCTTGGCAGACATTTTGTTTGCATGCATCCGCACTGGATTTTTCCTCGCATTACAAATCGCTACATGCATTTCCCCAACATTGTAAGCGTCGTTACCCGTTTGGCGCCTGTATTTAATGGCACTGGGTTCAGATTCTGCGATTTTGCAAGCAGATATTTGATTAAATTTGCTATTTCATCAAATTGTATTTTATTTTTTAAACACCCTATAGTTGTCCCTCGGTAAACCGGATTCCAGAGTAGCCCGGAAAATATTGGGCAAAACATAAAGCAGTCTTTCGTATTTACTTTATTGTTATTATGTACACTTTTAAGTACGTTTATTTTAGCACTGATGATGATTTCTTGTGTTCCCTAAAGCTACGGATTCTTTACTCTTTGAGCCGGAATACTGAATGTTCCGGACCACCCTTCCCCTCATGTAGTCCGTATGGCCGAGGGTATAATTTACTTAAATTGCACGTGTAAGATATTCTAGCTGTTCGTGACTCTGTTTTCTGCGCATCTGGAAAAGTTAGGAAAGTCGTGGTTACATTGACGGGCTGAGTTTAGGTTATACATGTTTCAGACCCGACTGTCTGTGTCAATCATCTAACAAACACACTCAATCTTTTATTGAGACACTGAAGCTGTCTGCTCGTATTTATATAATACCGTAGACAATTCCTCGTTTTGATTCAGCATTGGCAAATATATGTATTCCATGTGGGTTTCGGTAGTACGATATTTTTCCAACGTACTTCGTCCAACGACTTCAGGTAATATAACGGGTTCAATTTTGTACCCTTTTTACCCTTTTTAATGTTTAACTGTTCATCGGTCCCGTTTTGAAGTGCAGAGTTTAGTCGGATATAGTTTTGAATTAAATGCTATTTAATCAGTAATTTTTAGTGGAGGTTCGAATGACAGAAAGAGAGAATAGTTATATTGTGGGCTTCCCCAAACTTTCCGGGCGAAATGAGGAATAGTAATTATACAACAATTAGCGGTGTCGGTTTACTTCCATGTTTCTTCCAAGCCAAACCTATTATACTCCTGGCTACGGGTTCGAACCCATATACATTCTCTTGTGACAGAATTGACTTCTCTTCTCATTCTTTGGTTACCAAGTGGGAACCTTTGAAAAAGTTTTGTGTTTTGTAAACATGCAGGCCTACATGTCTGAGTTACACGTGGCAGGGAGAGGGAAAGAAAGAAGAAAAGCACGAAAGAAACAAAGAAAGAAAGCCTAGTGTAACGTCCTTACATTTCTCGCCATAAAAGTAATTTTTGTCTTGTAGACTACGAACTAAAGAAAGTTCCTCGACATGTGGCATCCTCAAGTACGAACGTTTCTTGTTTCTTAACAATGTGTAGGTTCATTTCTTAGCAGCATAGCACTTGACAAATGGAAACGCTGCGATCAGCTTCAGAGCTGTAGACTTTATTATGAAGGACATAATAATGCAAACTTGGAACATAAATCCTCGGATTTATACAGAGCGGGCTGAGTCTCGCCTCACTACCCAACGATATTAATCATTTGGAAGTTGTTCAACTCTTGAGAATAATATTTTGAAAGTGACATTTGGATTACAAACACATATAAGTGTTATTAAAAAACGTAATCCGCTGCCGGCATGGAAATGCAACAGAAAGAAGCATGAAGCCTCATAAGCTCGTAATTCTAACTTAGTTCTGAATTCACTTTCATAGTGACAAGTAATGAACTACTCGGCTGAGCACACGTTGACATCTTCCTGTCAGTTCAATTCATGATACAAACACTTCTACATACTCTTATAGTAAAACCAACGAGAAGCAATAATTTCTCACATTTATTTTTGGAACAGGACTCTACATGTTTCGGACAGTATCGCTTTCCATCATCAGGAGTCTAGCACTGTATACATAGCAGTAGGTATAGGTCATACAGGTAATGCTGACTGCTTGCTAGCGGGATCAGGATGGAACTTGTTAGGAAACAGACAGCAGTAACTGTTTGACATATGCCTGTTGCTGTATGTACAGTCTTGAACTCCTGATGATCGACTGAAAGACCGTCCGAAACATGAAGAGTGTCATTCCAAAATAAAATAAATTTGAGACATTTGTGCATCTAGTTGGTGTTACTGTAGAAATAACTGTGAGTATTTGTCTCGATGTCAGATAGTTTTGACACCAAGAAGTATATGAAGTCAGAAATACAAAGCCAGTGATCCTCTCTGTCTGGCCATTTTGCTAGAGAGTTTTTAAGCAGCGAGTTATAGCATGACATAAATCCCCCCCCCCCCCTACATGTTTAAATTAAGGAAATTCAAATTGTGATAACAGTAACATAATAACAATTTGTGTGCAAATTCGTAAGCACATACACACATCGTGTTCTCACTTGAGCTGTGCAGCACATTGTGGAAAACAGCGTTAAAATGTTTAAAACTCCTTGACACTTTTGTACCTGTTTATTTTCAATATTCCATGGGAGCGCCTAAGCTTCATGTCGATGATAAACTAACACTTTCCCAGCAAATCCGATAACCGATAAGACTAGGTAGGCAACAAACACTTTCCTCTGTGTTGATAGCCCGAAGGCGCCCTGCCTTCTCTCATTTCTATATTTGTTTATCAAAGTGAAGCAAAAAAGGAAGGAACGCTTTCATTCTAGTCTCGTAACGAAATGTCATACTTCTTCCTATTTCTTCCCATTTTTTATTGTACTTTTTCATTTTTCCCCTTGCAAGTCACACTGTTCGCATTATGATGACAGATGGTGACAGTAGACAAATTGGAAGAATTTTCAAACCACTGCAAGATGCCTCCCTCTGCTTTATAACTAAGTTCAAAAGAAACACATTAATGTTCTATGGCTTCACATTTGACCTTCAGATACTTGCAGGACAACATAGCTATTATGCAATGTACCCCACGGATAAATCAAATATTCGCGTCGTGTCGCAGTTCTTGTTCGTCTACGGGGAATGTGGAGAGAATATCCGTGAGGTGGACGAGACAGGTTAGAAATGTATTACGGATTGGTTAGATGACGAATGTGTATAAGTTTGAGTCCGAGAACCTCAAGAAGAATTCAGAACTTGTTTCCCTCTTTAAAAATCCAAGAATTTTCAGCAACTTGCGATAAATAGGATATTACAAACAATTTTTTTAATAATTTGCTTAAGATACATAATTTATGGAAACACAGAATTAGTTGTTCCTAAAATATGGCTGATTATTTGGTGAGAATTAAGAATTTCAGAAGTGAAAACTGAGGAAACTTGAGAATGAAGGTGCTTAGTATCATATCTTGGCTTGAGAGAGAGGAATTAGGGAAAACAAGTAGAAAATCCGATAAGGACGATGAGATGAATAACACATTATAAAGATAAAAATTTGCCCGAAATTTTAGGACCGTATCTTAAAAGGAAAACTGCTTGGAATATACTAATAAAGTAAAGGTTAAAGTTCATCCTATAACAGGCCACGAAGACCCAGAGGGGGAGTAGAGATATAGCTATACTCTTCCTTTAACCTCGGCGATAGATGGGGTGGATGGTCAACGCCACGCCCGGGCCGTTTTACCCACGGGAAAGACCCGGTACCCATTGTTTGGTAGGCTGGGTGGGCTCCAGGGCCGCAGTACGGAAAATCTCGCCCACACTGGCATTCGATCCCCGGACCAACCAGCCCGTAGCGAGTCGCTATACTGACTGAGCTATCCGGCCCACAGGAATATGCCAATATTAAGATAATGTTAAATTTAAAGTAAAAGAACAAGAATATGAGAGGTTGGATTGGATTCTTCTCGTTGAGAATTGTGTCCAGTGGTGGGATGTAGCGACAACAATAGCAAATCAGAACCACGAGTATTATTTTCTGAGATAAAACGCTCTTAGCATTTACTTCTGAGCTTGCTTTTCCTTCTGCCCTTTTGCAGAAGAGTAAGCGAATAGGGCGACTTCCAGGTCAGAAGCTACGCATTGCAACTTTGGCCGGTTCAGCTTCTTCCCCTACCAACTGGTGCAGAGATCTGCGTCTGGCGACGATTATTCAGTATTCATATTCGGAGTAAAGCATACTGTGTTGTACTCCACAGCAGGACAAATTATTATTGTATGTTTGCATTTTTCTTCAGTATTCTTCTCGCCTGACGTTTATACCGCAGTTAATACACAATTATGGTACTTGTGAAATTAGAGACCCCTAAAATAAAGTGCAGCAGTTTCAATTCTTGGCCACAATTGATTTATGGAGGACGTTATTTTCTGGGCAGCAGATTATTTTCAAGGCCAATAAATTGTTACAATTCTGGGACATCAAAGCCAGTTATAACAGATCCACGTATTTCCAGTTTCATGTCAGAAACAGAACTGTTAGTCTCCATGTCAACCATTGAAGGGAGTTCAACACGGTCACGTGATTGTATCAACTGTTAACGACCCTAGTGAGTTTATTTATTTTACCTGTGCCTTAGGGTTCAAAATTGATGAGATTCTAGCTTTCATAATTGTTTCGAAGTGCAGTGTAAAGCGGGGGAATTCAGATTATTGGGTAGTAACGGTCACTGCTCTCCGTAACAAATGGGGTGAGTCAGAAGCCACATAGATTTGTGTATAGAGAGGTGACGAAGTGGCAGCAACTGGAATATTTTGTTGAAGTTTTACTTTTCTTTATCCGTTCGCAACTTATAAATCAAGGCCAGTTTTCTTGTGGTAATACTTCTTATGTCTGAATTATGTGAATATTTAGAAGACGCAAATGCGTGTCATGTAATGTACATACAGCACCGGCTGATACGTCGGTTAGCAGATGGATTTAGAAGCAGTGAAAACATTCGTTGAAGTGGAAAAGCAGTAAGTCTTACGTAGCTGAAGTGTGTGTTTGTAGGCTTATTTATCCAGCATGAAATGTGCATGGGCCGCATTATATTGTCCTATGTGGCCTGTCCGGCTCTGCCGTATTTTTCTACATTACTTAATAAACGGCACATTTTTCTGAAAAAGAATTATTGAACATAAAATGTGGGTTTTGATTTTCTGTGCAATTTTTGTCCGAAGGATTTTCCATTCTAGAAGAACTGAACGAGATATTAACATAAATGCACACAACACAGGTCTTCGTGTAAAGGAACCGTTATTCTTGTTAGTTTGTAATCAAATTTGATCTTTCTGGGCAGATTTTCGAAGAATACTCAAATCTCAAATTTCATAAGAATCAATCCAGTGGGAGTTGAGTTGTTCCTTGCGGAATGACAGACTTGACGAAGCTAAGAGTCGCTCTTCGTAATTTTGCGTATGTGCCCAAAAATCACAAAAATTTCTATCCCTTTGGTTGGGCACGTATATATATATATATATATATATATATATATATATATATATGTGTGTGTGTGTGTGTGTGTGTGTGTGTGTGGACCCTCTCTGGGGTCTTGTGTTGAGAGTTTTTGGCTA
>Ga0123354_10012142_pt1 | contig 13341 bp, 10 predicted proteins | sample TergutLab28metaG_2_FD_97872 | JGI IMG/M metagenome (GOLD analysis project Ga0123354, IMG submission 97872) | Labiotermes labralis P4 segment gut microbial communities from Petit-Saut dam, French Guiana - Lab288 P4 | ecosystem: Host-associated > Arthropoda: Insects > Digestive system > Gut ...
AATTTTGTTTTTTTTTTTTTTTTTTGGGGGGGGGGGGTGATTTTTATAGTTTTGTCTTCAGATGTATTGTATAATTTTGTGATAAGCAAGGGGTTCCAGAAACATTTTCAGAATAAACTCAAACCACAGGCCATCAAAACTGGTGTTCTAAGTGACAGAAGGAGGTGAATTAGTGAGCTGTGTTTACAGATACATGATACTTTCTCTTTGTCCTTATCTGTAGTGTGTGGGGAGTTTATTTGTGTGTTTCACAGTACAATTATCACAAAAATGAGATGTGTTCTACAGGCATTGTAGTACTGGTGGCCAGTGTCTTTGTTTTACTCTCAATTTACGATTTGTCATAGTGTTTGTGCATGGAATAGTAGATGTTAGAAATGCACTAAGTACATTCTTTTTCTGAACTCGATTTGGAGATGTTGATGTTCAACATGATTGCTGTTTGTTATTTCACACTTCATGGTGTCAGTATGTGTACAACATTGATGAACGTTTTGTATTTCATGGTGTGTCAATAAAGGCTGTATCAGCACATTACTACCAGCTGTACATGGCTTATTTTAATGTGTGTCAGCTACATGTTAAGGAATTTTCTGTGGATAATTGACATTTATGTGGTCACTTGCTTACTGGGATTGTGAGTTTGAATCCTGTCTGCTACATGGCTGTGTGTCTCGTATGAGTGTTGTGTGCCGGTGATCGTGAAGTCTCTGTAATAAGGAGGCTCTGGACCACTAGGGGCTATTGCACTGGGGGAGGGGGGTGAGTTGCCATTTACTTCCTCAAGAAATTTGCTGATATGTAACAAAATTTTTCATGATTGATCTTTTATGTTCCTGTGTGTTCTGCATCATTTTGTTGTCAAACACCATGTTATCACACTATGTAGCTCCCATTAAGCAGATTCCTTCTTTAGGAACTTGAGTTGCTCAGTTATTCAGTATCCTGGGCCAGATGAATCCACTTTTCATCCTCCCACCATACTTTATTAAGATCCATGGCAGTATTAACCTCCCATTTACATTAGGTATTGCAAGTTGTTTTGTAACTTCAGGTTTTACACCAAAATATATACACATTTCATTTCATACTCACTGCATGTTGCATACTTCTAAACCAACCTTATTTCATTAACCTAATAAGATTTGATGAGAAGTACAAATTGTAGAAGGCCTCATAGTGCAGTGTTTTTCCTCCCCATTCTTGTGTTATGCCCATTCTCATTGATCCAAATACCTTGTCAGCAACCTGCTGACAGTTCTGTATCTTACCTGAATTTGAGAGACCATGTTTCGCACCCATTCAACCTAGTCGGCAAAATTGCAGTTCTGTACGTTTTATTTATGTGGACAATGGGTGCAGCAGAAAATAGCTCCCAAAAATTGATATTTTTTTTTTGTGGCTGTAGTTTGGTTCCTTAGTGCAAAGCTTTGTGCTCACAACACCCTATTTTCATATAATCCTGTAAAAAATGTTAATTGTGTCGTGAATTTCGTAAGGTGGGATAGTGTAGTCAGTATAGTGAGTAGTCCGGGTATCAAATCCCGTTTGGAGTGACTTGGCTCCTCTCCAATTCGTCCAGACCACACTTGGGGCCAACACAACCTATTCATGGGTACGGAGGTTTTATTGTCCCCATTTGGATAAAGCGATGAAGTGAATTTGACCACTTACCTGCCTCTAGTGTCGAGGTTACAAATGAGTGGGGCTATACCTCTTCTCTTCCTATAAGCCTTCATGGTGTGGAAAGGGACAGCTTTATGTAGTGCAGCAGGTAACGGAGATGTGCGCAGTATATACTACAGCAGTTGTGTCATCCTTACAAATAGGTAATAATAGGCCAATATCAACTGCTGAAGGAATTCTTCCTTATTCCAAGCTGAATTCATATGTTTACGGATCTCAGGAAGGACTATTTTACCTTCAGGGTATGTTTTGCCAGCTTTTGCTTGCTTGATCGATTGATTTACATTGGGTTCGGGCCCTTACGGTCCCGTTGCACCTAGGCCTTATAGATATGCCATTTGTGCACCATAATCTGATATCAGCTCAGAAGAGCCCTGCCCCTTTACCAAATTTCCAGACGGCCCCCAGACTTAAAATCTTAATGTCCTGTGGGTCCAAGAAAGGAACCCAAATATACTATCCTTTTCTCTCGAGTCCCGGCAAGCGAATCCCCTCCAGGCTCCCCAACGGGGCCCCTATGGAGAGAGAGGCCCGTATCCAGAGCCTTTCGTAACATATCTTCCAGGGTCCCCAGTAAATGAGCCCCCCGCACTGGGCCTCTTCAGAGAGAAATGCTCCATTCCTAGAGCCCCCTTCATTCATCTCTGAAAGTCCCTAGTAGAACGGCCCGCTTCCAGTTTTGCCCAGCCGGGCAGCTTTTGCTTACTGCGTGTCATTTTTTAGGCGCATTCGAAAAATTGCAAAAAGCGACTATAAGCTGTGTCTTGTCTGTCTCTCTTCTTCCGCATGGGCCGACTGGGCGCCCATTGGACGGGTTTTCGTGAAATTCGGTATTTAAGCATTTTCTCTGAAAATCTGCCCCGAAAATTCAAGTTTCATTAAAATCTGACAAGAATAACGGACACATAAAATGTCTGTTTTGATTTTCTGTACAACTATTGTCCTGAAATATATCTCATTCTAAGAAGAATTCAGCGTGATATTATCAGCGTGCATAGGTCTTCATGTTAAGTACCCGTTATTCGTGGCACATTCTGATGAAGCTTGAATTTATGGGGTTTTTCGAAAAAAAAAAAAAGAATAAAGTACCAAACTTCATGAAAATCCGTCCTGTGTGAACCGAGTTGTTCCGTGCGGACGAACAGACAGACATGACGAAGCTAATAGTCGCTTCGCGCAATTTTGCGAACGCGCCTCAGGCAGGCGAAGTTGTTACTAAAGGGTGTTGGTGTGACACTTCACAAAAGACGAAAGCGTGAAGTGGACATGCACTGCGTACGCTAGGCACGAATGTCAGCTGTTGCAGTTTGTTCATGGTCAACTGACAGCCCGCAGTTAGCTCTCAGGTGGGTTTAGACATGACGTCATTGTGCTCTGCACGATTTCCTGCCACTCCTCTCACAACGCGCCGTCACGATATTGTTGAAACGCAGTTCGCAGTGACAGCTGAGGTGAATTCGAAGAATTCGGTAGTTTGGATTCAGTTTGGGAATACATAAATCGGTTCCCCGGACAGGTAAGTGGCTTCGTTTGTTTCCGTGTTTCTGCGAAATACACAAATGACGCATAGAACGTCGGACAACGATTCGTTTTTTTTGCGCGGGAACTCTCCGGCGTAATTTTGTTACTGACAGAACGAAAATCGTTGTACATTTACACTGGGCAGCATGTCGGCCTTGCCACACGCTGCCAATTTTATTCACAGCATTATGGAAGCGGCAAGGGAAATGAACGGCGGTGATTGCCAATCGACAATTATGTTAGTTACCAATGGTGTACTCCTAGGAACAGCAAAAGTAGGGTACGTATGATAAACGCGCATCCTCATGGAAATGTAGGGCATGTTAATGGTCACGTATGACAGCGGCGCTAATGTCGCTCCCACCTCAGAAGTTCTCACGGTCAGCACGTTGATAATGGCGATACGACATGGAGTAGTGTAGTGGTAGGGTAACCTTGTGCCATTACGCGTATACTGTGCTTGTAAGAAAATGTCACTTGGTTCGTACGTGGTTCTGTGTAAAGGAGGGAAGTTTGAGTTAAGAACTAAACACAGAAGATCAACAATTTAAATTTACTTGCAGACGCAAGCAGAACCGGCTTCCGAAACGTCATGTTTAAAAAAAAAAAATCTTAGACGATGGACAGAGTCCAAAAAAAAATAGTGTCACTGAGACATACACCATCGTCAAAGCCCTATAGTGCGAAATGTATAAAGCGCTATGATAAATTCAACACGTGCAGACTTGTGTAACAGGTCACAGTTTCTGTTGAGGGCGTTCCCTGTGGTCTCTCGCCCAGGGCGCCAGACCACCTACCCACGCCATTGTCCCTGGGCTATCTTGGAGCACAGTTCCCAGATGCATGCTGTAAGTAATACATGGCCTGTTTGCACGTACGGCCTTACTGATCGTGGAATACTACGATTTTCTGGGATGTGACGCCGTGTAGTTTGGTATGGTCTACCGGTAAGATGGGATAGGTTCCTCCTGCACGTCGGCAACACTCTACATGACGACACGTCTGAGAAGTCTTGTCTTAGTAATTAACCAACTTAATGTATAAATTCTTGTTTTATAATAAGATTTATTATATGCCTCTACATGTTTCGAGCACTATGTGCTCATCATGAGGAGATCAGAATTGTATTATACAGCATCTGGTATCGGCCACCTACAGGTGTGATGATACCAGATGCTGTATAATACAATTTTGACCTCCTGATGATGAGCACATAGTGCTCGAAACATGTAGAGGCATATAATAAATCTTATAAAACAAGAATTTGTGCATTAAGTTGGTTAATTACCAAGATTATACTGAGATGCACGGTCAGCAAAACGTCAAAACATCTGAGAAGATCACGAAGGCCGCTTATGCAGACAAGTCATATGTTATGTACAGAGTGCATTTTGGAACTATCTGTACTTGAGGTGGAGTACCATTCACTGCAGGAGTGCAGTCCGCCTGTTTTCATGATTGTGGCAAAGGCTTGCGTAACAGGACGGTGATAATGTGCCTTTTCCAGGATATGACCTCGACATCTCATTATGGCCTAAGGTCTAATTCATTTGCAGTGACAGCATTGCGCATCCTATTGAGGTGATGATGTGTGTTCGTACGTACGTTCGTTCGTTGTTTGTAAAAGGCCGTGTTTATCAGCTGGTGGTCCGTTCGCAGGCTGATGAATGCACCAGTTTGTAAACTTTGAATGCACACTTTTGGTTATCTCTTTTCTTTTTATTGCCTACGTAGACTAATGCATGCTGGTCTGTGTGTGTTGCAGCAGGATGGCACTGTTCAAATAAGGAAAGACGCTAACAAATCAAAATTGTGCTCAGAAAACAAGAGCGTGAGTTCCAGACTTCCGCAGCGGTGTAAAGTGAGATCTCCGCTCTTCTGGGATGTTACGTGGCGTAGATTGTTAGTTAGTTAGTTACCGATGTTGCGGGACAATCTATGGTTAAGTAATCCTGCTTGACCTTTGAATTTGAGACTGATAGAATGTGCCGAAACGTCGGTACCGAACTACCCATATACATTTTTTAGTGGGTATCCCGTTGTGTTGTAGAATTGAAGTAAAATAATAAATGTATACGTTTTCAGTCTAACGCAACAATATAGACTAGACCTACTAGCACGACCCAATATTCGGCTCACACCATATATATATATATATAATTTTTGGCGCAACAGCCCCCAGTGGGCCATGTCCTCCTCATTCACGAGGTTTATAGATCACACACAACGACGCATTACAGTCGGTAGGACTCCTCTGGACGAGTGATCAGCCCGTCACAGAGACCTCTACCTGACAACACACAACACTCACAACAGATATCCATGCCCCCGATGGGATTCGAACCCACAATCTCAGCAGGCGAGCGGCTGCAGACCTACGCCTTAGGCCGCGCGGTCCCTGAGATCGGCACACCATATATATAATATGGAAGTAATTAATCCGAAGTCTGTGCATAGCGGCCAATAATACAGTTTGTGACTAGAGACAATTTTTTAATTTTTGATTTGTTTCATCACAACATAACTAGTGTTATATTGTGTCAGGTTTAAATTTTAATCTTATTAAAGTTCTCCACGAAAATTATTAATATTCCGTATCACAGGCAACAAAGCTTAAGGCTGTTAACAGATTTTGACATTGGTGTAAATGAAATCCCATACGATTTGAAATTAATGTACACTACATGTAACCATTTTTTTAAAATTTTATGTGATGATGGCCTGATGATGGTCGAAATGACCGCAACTTGTTGCCGCTAAGTGGAATAACAAAACATTGTGTTACACTGAACATATGCACTTTTATTATTATATTTCGCTACCAATATACGTTGAGTAACATCCCAGAGAACAGAAGATCTCAAATCTATAGCAAATTGAATTCCGGAATCGCTCGTTACCGTTCTACTTACACTGTTTTGTGTTCCAATCCATTATTTATAACGTGAAGGCCGAAATATTCTAATCCATAATTATGCACGACGTTTAGCGGCTAATCGTAATGCCTGCAACAGCCAGAGTCTACAACAACAACACTGTGAACACCTAAAAATTCACATTGTTAATTTTTCTGCTTCGCTGTTTCAGTTACACGTGTTATGTACGTGTGTGAATGAAAGTAATCCTGTATTATTTCAAGATTTGTAACGGCTTTCAAAAGACCGAGTAAAACCACGGAAGAACTTAGGCTATCCGGTAGCTCGACTGTGAGCTACAGAGACTAGGCAACGGTATGGACGGCCAGTAAACCCGGATTCCTTTCCTGACAGGGACAGGAAATCTTTCTCTTCTCGAAAACACCCAGACAAGATCTAGGTTCAGCAGGGCCCATATTCAGTTTCTAGTGGGGCTCTTTCCTAGCATGAAAACGATCGGGGCATAAAGCTGACCAATCAGCTCCTTGTAAAGCCGAGATTAAACTGTATTGGTCCCACATCCCGTTAAATTAACCTTTACGGACGAAAGAGGAAAACGCTGCCCCACCCAGGTGCAAGGGATATGAAAGCATCTCCTGGCGTCAGCAGCTGCATTCCGATTTAAAGACCGGAAGATAAAGGTTCAGAATGTCTTCAAGGGTCGATGTTGAATTAAGCACAAAACATTCTTTAACACACTACCGCCAGAAGTCGAGTTTTTTTTAGGGTGTACGAGATTTCCGCGTTTGAAACCAGTTCCACTTGCTATACAACTTTCGCTGCGTGGGGACAGCACGCATAAGAATTAGGCCAATGTGGTGTTCATCTTATGGTAGGCGTCGAATTGGGAAAACGAATGAAAACCTCAACGTCGCTTCTAATGACGATCATGTAGCCCTGACAATATTCATAAAAATTCCGCCGTAGTCAAAGGTTGTGATCAAGTTCTCTTTCTGCTCCATGACCACAAAACAGCTCCCTTTAGATCCATTTACCCTCTAACGCTCTACTCTATCTCCGTTTACCAGAAGAAGGAGTAGCCTTTGCCTGTGATTCTTCAGAGCAGTAGATAATGTCATTGAGCTTGTAGTAAGTGTGGGTCTGCGGCCGCTCGCTTGCTGGGATTGGCACAGTTTGTAGTCGCTTTTCGCAATTTTTCGAATGCGCCTGAAAACTGACACGCAGTAAGCAAAAGCTGCCCTCCTGGGGAACCTGGAAGGGGGCCGTTCTACCACGGACTTTCAGAGATGGATGAAGGGGGCTCTAGGAATGGAGCGTTTCTCTCTGAAGAGGCCCAGTGTGGGGGGCCTCTGGCGAGGGCTCCTTTACTGGGGACCCTGGAAGGTATGTTACGAAAGGCTCTGGATACGGGCATTTGTCTTCATAAAGGCCCCGTTGGGGAACCTGGAGGGGATTCGCTTGCCGGGACTCTTGAGAGAAAAGGATAGTATATCTGGGTTCCTTTCTTGGATTCAGAGGACATTAATATTTTAAGTCTGGGGGCCATCTGGATCCCGCTGGGGGCATGGATATCTATCTCTTGTGAGCGTTGTTGTATTGTCACGTACAGGTCTCTGCGTTGGGCTGATCACTCGTCCAGAGGAGTCCTACCGAATGTGGTGTGTCTGAGTGTGATCTCGAAATTTTGATAATGATGAGGACCTGGCCCACTAGGGGCTATTGCGCCATAAAAAAGTTTACTCGCACATTGATATGTACAGTCTGATGCTGAGCGGTTCGCAATGAAAAGCTGCAAAAATACCCCGTATTTTTGCACATGTAACAGCTTGAGAACCGCTGAATGTATTTTAATGAGATCTGATATTGCAGTTTTGAAACGTGGCGGCAGGGAAGGATGGAGAAGATCAGTTGGACCGATCGTGTGAGAAATGAAGTATTATTAGAGCCAAGGATCAGAGGAATATCGTAGTGCAATAAAAATTAAAAAGACTAACTGAATTGTTCACATCTTGCGTGGGGACTGCTTTCTAAAACACGTTATCGAAGGAAAATAGAGGGAAAGTTAGAAGTGAGGGGAAAACGAGGAGAAAATCGTAAGCAGCTACTGGATGACCTTAAGGAATCGAGAGGATACTGTAAATTGAAAGAGGAAGCAGTAGATCGCACTGTGTGGAGAACTGGCTTTGGAATGGGCTGTGGACTGTCGTAAGGCAGGCAATGAATGAACGAATGAATGCATGACTGAATGAGTGAGTGAGTGAATGAATGAATGAGTGAGTGAGTGAGTGAGTGAATGAATGAATGCATGACTGAATGAGTGAGTGAGTGAATGAATGAATGAATGCATGACTGAATGAGTGAGTGAGTGAATGAATGAATGAGTGAGTGAGTGAATGAATGAATGAATGAATGCATGCATGCATGACTGAATGAGTGAGTGAGTGAATGATTGAATGAATGAATGAGTGATTGAGTGAATGAATGAATGAATGTATGTAGTATTGCAGAATTTTACTAATATTTCGACATTAGTTGAAACCGTTCAACATTTAAGCACACCAACATGCTGTTCGGCACGCCTCTGGGCTGCAACTTGCTAAAATTATTCGGAAAAAAGCTGTATGGGTAAATGGGAAGCACATTCTGTGCCAATTAATTTCCTCCTTGTTTCGAGTCTCATACGTAATTACAGAACAGGCGTAACAGTGACGTAATTGTGACACCATGTGTAGGCACACATTTCGTAAGGTGTTAACAATATTTTGAAATAAACACCTCGTCTTATGAGCAGAATTCTTGCGATAGATTCAGAGGTAAATCTATCGTTGGCCATACATGATATGAATGCTGTACCGCTTGCGCAGAGTCGCCCAAGAGTATTTAAACATTCTCCAAATTATTAATGCATAATTGTCAGTCCATTCGACGCCATTGTTTTGATAAAATCCCTGATGTAAATCACGAAACAATAATACTGTATGAAGTAGCTCGAGTGGAGCTTTACCTTCACTGTCCTCTACGCCTTCATGGCTCGCACAAGGACAGCATTACATTTTACCTGTGAGTAAAGTAAGCTGAAATCGGTTCAGTTCATTGCTAAACAGCGTAATGGTGAATAAAAGTGATGCTAACTCACATTACCCAATCCGCTTTTGTATGCGTCAGTAAGGATGGATACATCATGGACTTGCAAATAGTGCGACATTAAACGGCGTAATTGCTTGCGGATCAGAATGGTGAGGCTGTGTATGGGGGTCCAACTTTTAACTTTCATTTCGTCGTATAAACATTAATGAGAGCAACAGTGGATAATTTGTGGTGTATTTAACCCTTTAAGGAAGAAAAATCATCTGTTCTATTGCAAGACGCGGAGCGTACCGCGCAGTAAACTTGCCATCTCGGTTATAAGAAACAATCATTGAATGTGTGTAGGGCAAAATTCGCTGTTTATTCTGGGATTCACACAAAACATATAAATACACTGCGGGAAGGATGTAGAATTTTCAACTGTCAAAACTGAGGGTACATACAGTAACCGCAAGGCTTTAGAAAGTTAATTTTGATTCGTCTGAGCCCACTTTACCTGAACTTGCCATATTGTCAGATTTCTCAAGAAAGTTTCACTGAACATAATAATTGAACAGGAACCACATGAAACGTAGGCGTATTGTGAGACTGCCTCATTTGAACTTTATTTCTTTCAGAGCCCACAAGATGTCTGGGTTATGGACAGTGATGTTCATGGCAGGTGCAGCTGTAGTGTTGACAACACTGATTCTAGTTGATGCAGACTCTACAACGGAGTGTCTCAAAGACAATCACGAAGTGAGTCTCTATAAAAATGCTGTTCCTCTAACAGTAAGCAGAGATTTTTACTTTTCTGGCAGTGGTTGATTCGTTACGCCACTGAAGTGTCGATTCACCCTGTGGTACAATGGTTCGGTCCGAGTTTATTTACATTTTACTGAACAATGATTATAAAAACTCGGAAAAATGTAGCGTAAATGTTGGGGTAGTAAATAGGAAAGGATGTTCACGAAATTTGTTGAGACCTTATTTGAGGTACTGTAGCAGAATTTGTCTGGAGGAACGGAGGAGAACTCTGAAAATTTCGGTCAGGATGGTCGGTATCTGGCTCGGGGTTTGAGCATGGGCCTTCTCATATATGAAACAGGAGTGCTGGTTATTCTGCGGGCGACTGTTCATAAACTGTTTGTTCTTATATTTAATGAAGCTTATTGAGCTGTTGAAGTTACTTAAGCATGGAATGAACTAATTTGTATGCACAGTGAATTTTGAAAGATACGAAAAGTGTAGGCCTTGGCTTGAAGGGCGAAAGGCAACGGTGAAAAATTTCCCTGTAAAAAATTCAAACTGGATAGCGTTTGGATTGCTAATCACTACCGAAATTTGTTGTGACAACCCTTAATCAGCAACAATTGTAAAACACATTTGTGTTTGTGTTGCAGTGTGTGCACAAATCGGAGTGTTGCAGTGGATGTTGTGTAGAAGAAAAGTGCAAATCTTGTAAGTACTGCATTTTTTCTTGTAGATATCGAGAATTAATTACGTATTTATTATTATTATTATTATTATTATTTAGCAGGTTGTACAATGTTTACACATCTTCTTGCGCCTATTTGACAATTATATTATTTTTGTCCTCCAGTTGCCTCTGTCATTCCAGTCTTCTTCCATTAATCCCTTTTCTCCCATCAGTCCTCTAATCCCTTCCGCCCAGGTAAGTTTAGGTCTACCTCGTTTTCTTCTTCCTGGTGGGCTCGATTTCATAACTTCTTTTGGTTATCTCCCCTCTTCCATTCTCTGAACATGTCCATACCATTGAAGTTGTTTGGTTTTAATATCGTCTAAAAGAGACCTTGCTACATTCGTTTTTTTTTGTCTAATAACAGTTTTCCTAATTTTGTCCTTACTGGAGATTCGAGCCGAACGTCGCCAAAAGTCAATTTCTGTGGAAATTAGTTTTGCCACCTTTTTGCTTTTAAACACGCTGTTTCTGCTGCATATGTAATTGTACTTTTAACTACTGCATGATAAATATGTGCCTTTGTTTTGGGGGTCACATCACGGTCCCTCAAAATGCTGTTTAGCTTTGTTATAGCCGCTCGTCCTCTATTAATTCTATCATTACTTTCTGGCTCGTGATTTCCATTTTTGTTTATTCTTACTCCTAAATAAATATATTCATTTACATGACTTATTATCCCCTTCCCATCTTCCAGCTGTAAATCTCTCAATGTGTCTCCTATGGCCATATATTTAGTTTTTTTTTTAACATTTAGTTTTAAGCTGAACAATTCATACTCGTCGATTAATTTCCTTGTACATATTTTTTAAAAAGATCAAAAACAAATAGCCAATTTTTACGATCTGGCTGCCTAAGTTGTCCACCCTGCTGTGTTTGCCAGTTGCAGACAACTGTAATGCAGCACTCAGTCCCTGCGCCGTTCACGCCTGTCCGCCGGGCAAAGTGTGTTACCTGCAACAGGTGCAGTGCATAGCAGCGCCCTGTCACGCAGTGCCAGCCTGCAGGGACCAGGACTACGACTACAACTGATTCACTACTCCGGTACAGCTCATATCCTGACCCACAGACTTCAGAATACCTTCTTCGTTTTTGGGAGGTCATGATTTCGAAACTCAGCTGGAAGGTTGGCCATCCTGTTGGACAATTTTCGTCATTTTCACCCAAAACTGTACAGGCAAATGCCGCAATAGTATGGAAAAACAGACCATTATTGCTTCATTGCACGATATTATATTAACCCTTTAGGGACGAAACTGTTTATCTGTCTGATTTAAATAACCAGTCCTTACCGCTAAGTAAAAAACTCTCTGCCTCGGTTATAAAAACCGATAAGCTAATTCGGTATAGAGAAAAAATCGCAGTTTGTTCTGGGATCCACGCAAAACACATAACTGCATTGTGGGCAGAACACACAATTTCTGAATGTTAAAGATACTGGTACGTAACGAAAGTCTTAGGCTTTAAAATGTTAATTCATATTGATACTGTCAATAGACACACAGAAATCAATGGTGCTTGCAAAGCGCCACTCAGTGAAGCAAACAACCGAATATTCCACTGCATTACACAGATGTATTCTACTCCTCCCTTATTCTCTCCCAAACACATTTACAATAATCTTATGTCTGTAGTTTTACGGCCAGTGTGTAATGTCCAATAATGAGCAACTGTAAACTGGATGAAGTTTTGATTTCAAATGAAATACGACGTTGTGCAAATCGGCTGTATAGGTGAATTGAAGGGGCACGCGGTGGCGCAGTTCGTTGGGACACTGTGCTAGAAGCCCGAAGGTCGCTGTTTCGTTTCCGATTTTGTCATTGGTATCTTCCATTGACATAATCCTTCGCCCACACTATGGCTCTGGGGTCGACTCAGCCTCCAACAAAAATGAGTACCAGGAATATATCCTGGGGGATAAAGGCGGTCGGTGCGTAAGCCTGACAACCTTACCACCTTCACGTGCCAGTTATCTTGATATATGGTAGCCTCAACATCATGGAAATCTCAGGGCCTGTGCAGGGGTTGCTTTACCGTTTTAAGGTAACTTGAAGCGACTCAGAATAAGTTTTCTTTGGTTTCCACAATTTGAGCAGGAAAACAACTGTAAGATTGCGTGTCTTGGAGTTCACTTGAAACACGTACGTACGTTGTGTCATTTGGACAAAGAGAGTTGGAGGGTTTGCTACGGTATTGGAAATTACAACGTCGAATGGCGTGTCACTGGCCTGTCAGTTTTTAAAATTAGATTTCAAACAGCATGGTTGGATATTTTTGGCGGTGTATTTTGAATACTTGGTGTCACTTATTTCAGTAAGCGATATTGAACGATTTCTTGGGGGCGATACGTTTTTCAAATAAATCTACCACAGAAAGTTTTAAAAATCAGGCGCAGAGGGGTGCTTTAACTGAGTCGTGTGAATTGTTACGTGACAAGGAACTTTGTGATTTCTACAGGACATACAGAGGTCCTATTATTTGAGGGGTTAACCACTGGAAGCTCCTTTGGGGTGGGCAAGTAACGTGGACTGGGAACAGAAGGAATGAATACGAAGTCCCGGTGGAGAAACCGTTTATAAAATGTCATCTTGGATGACTGGGAACGAAAGTGGATGACATATTAAAATAAATCATACGGAGATGTATTATTCTGGCAGGAGTAGAGTGATATGCCTCAGGAGTATGCCCGATGACAGATTTCCGTGTTAACAG
>Ga0123354_10012144_pt1 | contig 13340 bp, 8 predicted proteins | sample TergutLab28metaG_2_FD_97872 | JGI IMG/M metagenome (GOLD analysis project Ga0123354, IMG submission 97872) | Labiotermes labralis P4 segment gut microbial communities from Petit-Saut dam, French Guiana - Lab288 P4 | ecosystem: Host-associated > Arthropoda: Insects > Digestive system > Gut ...
TGAGTGGACCCCGTTCCAGACCCACTACTACTCAGAAAATCTGGTAGCGCCGGGGATCGAACCCGGGACCTCTGTATCTGTAGCCAGAAACTCTGACCACTAGACCACAGAGGCGGTCCTCATATCCTTAACTGGGGTATTAATTCGGAAGCGAGCATTCAAAACAATACTATTAGAGCAGCAGCGACCTCTTAGCATTACATATTACATCTTACCACCAACAAATACTACTGTCTTAACTGCTGACAAATTTCTTTTATACACAAAAAATTATTTCCGTCGATAATGTTTTTCGTCCACTTCTCCATTAAAAAAAGTATAAATCTATGCAGGCCTAGTGCCGTCCATCTTGTTCCCGTCTGGATTTCTGCGCACACAACAAAAGTAACCCACATTCCGCCAGTTCTCTTGCAACTCTGTTCACTAACAATGGCTTGTCAACCTTGCATTTTAATTTCCAAGTATGATATATGGTTTCTGTTGGTTACGTTTGCTAAATAGGACCCGTGGAAGTCCGAAACCCTGTGTAACATTTCTTTATATATTGTTTGTTTAAATTTGAGGAATTTTTAATCCCTCGACCGAACTTCGAGATGTAGGAACACCCTTTTTCCGTTGCGGCGGAATTCGCGGCTAACCTTCATGTTTTCAGTTTTCACCATCCGAAAGCTGAGGAAGCGCCATGTCATGGTGTCAAGTACCCATTTGTCATGCACAAAACCCAGTATTCTGTGTACCGATATTATTACACACCCAACAGCTTCGAATGGCAGGATTATATACGAATGATTTATTGAAAACAACGTGAAAGGAAGCGGTCGTGGACTGATTTGAATTAGTCTGCATAAATGTACGTGCAGTTACTGAAGAAGGCACTTCTGTCATGTTAACTGACCTTCCTGCCCAGATGTGAACCGGGGACTTTCCGAATACGAAGCCGGAGGGGTATCCATTACATCACGAAGTACGTAACCAGGAAGCTTTGATGAAGTCATTTGGGCCTGCTGTGCGTGTATAGTGCAGAATCTAACCCAGGAGTAGTACGAAGCAGGAATAAACGCCACTCAGCGTTACACCCAAAATATTCTTCTGATTTGGTTCTTGTTCCTTTGTGTATTGTCCATGTAATTTTTTTTTTCTGAATCTTCCTTGCTCGTTTTTCTGTGCCTCTTCTTTCACTTTTGCTGATTCTTTCCCGGTTTTGTGCATTCCCCTCTCGGTTTTTATTTTTGTTTATTCTGTCTCGCTGCTTTCCGGATAATCCATATTACTCACGTCATTGAAAAACACTTGCCGTCGGCCACCTGCCACTGAAAATTTAACCTGCAGTTGGAGAGGCAAAACTCATGAGACAAGAGCAGAACTTCACACTGGTGAAACCCATGAGACGTAACCTGATTGTTCTGCTGTCTTTACACGCGTACACACGCACACACACACAGCTTTAGACCTTGACTCCGCCAAGTGTCGTCTGGTGTGTCGTTCTTGGAACGCCAGACGATTCAACAAGTCCAGAAACTGCGTAATCGTAACTCACAGGACCGTACGGATTTGCTTTCTCCAATTTCTGTTACACATGGCCCTCTGTTTTAGGCTTTGGACAGTCAGTGTCCGTGTTGTTCCTTATGCGACTCCCTCCTTCTTGAGGCATCGATCCTGCAGCTCTCTGGGAGCTAGGGAAGACTTCTTTTAACAGCCACGTCATTAGGACGGTGGACTGAAATAAGATTTGCATGAAGCCCCTGCAGTGTTCCAGTTGTCTTCTTCTATTAGCTACCAATAAAAAGTTCCTTAACTATTAATAATAAGCAAACGAACCCGTACTATAAATGACAGGGGGAATACAGCATTTACTTACAGTGAAAAAAGTTTTCGTTCAAGAACATTGCCCTTTCCCAAGCTGATATTGTCATTAGGCTCCATTTCCTTTACATTTTCTTCAGATTTTAACAAGGTCTATTTTTTCAGACCCTTCATTTGGTAAGTTCAACGTTTCAAGAAATATCCGCGCGAGTTGTTCAATAACAATTGAATTTAAAAAGTTATTTTCTCTGAATATAATCTCTTTCAGCCTGGACAGGCTCTTAAGTCTCCAGGAGTTTGAGGTTCCCAAAATTTCTAGACAATTGGCACATGACGGTTGTAAGGTTGTCAGCTGCCTTTACTCCCAGGAGATAGCCCTGGTATTCATTTCTGTTAGAGGTTGAGTAGACCCCAGGACCATAGTGCAGCCGAAGGGATTACGTCAATGAAAATTCCTAATGACCCCCATCAGGAATCAAACTCGCGACCTTCCCGCCTGTAGTGCAGTGCCTCGACCAACTGCGCCACCGGGTACCCAATATAATCATTTTAGGGAGTGGAATTAAAACATGTGCAAACTCCTATCAGGTTTTGGGGCCCTAGAACAATGTAAGACTCTATGACGCAAGCCGCGCAATCTCGAATTGTACCGAAGGGACTCACGATTTGAGTAGATAATGCTCAGTGAAACGTGAATTTTTCCGTGTTTTTATTCTCATTTTTTTATTACTGATGGGAAATGGGTGTTTTGTAATTAAAAGTTTGTATTAATTTAATACACCTAAAATTAAGTAATTTTCTTATTTGTAAATATGTCCACTATAAATGATACTGCGAGTTAGGATAATGTTGGGAATGAGTCCATGGAACCCCAATACGCCATATCGATTAGACGGTGCTGTTTTGGGTCCTGTTGGTCATTTATCTCTTTCTCGATATTAGATCCAGAAATTTACTATATCGAAAATAAATATGTAACTTAATTCCTCGATTTTCTGCTTAAATTGATTGTAGAATTCTTTACCGTTGGCTTTGGTGACGCAGCAGAGGACGTGACCAGTAGGGCATTACATAAATATAATGCCAGTTCTCCTGTCTCCGTTTATACAGAGATTCAAGCACTGTTCCTGACATCACTGACTATTGTCAGATGATTATGTGCACATGATCGCCGTCATTGTGGTGCTGCCATCTATGTGAATATGTTACGTACCTCAGCGTTAGCTGTCAGGTGCCAGCAAAGCATTATCGCCCGCTTTTCATATACAGATTTTTCCTGGGCGTAGTGACGTCGTGGATTGTGTAACAATGTTAACTCAGTATGCATTTGACAAGTTTTGCAGATACAAACTCTTGATCTGTAATTCAGACTAGACAAATTTCTCTATGGGAGTTTCATTCTTTTTTTTTTTATGGAGCAGTAGCCCTTATTGGGCCAGGACCTCCTCATAATCGAGGCTTGAAGACCTACTCAGACACCCCACGCTCGATAGAACTCTTCTGGATGGGTGATCAGGTCCGACGCAGGGACTACTGCCTGACAACACACAACACTCACAAGAGACAGACTATAGTGCCCCCGGCGGGTTTCGAACCCACAATCCCAGCATTTGAGTTGCCGCAGACCCACGCCTTAGACCTCACGGTAACTGCGATCTGCATAGAAGTTTCTTTACCGAATAAAATCCGATCTTTCTTTTTAGCATCCTTAAAACTTCCTTGTCATTGAATGAGGGTCGCTTGTGATACGTCTCGGTTTAATATGATAGACGTGTACCTGTCTGCGAAATTAGATGGAGTCATGTCTCAGAATACCGTACTTTCGATACCACGAGGAGAATATCAAATCTCAGTTACATGTCGGTATCAATTTAGTTTGTACGCATAGCGCAATATGTGTATCTGTCGTGGGCGGAGCTTGATAAATGGTAACAAGGCAGGCAAAGTTCGTACGGCATAACGCCGTGGTGCATTCAGATAACAATTGTTGTCTTGGGACAGCAATAAGTATTACATATTCTGATTTCGTATCTGTTGCCTTAGTTATCTAACATGCAAGGCACATACGTCGTATTAATTAGCATCTGTGCCGTGTCCGGATGTGCCATGTTTTGCCACGTTAGCTCATATAGAACACAATTTTCTGAAAAACAAAATTCTCTTGAACCTAAAGTGTATTTTGACTTTCTGTATAATAATTGTCTAAAACATTTCTCATTCTAATTAGAATTCGGCGAAATACTGCCATAAACATGTAGGGGTCTTCATGTACAGTACCCCATAGTATTTGTTGTACTGTGTTTGTATTGCTGTTTTTACTTTAGATGCAGGACTACTGGCTAGAAGTCAGTATTCGGAAGGTCCTGCGACCGGCCACCTCGACACAGGTTCTTCTTGGTTTCCCTGTGTCTATAAGCAAATGCTGAGATGGTTCCCAAGATTCCAAGTTGACACTACATGCTTCTCATGTAGCACTCCCTACTTAAATTTATTAGTAACCAATTTCATATTTTGTATACATGTAAAATAACCACTGCCACCGGGTGACAACCGAATTACAGTAAATAAATGTTATTATTATTAATATTATTTATTGTTGTCAGATTTTATGAAACTTGAATTTTCTCGTAAGAGTTCCGAAAAATATTTATATTTCAAATTTCTTAAAAATCTGTCAAGTGGAAGCCAAATTCTTCCATACGGACGGACGGACGGACACACAAATAGACAGACATGACGAATCTAATAGTCGCTTTTCGTAATTTTGCTAACTTGCCTAAAAAATAGGCAACTGTTATGAAAATAGGAAAGTTACCTAAATGTGAGTAAGTAGCTTCTTGGTACAATGTCAACAAACACCACGTAAAATAGGCATCCTCTCATCCCTTGAGGGCCAAAGTCGCCATGGAAGCTGACTACTGAAAATTTCACCAGATGCCGAATTAAAATGTGAGCAGCTCTGTGTCCCTCCGTAAGTATTGGCACAAGGGAAGTATCTTTATACGCAAACAGAAAGTGAACTGGATTCAAGTGACTTAATGAAGATCTCAATGGCGTTTTTTTCTATACACTGGTAAAAGCCTTGGCGTTCCACAAAACGGGATATTTTGGCCAGACGGACGGCTGAACTGCTAATGGAATTGTATATTCCATACATACTGCTGCTTGTAAACATGGTAGAAATGTGAGGCGCTTTCGCAAAATTGCGAAAAGCGACTATTAGCTTCGTCATTTCTGTTCGCCCGTCCGCATGGAACAACTAGCCTCCCACTTTATGCGATTTTCATGATATTTGATACTTGAGTATTTTTTTCGGAAATCTGTCGAGGAAATACAAATTTCATTAAAACCTGGCAAGAATGACAGGCAATTTACATGAAAAGCTGTTTACTTTTATGATAATACCTCGCGTTGTTCTTCGTAGAATGCGAAATGCTTCAGACAAAAGTTGTAGAAAACATCAGAACACACGTTTTATGTACAATAATTTTTTTTCTCTAAAATCTTTCGTTTTATAAAATGATGTGGAATAATATGGTACAACCGGACAGGGTATAGATGACAATATAATACGGCGCTAGCGCTGCGCATGTTGGGTGCCTGAGGCTGCAGACACACACTCAGAATTTATAATACAAATTGTTTTCCAGGGCAATAATGGTTACGCGAACGCACCCCAATATTACGTTTATACGTACATTGCCTATCTTGTTTCTCACGTAAGACGCTTTTGTGAACCGTGAATAAACGACGAAAGTTTTTAGATTTACAGTTTGTGGTAGCTTTTCCAATATGTTCCGTGTCTTCGCTGTGACTGTAGCAGCTAGACTTAAAGTTTTGTGAACGCACTTGCAACGGTGAGCAGGTGCGGTGATTCCCTGAACGAACGCATTCTTTCTCTCGCAGTACGTTCTTCTTCTATTCCAATTTGAAGCAGCTGTAAATTCGTATTAGTGGCGTCACATCAGAAGGAGTCTTATTTTCTTGTTTACCAGCCACGAACAATTTATTGTCTCATCTTCCAGTACCGCTGCTCTGCATTAACATACAAATCCTGTTTCACAAGTTCGGCTAATATTTCTCGTCACGTTCAAATTCGAACCTCAATTTTACTTCGGGCCCCCAACAAACCAATTAAAGCTGTGTAATATGGATAATCCATTGACTGTATAGAGACTACGGTCTCAAACGCGGAGATAATTAGGTTCGATACCCAGCAGTGAAAGAGAATTTTGCCCGCTGCTTCCTGAACGATTCTGGGGCCCACACAGATATAGTGCATAAGTGACGTGATTTAATAAGGGGGTTGAACCTAACAAATCGACACCAATTAGGCAAAGATGAAGAATGCTTAGAGCCATACCCCTATTCTGTCATACCTAATGTCGCGTTTAATTCAGTTAATTGCCAAATGGTAAAATTACCTCACAAACTGTACCAAAAGCACATATCGTGTTTTTGTTTGAAAAAAAGTTAGGGGAGGAGCCGTGAACCCTGAAGAAAGTTGCCTTCTGGTGTAATATAAAATTGCTAATCTTTCATTATACATATTGCCTCCACCTTCAGGCTAAAATGTGAAGTTAGCAGAATTCCACGAAAGTCGGAAAATTTGCGCCACATTTACGGCTTCTAGTTCCTTATTCAAAGGAGCACTTCGTAATCTGCATCATAAAGCATCTGCTGCAGCACTGGCGGGTCCTTTTGACTTTATAAAGGTTATTGTCACTGGGAATATTTTTTTTTCTCGCTACCTTAATCGATTGTTTAGCGTTCCGAGACGCGACGTGCGATGCAAGGAGCGTCTGCCCAACCCTTATCGGTTAATCAGAAAAACACACTATATTTCACGCATTTTTCAATCTTAAAACTGAATTGTAAAGTTCTGCAGTGGTAATTTTGCAAGCTGTGCTGACTGGTTAGTGTTTCGCTCTGCTAGGTGTTTATTACGTCAGAAAGGCTGTTGATATTCTGTTAAGTATTAAATATTAACAATAATTAAAGAACATTTCACATAATACCAACATTTCAATTAGGTTCACATTTTGTTCTCCAACATTAAGATAACCATTATATGTTCGTAATTGCTTTTGGTACGCAATATGACATTTAAAAACTGGGACCGCGCGAGATAACTCTGTGTGTGTTGTTTGTTGAGTCTGTACTTGAGTAACCGCTGCGTTCTTAACCGTGGATTAAGCATTTATTTTCGGCTTATGTCTCTTTTCACTCTGAGGGTGTTTAAGGTACTTCTGAAACGTGTCCTATTTCATTATACATTTATACATACACATTTAATTCATTGTTTATGGTTTATTCAGCGATTGTGTCAATGGCTTGCTTAACAACGAATGGCAGGCTGTAGTGAACATGGTACTGAAAGTTTGGATTCCATAAAATCCTTATGATTTTGTGTGAAAACTCTACATAACTATTGGATTTTCAGTAGTTTCCTGCTCCAATGATTCAGTCAATCGGTAAGTAGCTCGTTATAGGTGCGATATGTGATTATTGCTTACAAGTGAGGTTGCATCACTGTTATGTTTTTATTTATCCGTCTTTCATCTCCTCCCTTGTTTTAGCTGATACGTTTGTTATTTAGAAAGGCTTCGGGGTGTAAATATTATGACGTCATTTTAGTTTCTTTCATCTGCTTCTTCTTTATTTCACCTTCTTACTTCTATTATTGTCTGGACGGTCCGGGATCGAATCCCGGTGGGTATGAGATTTTTCGCCCGTCCACACCAGCCCTGGGGCCCACCCAGCCTCCTGTAAATGGGTACCGGGTCTTTCCCGGGGGTAAAGTGCGGCCGGGGCATGCTGCTGACCACTCACCCCCTTCTAGTTCCGCCGTCAAGGAAGAATAGAGCTATACCTCTACCCACCCTCTGGGCCACACCGGGCCTGTAACGGTATCACTTTACGTTTTACCTTTTTTACTTCTATTATTGTGGGCCGGGTAGCTCAGTCGATATAACGGCTGACTACGGGCTGGACGGTCCGGGATCGAATCCCTGTGCGTCTCGCCTTAACCGCATTTACATTAGCCCTACACTACAGCGAAAGAAACAACGGGTAGAAACGGTAGTAGCGGCGTTCACGGATCATCTCGCGGTTGTGATGAGAATGGAATCCAGTGACCCTGCACCGGCGGGCGGGAGAGGACTCTTGCGCATGAACACCACCCTCTTAGACGAGACAGGCTTCCGACAGTTATTACAGGATAAATGGTACTTCTGGCGGACCCACAGGAAATACTACCCCACCACGATGATGTGGTGGGAGAGGTACGTCAAACGCATGCTACGACAAACGTTCACCTGGGAATGAACCACGCGCAGACGTGACAGACGGACGATGGAGAATTTTTATTATGAGGTGTTATATAACTTAATTCGGGCACAAACCGACCACGCGACAAAAGCCACAACATTGAAACACATGAAAGCGAAGATCACCCGACTTCACCATGAAGAGCAAAAACGTCTGTTCCTCAACAATGCTGATCGTGACAGAATAGATGATGAGAGTCCGTCTCTATACCACTCAATTAGGGCTCGGAAGCGGCAAGAGACAAGAACGGTCCAGACAATACAAGACCGCATTGGCGTCATTCACACAACGATGCCGGACATAAAGCACACTTTCAAGGACTATATGCAAACGAAATTCGACATAATTTCGGTGGACGGTGAAAGTCTTCGACGCCTGATGCAGAATGTAACTAAGACGCTCCCTCAAGACGCGGCGAAGATCTTGGACACACCGATAACACTGGACGAACTGCGATGTGCTGTACAGAAAGGGAAATCCAACAAAGCTCCTGGTGAAAATGGTATCAGTCAAGACTTCTTTAAAAATATGTGGGAAACAATTAAATATGTCCTTCTTGAAATAGCAAACCAGATGTATATAGACGGTATGATCTCTGACAACCAAAAACACGGACTGATAGTATGTGTACCTAAGAAACTCAGGCCCACCGGACCAGAAGACTTTCAACACCTGACCTTGTTCAATGCTGACCTTAAATTGATGACGCAGATCCTTGCCAACCACATAAGCCCATGGCTAACATTAGTCCTACATCCAAGTCAGCATTATGGGATACATGGTCATAGCATATTTTAGGTTATAGCCAGTGTACGTGAGGCGATCGCTTGTACGGAATACACAAGAACGTCTATGTGTATATTATCTTTTGGCTTTAAAAACGCATTCGACAATATATCTCACGGCTACCTCTTCCAGCTTTTGGAGTCCTACAAGTTTAGCAGGCAGTTTCAGCGATATATCCGTCAAATGTATGGGAACGCAACATCGTCAGTCTATATCAATGTTTACAGGACGGGGAAGTTTTCCATTAACTGCTCAGTGCGGCAAGGATGCCCTCTAAGCTAGCAGCTCTTCGCGATATGTATGGACCCTCTATTGTGTGCTCTTGAGTACATCCTGATGGGAATCCGAGTCAGTAGCAATAGCCACAAGTCTGTCGTAATTGCTTATTCGGATGATGTAACGTTACTACTAACGTCACCGATTGAAATACCCAAACTACAAGCCATACTGGACCAGTACGGGAAAGAATCTGGCGCAAAGATCAATATCCAGAAATCGAAAGCCATGGCAATGGGAATGTGGGACACAACAGTGAACATAATGGGGATACCGTACCATGAAAACATGAAAATTCTCGGCATCCACTTCACGAGCACAACCAATCAATCGGCACTGAATAGTTAGTCTGTAGTGACAGATGGGTTACGTGCACAAGCACGCGAAGCCTACTACAGAGAACTAAGTCTCAACAAACGAATCCAATTTGTCCGCACCTATATGTTAGCCCGGGCGTGGTTCACCGCACAGATCTTCCCGATACCACCAACCTGTGAACGACAAATCAACACAGCGATGACATGGTTCCTATGGAGAGAGGGCATTTTCCGGGTACCACTATCCACCCTCCAACGGCGGAAGCTATAGGGAGGGTGGGACTTGACCAATGTCGGTGCGAAAAGTCGAGCATTACTACACTTCCGCTTACAAACACAAAGTACCGTCCCAGGAACATTTATGGAAAATTTGTTTCGGAAGTGGAAACTTCAGACACCGGGCAACAACCCGCCCCAGATCCAACGGATACCGGCAAACATTGAGTACCTGCGCCAGTTCGCGATGGATGGAGCCTACATTGCCCCGCAACAGAGGTCTGAAACGAGCAAAGCATATAAGCGTCGTATTTACGCCACCATGGTTACACTCTTACAATAGACGTCTGAACTCCCAGTCATACGGATCTCCCGTCTTTGGGCTACCTCGGACTGGGCGTCAGTATGGCGCAACCTACACGGGACACCGGTACCTGAGGACGTAAAGGTGGATTGGTATAGAGCCATACACGACATAGTCCCTACACAAGACCGATTAAACAAAATCAACATGGCGGCCACGAACCTCTGCCGACACTGTAACGCGAAAGATAACCTCCCACACCGCCTTAGTGAGTGCGGAGAGGGGCAAATTATGTGGGATTGGACAAGCGAAAGGCTTGCGATGATACTACGGGCTCATATGAGAAGCATACGGGATGGTTGGCTACTACGCCTTACCGTTAGCATATGGCCTCCCAAACGAAGGCGCGTAGTATTATGGATGCTGGCGTACCGTTTGCAGCAACGGCACAAGCTGAATTGTCACGACTATGACTTTCTACGGAGATCGAAGTGGAAACTACAACAAGCGACGCGGTGGCACGAGAGCGTGGGAAATTACCATCGTGTAATCACAGAGGTACTACCGCCAGGAATTGCACGCACCTCACCATAAGAGGTGCGCGGGTATATTACGGAGCCATCTAATATGAACTCAAGGTACCTATACGCCCCTACCTGATGTCACTGGAATGAATGAATATCCTTCTGCAACTGGTTAGACATATTTTCCGAATGTAACGCACATTGCAGTCCCCTTGGCCTACTGTTCTGACCCGAGAAGACTCCCTCCACTTGTAGACGTAGGTTGGTACAGTAGCACTCTGTACTTGCTGTACGGATATTGGTATAAACGCACTTAAAATTTTAAAAAAATCCCGGTGGGTCCGAGATTTTCCGCGTGTCCAGACCGGCCCTGGGGCCCACCCATCCTCCTCTAAAATGGGTACCGAGTCTTTCCCGGGGGTAAAGTGCGGCCGGGGCGTGCCGCTGACCACTCACCCCCTTCTAGTGTCGCGGTCATGGAAGAGTAGAGCTATACCTCTACCCACCGTCTGGGCCACACCGGACCTGTGAAGGAAACACTTTACCTTTACCATTTTACTTCTATTATTGGTCTCTTCCTCGTGTTACTTTCAAATTACTTCTCTCTGCGCACTCTAGAAAAGCCACTAATACAATCTGGATCTTCTGTCACAGTGTCTGCTAGAAGACACAGCTGAGCCTTAGTGACTGCCTGTCACATACAAGGCCTTCACTTAGTCCACATTCTAATGTCGCTACACCAATAGAAGTGAAGTTTTCAAACGAAATGAAGGCATTTAAATTTCAACGTCGTCACTTGAGAAGCCGTGTATAGCAGTTCATATGAACCTTAAATAGTAATTGGCGATTTAATTAAACAGGGAAAGTAAATCGCAGTCGCTTTATTTTTCAATTAGTATTTTAGTCATCTTGCCGACTGCAGTGGCCACGCGGTCTAAGGTATGGGTGTGCGGCCGCTGGCTTGTTGGGAATGCGGGTTTGAATCCTGCCGGGGGCATGGCTGTGTGTTATCAGGTAGAAGTCACTGCTTCGGGCATACCACTCGTTCAGATGAGTCGTACCAAGTGTGATGTGTCTGAGTGAGATCGTCAAGCTGTGATAATAGCTAAGGGGCTGTGGCGCCGTAAAAAAAATATGTGGCGCCTTTATATGCCTAGGAGTTTTCAGTTACGTCATTATTCGGTACAGTGTGACAAATTATTCTTTTACTCATAGATACGTTAGTCTTACTAAATAACTGGCTAATTAACTAAGTAACTGCATGCAGAAAATTCCTTTTTGAGAATATAACAAATCCTCAGCTAGTCAAGAAATTACCCGCATTGTATGGAACTTGGAGGTTCATTAACACTTTCTCCTTGTCTTGGGCCAGATCAATCAAATCCATGCCCCCCCCCCCAAACTACTCACCGAGGATCAGGTCTTCCAAGTAGTCCCTTTTCCCCAGGCTTCCCCACCAAAAACCTGCATGTACCTCGCATCTCCGGATAAGTGCTACATGCCCCAGCCCATCTCATTCCTCTTGTGTTGATGGCCTGGATATGTAATTCTGGTGGTAGTAATTGTCAAAAATTCTGTCCGTATGAAGCAGTTGTGGTATACCTGTATTTCGGTCGGTACTGTAGCATAGGCCTTTATTAGGAGAAGGCAGGTGGAGCGGCGATAGTCTAACAAGCTCTCTTTCCGAAAACGAAGGAAGACAAATGATTAACTTAATACTGCAAGTGATTTAATAGAAGAATTGACAAGTCGGTGAATAAAAAAGCCACATTGATCACTGTGTACGTATTTACGTACACTCCATACAGTTACACAAAACCCTCCGTGCTCGAGACATCCTCCAGAATCTCCATGCCTTATAAAACAAAGAAAGCATGACAAAAACTTACATGAGTTTGTAGGCGGTAGCAGTTTTTAAAATACAGGGCTCAACTTCTTACCTTATTACCCCAAGCAAGGATACTGGTTCAAATTATCCCCAAGCCGAAACTATACTTTAGACAGAGAGGCCCCGAGACTGAATTTAAACAGGCCCTGTAAGGGGCCGTTTGCGGAAAGAGGGTGAGTCCCTGGCGTACAGTAAATATGAAAAGGCAAGATATAATTTTAAGGGAAGAAGGGCGAAATTTGCGGTTGCGGTGACGTCTCATGTTACGTAATGAAGGAACGGAAAATCGACAAGGCACAATATACAGGTGTCCCAGGAGGAATGTGCCAGAATTCGGGAGAGTGTTCCTTATGTTAAAGTATACCGATATAACCCAAAACACCTATATCCAAAGTTGAACGGTTACCGAGATAATGGCCAGAGAAGTTTGAAACTTTGTCAGCTGTTACACACTTATTGATTACCAAATACATATTAAAACTGGCAGGAATATGTGGTTTCTGTAATGTTAATATCTGTAGTTAACATGTAATTAACGTATGAGTGACATAAAGCCATTAAATTGAACTACATAAACACCCGCATTAACGCCGTAGTCGTCCTTAGGGTTCCAAGCACTTTACATGGCGCTTACAACTCCCGTGCAAGCAACTAAACGTCACGAAGGCACGATTAACACTGCATTCCACTCTCAAGGTCATCAACGCTCTCGCGTGACACATCAGCTGTGCAGGTTGCAGTATTTGGAACCGCAAGAAGCCCCCACTATTCTCTGGCCATTATCTCAGTAACCGTTCAACTTTGGATATAGGTGTTTTGGGTTATATCGGTATACTTTAACATAAGGAACATTCTCCCGAAGTCTGGCACATTCCTCCTGGGACACCCTGTATACA
>Ga0123354_10012145_pt1 | contig 13339 bp, 7 predicted proteins | sample TergutLab28metaG_2_FD_97872 | JGI IMG/M metagenome (GOLD analysis project Ga0123354, IMG submission 97872) | Labiotermes labralis P4 segment gut microbial communities from Petit-Saut dam, French Guiana - Lab288 P4 | ecosystem: Host-associated > Arthropoda: Insects > Digestive system > Gut ...
AATAATATCGCTCCTACATGTTTCGGTCTTTAATGACCATCATCAGGGAGCTTTATCTGTACCTAACTAAAGTTATATTTATGTTAAAACACTCGGTAAAATTACGTCGTTATATAAATTAGGTGATGTGGCAGCATGTCGTAGAGTGGCACGTGTGTTGTGTGCAGTGCAGTGCACACAACACACATGCCACTCTAAAGTAAGCCTGCCACATCACCTAATTTATATAACGACGTAATTTTACCGAGTGATTTAATATAAATATTACTTTAGTTAGGTACAGATAAAGCTCCCTGATTATGGCCATTAAAGAGCGAAACATGTAGGAGCGATATTATTGTGTATTTTAATGTAAATTTAAAACTTTTAACCAAGTTAATAAATAGTGTATTTGTTGGTTAGTGAACTACGTAGATTTCAAAATGCACGGTACAAAGATAAAAATTATATCCAGTGACTTTTATGTTGAACGGAACTGTAGTGATTCCTTCCCTAAAATAACACCACCTACACTATCGTCATCATCCGCATCTTCTTCACCCTCACGTGGGGTTGCCTGCGCGGAAACGTTCAAGTAAGCAGCGTGCATATTATGTGAAAACGTGACCGCAGAGTGTCCGTCTAGAACTATAATAAAATCGAAGCTGGAGAGGATATTTGTCTTTTTTTTTCTGTTGAATCTTCAACAAGCCTCTAACTATTTACATAAATCCTACAAAGCGGAATCCTTCTTGAAAAACTGATTGTCGCTCAGCTACTCAAGAAACCGCAGCAGATTAAAGAAACACGGAATTAATTGTCGCCTTCTAAGGTTGTCTAATATATACGACCGGCTTCTATAAAAGCAGACAGTGACAGTAAAACACAAAGTTGCTCTATGTATTATCTTCCAGTTTCATGTCATTTTTTATCTTTGTCTTTGGGGCAACATTTCACTCTCATTCTCTTCGCGCAGGACGTGAGATTTAATGTTCACCCGCAAGCAAAACAACAGGTAAGAATTTTTTAATGGCGCGACAGCTCCTAGTGAAACAGCGCTGCCTCATTATCGAGACTTTATGATCACACTCAGACACACCACACTCGGTAGGACTCCTCTGGACGAGTGATCAGCCCGATGCAGGGACCTCTACCTGACAACCTACAACACTCACAATAAACAGATATTTGTGCCACCGGCGGGATTCGAATCCACAAACCCAGCAAGCGACCGTGGCCCCACGCCTTAGACCGCGCGCCCACTGGGACAGGAAACAAGCAACATATATAAATCAAAAAATGTTTATAGGGCATGATATTTCCGGCGCTCTTGGTTTGCATTTATTCTTAGATGTGAAATTATGGAATACATTCCAAAAATACACAGCTCAGTGGTCATCACTGAGGTATCGTAGACCAGGAAATTTATAATTGGTATTTATTAGACCATCATTCACGATGCAGGAAGCTCAAATGTTTTCCACAGTCTCTGCCCCTACCTAACAGACAACGTGTCGCTCACTGAATGCAATAGTGGCACAGTCCAAAAATTACCCATTTGGAATTAATAAGACGATAGCACTCAAAAAATAAAACCTACTTCCGACAATAATGGCATATAGCGGAGTATGTTTTGACTAGGTAGTGTGCCGGTATTGTCGGATGTATTTCTTTTATTTGTGTGCTTAATAGTTTAGTAAAATCAAATGGCAATTTTTGTGTTGTGCCAGTACTACATTCAATGAGAGATATTACGTCTCATTTATAAGAAATTGTTTCTTCGGCCTCAGTGCATGCCTCTCAAAGAAAATAGCCTGTCTTAATTATGGCGAGAGATTATAAACGTAAGTAGATTTTCATGTAAAATGTCCATCAAAAATGATGTCCGATCTTGGCCAATAGTGGAAAGTGTTGTCAAATACTAGTAATAATTTTGTGAAATGAAATCTCACGAAAATCCTCCTGGTAGAAGTCCCTCCGCGTGGAACGTTAGGAGTTTTTATAGGGCAGGTTCCCTTAAGGCAGCAGCGAGGGAATTAGCGAGATATAAATTAGATGTGGTGGGGGTGTAGTAGGTCAGGTGGGACAAAGAGGGCACAGTAAGGGCAGGGGATTAGCTGCAAACCAGTTAGCTTCTCAAGAAGGACTCTGCACCATGGAGTAAGTAAGTAAGTAAGTAAGAAGTCCCTCCGACACACGCAGAAGAACGAACATACATGACGGGGCAGAGCGTCGCTTTATGCCAAGAGGTCAAAAATCCTCTTCAAGCTTTTTTTATCGTTGTACCGTGCATTTTGATATCTATAAAATTCATACACCAACAAATGCACTCTACATTAAACTTGATAAAGTTTTAAAATTTACATTAAAATCACTTTGACTTGCTCCTACGTGTTTCGGCCTACGACCATCATCAGGAAGCCTTCATTAGAGCCCAGCTACAGTTACATTTAGTGATTTTAATGTAAATTTTAAAACTTTATCACGATTAATATAGAGTGCATTTGTTGGTGTGAGAGTTTAAAGTTATATATTAATTAGATATTAGTAATACATTGGAGCTTGCCTGACGGCCAGGTGTGTAAAGGCAGTAAATGAAATTATTTTAATCAATTAATTAAATATCTCCCTTCGAGGAAAGGAACTTGAATGCTGTGTGAACAAACACAATGGGTATAGCTTAAGTTTACTTTCTGTCAGTTAGACTGTATTTATACAGTTTATTCCATGAGCCTTTTATTTTTTATAAATTACATACAATGAAATATTTACTTCATTTAGGCGAAAGAAAATCGTTGCAGTTGGTCAGAATGCAACGAATTTTTAATTCCTTCCTCTGTATATAGGGTAGACCCACTACACTCTATTAAAACACAACAGGGCAAGTGCTTTGAGAGATAATATATTGGGACGAAATGCAGATACACATAAGGCAGAAAATTTCTTTACTTCCCTATGATGTAATCATAGTCGCAAGTGATTAGCTAGTTGAATGACTATTAGCTTGTCAATGCGAAGTTCCGTCTAGTTTGTGCATGTATTGCTTCAAGGCCAATGACACACTCCTCAGGAAAAAGCTTTGACACAGAAGATTTCCGCTGGCCGTGGGTTCACACCGGAAGGCGCTGTCCTGATACACCAAGTAGGTAATGAAGCTGACATGGTAATGGAGTGATAGCACGTTGTGTATTTAGGGTAAGGAACAACAACACAGGGCTAAACTGTATGTTGTGTTGCCCACTGCTCTCTCTGAACATAATCAGGATGGAAGCAGCTGGTTCTTCTGAAACGACGGTATGCGGCATTACATCCCAGAAAACTAAACTTCATGGTCATCGCCGTGAGCAACTCGGAATTTCAAATCTAATTTAACAATCATATTTCATTTCTTTTTCTCTCTCCTTCCATTTGTAGAATGAGTGGTCCCAGATTCCATTTCTGTGCGAGGTTTTAAGCCCGTTTTTCTAGTCGAGAAAAGTGCTTGTTACCAACGTCGTGTCCGTCCGTCCGTCTGTCTCTGTCTCTCCGTGCGCGTGTATCAGCGCGGTTCCCACTGGCCGGATTCCAGTGAAATATGGTATTGGGCATTTTTACGAGAATCTTTCGAGAAATTACAAACTTGGTTAAAACAGGGGAAAAGTATCAGCAGCACTTTAGATGGGAGGCCTAAATAAATCATTGTTGTCGGAGACGAATCGCCTCAGCTCTCTTTCAATGAAATAGCGTCAGGCTGTTACGATGGCCGAGGAGGTATAAATATTACGCGAACGCGCCACAATGTTCGTTGTACGTACACTGTCCTGTTAAGATTTTGCAGCGATGTAGCTGAAGTATCACTTCTTCCAGGGTATGAAGCCGTGCCACTCGGTAAATGCTTCCCAGCTTTTCGAGACAACCCAATGGTCCCAGCTTCAAGGTCGAAATATCAATTTCGACAATAAAGAGATCGACCCTTGAAGATGAGACCACTACCTTGTGTCGAAACACCGGAAACAATTTACTGAGTGACGCGGAGTCACGTCTTAGAAGAACGGGATTCCTTTTTCTTTCTTGCTCCTTCGTTTTGTTTTGATTTCTTTGCTTCCTATACGTGCTTTTCACTACTTTCTTCTTCATATATTTGAGAATTTTTTCATAAAATAATTTCAAGTTACGACAGGAAATCTAGAACGTAATTTCTGTGCGTTCATTTCGGTGCACAGAGACGCAGCTTGGGACACGTAATATATGACACCGATTTACAAACCTGTTGCTGTCAGGCAGGTAGCCTATCGTCCTTCCTCCAGACCTGTCAAACATAACGGTATTATCCAAGCCGGCTGATGCAACAAAAAATACCGGGCACAAGACTGACTTCTTCTACATATAGTTGTAATTCAGTACGAGAGATGGCGTACCCGTAATCAGGCAAGAATGCCGCCATAACGGTACGTGCGTCCAGCCAACAGCACATGACGGAATTCCGTTCATTATGTGTTCCGACAGACCCTCAACATTGCCAAAGATACAGTGGTCACGTGCACTACCGGACTATTGGATGTTAGTGGTCACCGTGTTAACATGACCTTCACCTCCAAAAACAACTCCCATAACTCTCCATAACATATGATGCGTCTGCCAACAGGTGATTGCGAATACACCATTACGGTTAGGTTTAAAAAGGTTAGGGCCAATGGTTTCCACTGGCGCACCCACAAAGTCTCATTGGTTAGAAGCCAAGAGTTAAGAAAAACTATACGGCAGTATCTTCATAATTGTGTTGATCTGAATTACGACCGAGAGACACAATTAAAGGACTGAATATGACGAAGTAAAGGGATGTGAATTTTTAATTGTGGTTGACTTAGTACATGATAATTCCTCTCGTAATACTAATAAATCACCCATCTTACACACGGATTGCACTTACACTTATTAGTACAGTGAATGTGTGTTCTGAACAAGTACAAAGCAACGAACGTGCATGCTGTACCAACTCAAGGCACGGGGCATGTAAGATACAGATGTCTTCGAGATGAGGTTCTCCTGTCGGTGTTGCCGTCTGGTGCGTTACCCGGTTTAGACTGGCAAATGGTTACCATTAACATGGTAATGCTAGATATTTACTTGAATAATAAATGCCCTATTACAGTACTAATGTAGTATCTATATGACAGTTGTACCCGACCCTCTAATGAGCCTCCTTCTTCTCAGAGAATATCGGGGAGGATGGAAGATGCGCCAAATCGGCGTTACAGAAAACAGCCTCCTTTTTTGAAGTCAAACCACTTAATGTTCACCAGAGCACACTCAATTGCATACTGCTCGCTGCCTGGATACCTCCGAAGAAGTTATATGAATAACGCTTTCTTTGTATCTTTCTTAATCACGCGTTGCCACATATTCAAAGTCGGGCCGCAGATATCTGAATTTTGAGTCACTGCTGAATGGCGAAAATGCACCGCGCCACTACATCTTAGCAATAACTGTCGCTAAGCGAAAAGCCAAGCCTGGAATAGCACAGTGAGCATAACAGCTGTTGACTATCTGATGCAAAAAGCTATAAAGAATTTGTATGAGTTTTAAATAAACCCATTACATCTCAGGGAAGCCTGTTCCCCAGGGTCGAACTTGGAACGGGCGGTTTCTCAGTCATTTGGCCCCAGTGAAGACTGGTCTGCAACCCAGACTTTCTGACGTCACGTACCCATCACACTCTTCTGCACAGTGCTGACCATTATTGCGGATTTGAGAACTGGAACTAAGAGAAGTTTCTGTTTAGAAGCACTAAACACAGATGGCAGTCCGAATGTTTAAAGATGACTGCCAATGTAACGGACAATTCTTGTACTTTCGTTAGAGCTGCAACATTTGGAGTTAAAATTCGTCTTTAAATAGAAGTGGATATTTACTCAGGGATATCAAACCACAAGCCTCAATCCTTCGATCTTTCCTGCTAGTAAATTGAACATAGTTAAGCTTACTTATAATATCAATAACAGACAAAACGTCAAATTTCACAAAGCACAGAATAAAAAAGGGGGTTCCTCCCCTATTGCAGGACGGCGTTCGAATTTGGAATTCAGCGTGAAGTAAACTGCAAGGGCAACCTATATGAGATTAGTGGTAAAGAAAGTGCCACTTGATTTGGGTTTTCTCTGAGCAGTTCAGTTTATCCCAGTCAGTTACCATTCCACCTACAATCCATATTCGTTCACCTGTTGGCAAAACTTTGGGCTTTTTAGAGGCTGCGGTAAAATATACACACATTTGCACCCAACCAAAAAAAAATGTATGAAGTGAAACGAAAGTCACACGTAAGCTGCTCCATACTCCATACTCCATGGAGCAGAAGCCTTCTTGAGGAGGTTACCGGTTCTCAAGTAGTCAAGAAATTCCCCGCATTATACATGATATGATGTATTTGTTAATTGTAGTTGGGTAGCCACCCGGTGGCAGTAGTACAGTACACATTTACACACACACACACACACACACACAGAACACACAGAACGACACAAAACAAACAATACATAGAACAACCCAAAATTTTGGAAGAGTGCGGGCCGTGCCCCGTCTTTGCGGGTTTTACCCTGGCATTTGCCTTACAACTGAGGAAAAAGCACGGAAAAACCTCAGTCAGGGTAGCCGAAGAGTGCCAGCCGGCACGATGAAGATAAACATACAATAAGAACACACAGACATAACGATAAAAATATATAAATTAGTATTAAGCAGGAATACAGCCATATAGGCATTGATAAAAATAGAACCTAAAGAATATGAAAGAATGTAATAATAGTAAAATACATATAAGCAGCAACTTCATCTTGTCTATATGTCTTCTAATAATGTCGGAACCCAAAAGTTCGTTACCGCATTCACAAGTGCCAGCCAAATGTCCCTTACCTGACGCAGATCAATCAAGTCCATGCCCTCCCCCTCCCACTTTCTGAATATCTATCTTAATATTATCCTCCCATCTAAGCCTGGGTCTTCCAAGTGGTCTCCCTCCCTCAGGTTTCCCCACTAAAACGCCGTATGCACTTCTCCTCTCCCCCATACGCGCTACAGGCCCAGCCCATCTAATTCTTCTACACTTTATCAGCCGAAAAATATTGGGTGAAGAGTACAGATCATTAAGCTCCTCATTATGTAATTTTTACACTCGCCTGTTACCTCGTCCCTCCTAGGTCCAAATATTCTCCTCAGTACCCTACTCTCAAACACCCTCAGCCTAGGTTTCTCCCTCAAGGCAAGCAACCAACTTTCACACCCATACACAACGACAGGCAGAATTATAATTTTGTATATATTAATCTTTATAGTTTTTTATAGCAAACTGTAAGACAAATGATTCTGCACCGAATGAGAGCAAGCATTCCCTGACTTCAATCTGGTCTTTATTTCTTCCTGAATAGAATTTTGATTCTTCAAGGTTGTTCCCAAATATTTGAGCTCTTCCACAATTTCAAAGGAACTATTGCCAGGTTTTAAGCTTCTGCGGGTTTAAGATGTTTAGCTTTCGAATTCAATATATAGGTTTGTTTTATACAGATCTGGCAGCAGGTTGTATACTTGGGTTAAACATTCGAAACTTCATAGTCCCAAACGCTGCACGCCAGTACTTCCATACAAGAAACCAAACCCAGTCCGATACCTGCCTAGTCATTCACCCTGACTATTGTAACTGCAGTGTTTTCCGAAACGTCGGGAAATCGTCTTCTCTTCGCGGCCCTACTCTGAAAGTTCATCAAAGGCACTGTTTTGTGCATTGTTCAGGCACTTGTACGGGTGACTCTCGCAATTCTTTGGACATAAAATTTGATACGCCCAGAACAAGTTTCCCTGGTTTTCCTCCTTTTGTCGTCAAATCCAAATTCGAATGCATCGGCGGCATAATCGACGTGACGTGAACTCATTCCGCGTACTGACATCAACATCATTCTTAATTGCACTTGACAGCACTGCTGAGGAGAGACGCTGCACGGTGAACCTTGCCGGACTGGCTGAATAAATGTAGCAAATATTCTGCCTGGCAGAAATGCTTTCTTCTGGAATACAACGCTGGGCCAATGGGCGATTATCCATTGATGTAGAGCCATAACTCAAAAGAAGGGATTCCTCAAGTACGCTGCTGCGAAAAGTACAAAATTTGACAAATTCCCGCCATTTCCAACTAACGTACACAATGTAGGCCGCTCGCCAACTCCCAAATTTTTGCAACCACTGTGTGCAACATACGTACGTACTTGTATACGTACATACATACATATATATAGTTGCATACACACAAACATACATACATACATACTACATATACATAGCAGCATACATACATACATACATACATACACACACATACGCACATACGTACATATATATATAGCAGCATACATACATACATACATACACATACATACACCACGCACGCACACATACATAGATACACATATATATATATATATACACACACATACATACATACATGCATACATACATACATACAGACTGACCACCAAAATCAAATTAACACCAAACTTCACGGCTATTGTAACGGCTCACGGCAAAACCAAGGCATACCTGAAACTTTTTAAAATAGTAGTCTACGGAATGCCCATGTGACGGCGGGAATCAAACTGTGGACGACCTACTATATGACTTCATAACTCTGCGTAACTCTGAAAAATTTACTTCTTGGAAGAGATGTGTTTTACTATAATGGGACCACAGGAGTCTGACAATTATCGGCTGTGGTGTTAAAGACGTGTTGCCTACAAATACCTGCACAAGTCTCTGTGTTTTCGAGGAAGTAAGACTATTAAGTAAGCCTAAGTGAGACTCATAAACATCTTTGTCCAGTTTCCAGGTCTGACAAATCTGGTAGCCAATGTTCGGTCGATGAGCAGTGTAGTCAGTAAGCAGACACTTACCATGCATAAATAAAACGCACTGTCGTTCTTACCCACCAGCACGTAACTGCTTTTTCCTAGCCCACCTCAATCTGTAGGATCACCACTTTTCGCATGTCCGCGACTACTGACTGCTAGCTTCCATTCGCTCCCAAAGACACGGCAGGTCGTGAAGACGAGGGATTTATTGAACATACTGGGCGATCCAGGAGAAAAGGTCAAGATCTTGGAAGGGAATAGCCTCGGACACTGTGAGGCAAGAAGTTCATAGGAATATGTGTCAAATTCCGATGGTTGCCGAGACAGAGCTCTATGAATCTGTTTGAAACTCCACATATAACTTCTGTAGATTTTTCTTTGTGGGGATGGATGAAGAGCAAAATACACAAAAGAAATGTTGACATGCGAGAAGAAATGCTCGTTCGTATTTTGGATACTATTCCCCTCATCAAGAAACTTGGCAGTCAACTCAGACAAACAAAGCACTGTCTTCGCACACGAGTTGCAAAGTGCACTGAGGTTGACGGTTGGATTTTCGAAATGTATTGTGAACTGTAACAAATCTGTCATTTCTATGTAAAAAAGTTGTAATTTAAACATTAAATTATAATTGAAATAAACTTAGCAGTAAGTAATTTCTCTTCCCTGATAACCACTCGCAATTTTTTTATTTATAGATTCAAACAGCTATATCTAGGTACCCATTCAGAATAAACACGTGTTCATATGAGCCTTGTTTCTCACAATGACCGAAAACATATGACCTTTCCCCTTAATCATCCTGTGTAATATTATAATTTGGAAATTATAGGTAAATGTAAAGCATTTCCTGTTTTTAATGAGGCATTGCACAATTAACATAAACGAAAAAGTGCAGGGATATATGAACACGCGAAATTCTAATTGGTGATTTGTTAGCTGTATGAACTGGCAGACAGCTAAGCGGGCCCAACAGTTGATTCAGACGCAGTGTTCCCTCAGGAAATCGGTCCCCAATTCCTGTGTCGTCAAGCCCACACTCACTAATACATGAAAATTAAAGTTTGTTAAGATGGTAAACAGTTGCGTTATTCGAGTTCGATCCTTGAATTCTTCGATAAAATTTCTGATTACTCTTCAGGAGAACATCGAAGTAGGCCACGTCTGCTCACACGTAACTAACTCCACGCTGTATAATAACTACAATCATGTTTGCTCGAAGGCTGTTGTACTTTGGGTCAGGTCAAGAAATTCCACACCTTCGGTACGAAACCAGAAGTTGCATTAGTGTGCTCACAGCAGCCCACATAACACGACATAATTGAATCTCTTATTCCTCCACAACATCACTGATATTTGTCTAGTCTGTATGCAAAGTAGCAACAGTATCTAAATAAGACGCGCACGTAGCACAGACAAAAAGATACCGTCAATAGAAAATCTTTTTGAAGCACTTAACAACAAGATGTGAAAATCTGAAACTACAGAGCAGGTAAATACAGTCCATTAAATTTAATTTTAAGCCATAACTATAAAATGTTTACAATCATAATTATGAAGTCTGAAGGTTTAGGCGTAGTGCCTGTTTCTTAATCCTCAAGATGAAGTTGTTCCCTCCAAAGTTCCCTCGGGCGCCCTATATTTCTCCTCTCGTCAGTTTGATACTGCAGTGCCTCTTTGGGTATCCTGTTTGCGTCCATTCTCTGTAGGTGTCGTATCCACATTTGTTGATCCTGCCCTACTTCCCGAACAATGTTCTGCACACCCAGTTTGTCCCTAAGGGATTGATTCCTTTCCCGATATCATTTAGTAAATCCCGATAAATGTTACAATTTTGTTTGTGATGTTTCCATTCTTTCTTCAACTCTTTTCTTCAGCACCCATACTTCACTGTCGAATTTTAAGGCCGCTGCAGCTGTAACACCGTGGGTTTTTAATTTCCTTTGTTTATAAATGTGCTAATTAGAACTCTAAAGTAAGCTATGAATAAAACGTCATGACCATATATGGTTACAGACACGTAGGCTCGAAACTGGCATGTGGTTGTCAAGCGGACGCGTGACCTACTGTTATGAACGTGATAAGTGTCTGTTGATTCAAGCCAGGTTTCCTAGAATAACCTGATGTACTCTTTTGTGCTTGTCGATTTTTGAACTGACAAGATATCAGGCCTATTTGTGAAATTGAGGCCTATTTAAAGATGGTCTATAGCAACAATCGAATCTAACAACATGGTGTCGAGCGTTACGATAACATTAAATAACAAACCGAAAATAGAGTAATACTGAAGCAAGCTGTCGTGGCCTAATTTAAGGCAGTGTACTGGATTACGTAGACGGGTGAAAGAAAACTACAAAAAGCTACAGCAAGGACGGGCAGTTGAACTCCAGGCTGAGAGGATGAGAAGGCTCCTGCGAAAATAGCCAAATTGAAGTCACGGAACAAAGTCTGCGACTCGTCCTTTAACAGCAGAAATAACAAGCAATTTTTGTCAAAAATTTCCACGTACACTGTGGCTAATTCCAACGTCAGTTTTCATTGTTTTACATTAAGTTACCGATAGCACCTGTTAGAACTTTCTGGATGTATTGCCACAAAATTTGTTGTCTTCTAAGGGGCATTCTGCGTCGTAATTGATGACACTCGTGTTTTTAAATTCTGTAGCCAGTCTATGAATTAGGCTATGGTATTAACGACCCGGGGCTAGAATTCCGGCAGCGACAAGAGATTTGCCTCTTCTCCAAATGTTCAGACCAGCTCTGGGGCCCACATAGCCTACTATTCAACGAGTACCGGTGCCCCCTCCAGGGCATAAAACGTCCCAGACAGGACAATGACTCCTCACTGTCATTTATTGTTGAGGTTAAAAGTGAGAGGAACTATACCTCTTGTCTATTTGCCTTAATAGCGTGTACAGAGAAACTTTACATTATCGTCTATTAATGTCCCCTCACGAAATCATTGGTTTCATTTAGATCTTTTAAGTACCAATCAGATTTTTTTTAAATTTGGGCACTGCTGAGTCCTCTGTCACACACTGAAACATGCTGTACTCAAAAGTTTTTATTAGCAACACATTCGATAAAAATACACGTGAGTTACCGTCCATCGTACCAATAATGTCTGGTCTTCCTCTATATTTCCAAGAATGGTCTAACATTAAACCTTTAAATGTGTCAGGAAAACCCTCTTCAAAATTTTATATTATATATTCATAATCATATTTCATCGGACGCGCTGCCCTTTAAGATACATAGTTTAAAGCACGTAGTTCAGTATTCCAAATCTCAAACATTGGAGCTTGGTATCCGTTTACACTATCATTCGTAAGAAAATAATTATATTTCTGTGTATGACAGGATGCTCAAATTGAATTTTAACAACTTTCCTGAAGCGCCTCATTCATTAAATGGGGCGGACGCAGCAAAATGCAGATCTTTTTAACAAGCGTATATTCAATTTGATAGATCCTTAGATAATACGTAGCTTATTGAAAAAGAAGAGGAAGACAATCTAAGCCTAATACCTCATTAGCTCCGTTGAAAACTTCGCGAGGCTGTGTCACATATCATCAGTGAATGGCACCAAGACCATGAAAAAAAAAATTTACATTCATTGTTCCGTGCATCATTATAATTGTTTCAAAATAATTACCAACAAGATGACACTTGCCTGTACAGTAAAAAAGTGAACTTCTGATGATGAGCTCCCTGAAGCTCGAAACATGTAGAGTGAAGGACGACTAACCACTAAGTCCATAAGTGTCATCTTGTTGGTAATTATTTTGGAACAACCATGAAAAAAAGGCGTAATGTCGAAAAAAAGTAAGACATATCCGAACGCGTTAAACATCAGTCCAGGATCCTGACTGACATCGCAGCTTGCTGAGTAGGTGTGGTGCTTGTGTAGTTCATTACATCAGCCTTACTTTTTTTTCTTCACTCCGTCCGTGCGTAAGTCTGGGTCTTACGGATCTCTGTTCCACTTCTTTACAGTACATCTGACAGTTTACTGGGCCTCAGAGTGTAGGGGTATTTGCGGCCCTTCTTCAATGTTTTTAGCATGGTTTCCTCGGAAACATAAGCCTACGACTACGTAAGGGCGGCTCAGTGCAATGGAGATCATTCTCAGTGATTCATTACAACATTAACTAATGTAGTGATATCATAAACACAGGTCTACTTCAGCAGATGGTAGTAACTTACACGCAAACAATTTCCTACCCTTTGGGAGAAAAGCAAAACCAATCTGTACAAAGCCAATACATTTTAAATTTACAGTAAAGCGTAATATAATATTATTAAATGATGTACGTCAGCACAACTACTTTACTTACTTACTTACTTACTCCATGGTGCAGAGTCCTCCTTGAGAAGCCAACTGGTTTGCAGCTAGTCAAGAAATTCCCCGCATTTCATGGAACCCGAAGGTTCATTACCGCACTCACAAGCGTCCGCCACCTGTCCCTATCCTGGGCCAACCCAATCCAG
>Ga0123354_10012146_pt1 | contig 13339 bp, 10 predicted proteins | sample TergutLab28metaG_2_FD_97872 | JGI IMG/M metagenome (GOLD analysis project Ga0123354, IMG submission 97872) | Labiotermes labralis P4 segment gut microbial communities from Petit-Saut dam, French Guiana - Lab288 P4 | ecosystem: Host-associated > Arthropoda: Insects > Digestive system > Gut ...
AGGTGGCGGACGCTTGTGAGTGCGGTAATGAACCTTCGGGTTCCGTGAAATGCGGGGAATTTCTTGACTAGCTTCAAACCAGTTAGCTTCTCAAGAAGGACTCTGCACCATGGAGTAAGTAAGAGAGCAGTTGGCTAGCCAACTGCTCTCTCTACAATACATTCCTACACAACACGACATGCTGCCACAACACCTTGTTTGCAGAAACGAATTAAATTGTGAATATTGTAACACAACTTTAGCAAGGAACAACAAAGCTCACTGATGATGATCTGACAAGATCGAAACATGTCGGATTGATTTTAAGTGTTTTTAAAGTGTTTTGTGTGAAAGTTATGTAAGTGCAGTTGTTGGTTGATAATAGAAGTTATTATAATTTTATTATTATTCATCAAGTTTCTTTCTTTCTTTCTTTCTTTGGAACTTATCACTTGAAAACCTACTTTAAGCAGTTAAAACTATCTGCATCTTCTCGTGTTTTAAACTAGACTGAAACTAAGATATGACATATTTATGAGGCTGTAACGCTGTGTCGGTGGGTGATTGTTAGCTGTTATATCCCATATCTACATTTAATAATATATAAAGTGATATGAAACTCTCACTTCAGGGGCTATGAAAACTGACGTCTGCTTGCATGTGAACGCTGTATATACATTATCTAGTATGAATATATCGGTGTTCCGCTGAAGCGTCGAAAATTTATACAAGAATATACGCCGTCACGTACCAATAGGCAAATATCTTCTAGATTTGAATATTTCGCGGAATGTAAATATAGCGAATTTAAATTTGAAATTTACGCGGAGCGTAAATATAACGGAATTGGATTCGAAAGTTTTGCAGAGCGTGAATATAGGGAAATTAATTTTTTTTTATCACGTGGCTGATATCCCAAGAAATGTGTCTATAATAAGCTCTTATATCGTGGTTGTAAATATAAGATTAATCTAGTAAATTCATGTTGAATAAACCACGTTAAATGTAGAAACATGAATAGGTTGTTTTTCCTCTAAGCCAAATTTTTGTATTTAGTCCAAAAAATAAACAAACACTGATTTGGTTTCCCCTATCATTAATTTCGGACTATCACAGCTACAAAATGTAACACCACTCACACCGTTTGCGCTATTAACAGCTGTCATATCGATTGATACTACTGATCTATGTGCATAACAAACACAGAGCTTTAGACGTTAAGACGCTGGTCCATATTATTGCCATTGTATTCAAAATAGGACAAATACCGTTTTATCTATTATGTCGTGGTTCTTTTCCTGGCAACTCCCAGTGGGAGATGACGTAAAGAGCGAGTCAGGATTTATGTCACAGATTATTACTAATATTCAAAGAGCATTATGAACATTTAAAACGATTAGCCTTAAAAAAAAATTCATGGCCCGGCGAACATCGTGCGAAAATAATCCACTGGTAAAACCTCTAGAGAAGAACCGACAAACATTTGCGTATTTCCACATCCATTAACATAATCCAGTTTTCGAGTAGATAGGAAAATCCTGGGCGTCTTGCACGGTAGTGTGAGTTTCAAATTATGTAACGTAATTCACGGACCACAGTCCGTCTTGCGAGTGCATCATTCGCTGGGTTACTAAGGAATTTTATCAACTTTTGTAGAAATTGCTTACATTAATGTCTTCGCAAGAACTTGTCACTGGTCTGTAATATCCTGAGGCAGATGACTCCACTCCACAACACCCCACCATTTTCTGTTAAGATTAATTTTATTACCATCCTACCAACTTCCTTACCTTGGTGTTGTTTACCTTCTCAGCATATTGTATTTTAAGATTTCTTGTGTGTATTGTTGTAGTCTTGTGTGCATTGTTGTCATCTTATTTGTATTTTTGTATTTGTTGTACTATGTGTATATTGCTGTTTTTACTTTAGATGCCGGACTGCTGGCTAGAAGTTAGTATTCGGAAGGTCCTGCGACCGGCCACCTCGACACAGGTTTTTCTTGCTTTCCTTGTGTCTATAAGCAAATGCTGAAATGGTTCCAAAGATTCCAAGTTGCCACTATATGCTTCTCATGTAGCCCTCCCGACTTAAATTTATTATCTCAGTAATTAACCAACTTGATGCACAAAATTTTTGTTTTACAGTAAGTTTATTTCATGCCTCTACATGTTTCGAGCACATGTGCTCATCATCAGGAAGTAAAAATTGCATTACACAGCCTCTGGTATCATCACACTTATAGGTGGCCGTCTCGTGTACGGGTTGTGCTGTCAAAATTTGTTAGTAATCAATTTTGTACACATGTAAAATAATCACTGCCACCGGGTGACAACCCAATTGCAGTTAACAATAATAATAATAATAATTATTATTATTATTGCTATTACAGCTATACATAAATATTCTAATTGTAATCTTTTTTTTTTGAGTTTGAGATAAAAAAGAAGGAAAAAGACAACTTCGAAAATCTAGGCATAGGTGGTAGGATAATATTAATATGGATGTTCAAGAAGTATGAATGGAGGCGTGAACTGGATTAATCTGGCTCATTGTAAGGAATAATGGCGGGCTGTTGTGAATACTGTAATGAAATATTTCCATAAAATGCTGGAAGTTTCTTGACTAGCAAAGGGACTATTAATATCTCAGGCAGAGCTGTATTCTATTATTATAGCCCTAGTAATATGTAGTGAACAATTAAAATTATGAATCTCGTCATTGTGTAATTTTCATCAGTGGGGCTAAAAAGTTTTAACTGTTAACGTCTCTTACTAACTCTGTGAGGTATTTGCTTGTGCTGTCTTAATGTACCCCAGACAATGGCAAATAGCAAATTATCTTCGTGAAACAGTTGAATGTGGTTATCCATATCTTTTATGTCCCTCACGTAAGAATAATAATAAGAGAAATCGAAGTAATGTGCTTATTTATGTGGCAGTTACAGCATATTCGTGGCAGTTTACAAGCAGTTCCCCAGATTTATGAATATTTATCAAAGTTCCCGAATCACCAGCTGCATATATTTATCTGTGAGATGTATGAAGTTTATCAAAGATTTTCCTGTATATCCGGCAGCAATATTCCCCAGTAGGATTCTGCATAATTCATTTCACATCCTTAGCAAACATTGGATGATGATAGGTACTAAACCCTTTCAAAAAAATCTCCAATATCTACATCAGCGATTTGGTACCCCGTGAGGACGATTTATCCCATTACCAGCCCTGAATGCACGAACAAATTCCTTGGGGGGGGGGGGGAAGTGGAAACGAATTCGCTTACCTCTGCTTTAAAAAGCATCTCGCAATCCGCTGCGCTATAACTACAGTATCCCCCGCGTCGTTAAAAGGCTTCCCCGTGGGCCCCTTACTATGGAAAACAGAATTTGTGCTGTATCCTTGACTACTGATGAAGTGAGTTTATGTTCTATGTTTGTATTCAGGAAGTTTCTGGTGTCAATCTCGTCCGGACGATTAGATGTCTTGACAGATATTTTGCGTGGTTTTCCTCGACTTATACAAACAAATGTAGATAATTCGGAGTAGGCCACTGCCATATCCTAGAAACTCTCTTCGTACATAGTCACATTCTCATCTCACCGTGTTATAATACAGTTCGAAAAGGGTGTCCAATAATCAGGTGCCTTAGACTCAAACAAACCCGCAGCACAACTTCGCAGAAGAGAGTAAGCCCATTCTTCCTAGTCACAGACTACTTTTAACCCATTACGTTTTAAGCCGTACGGTATTTATCTTCCCTGTTTATAATGTTTCCCTTCAAATAACATCGGAAGCCGTGAAACTATTTTCATAAGTCCTTATTCCAGGCGTCGATGTCAAAACAGTGTTTATTCATTAAGTAACCCTCGCCCTGCTGATTAAGAAAGATTAGTTGTCAGGCGGGGGGGGGGGGGGGGGGAGTGGGAAGTGGTTCTGTCTAGAAACACTTGGATTATGTGTGCGAAAAGCTGTAAGTGACTCATTAGTTCACTTCCGACCAACCAGAACGTCATGGTCTTCATTTTCATCTGATATTGCAGGCAGTAATTCTGTCGTACGCAAGTAAGCCTGAGACCGGTCCGGCATCTAATAGATTTCACGACAGACTGTATTTTCCCTTATTAGTTTCTGGTAAACTGTCAACTCCACCTGAAGTTTAGAAGCTGAGGCTGACCTTTTCGTTATCCGGTATGTCAACAACATAATCGATTTCATAACATAACTACAGGGCAAGAAATCTTTCGTGTGAAATTAGCAAGTCTTTTGCTCTTCAGCTAATTAAATCGTCAGTTGCTGAACTTCTGATTAACAGTTCGATGGACTGTAGCTACCCCAGGAATATATATATATATCGTTACGTGACATTTGTAAGGTTCGTGCTGATACTTAACTAACTGCAAGGAGCAAAGTTTTAATGCGTAGGTTGTAACAGGTCCTCAGAAAGTCAAGAAAGTCCTTGATTTTGTGAAACCGGTGTTCGCAAGATCCCACCACTTGTCCGTATCTTTTGCTAGGTAATCTCGTCCAGGACATCCAACACTGTTACTTTAAGATCCATTTTAATATTGTAATCTCATGTTGATATTTTATAACTAAGTAACTCTATGGCACTCTGTTTTATATGGGGACTGTTTGTGTTTAGAGTATAGGAAGATGGGTGAGCGAATATGAATTCGAAACACTGGTGGAATCATGCTGATAGGATGCAACAGAAATGCTTGAAGAGTAACCTGTCTCACTGCATCTATGTCACCATACTCACCCACTCTCGGTCCTGGTGTCGAAACTTGGCCTTGGCGTTGAGAAGCTCACGAATAATTTCATGAGCGTCGAAACTGAATGTTCATTAACTTATTCGCGAGATGCTCTTACTGGACCGTATTCTGAGCCAGAGAAAACCAGTCCTTACCCTGGTATAAAATTTCTTTAACCTTCATTTCTTTATTATTTTCCCAAATGTGTATATCAAAATTCGTAGTAGTAGTAGTAGTAGTAGTGGTGGTAGTAGTAGTAGTACTAGTGGTGGTGGTGGTAGTAGTAGGTAGTAGTAGTAGTAGTGAGTAGTACTAGTAGTAGTGGTAGTAGTGGGTAGTATTAGTAGTAGTAGTAGTAGTAGTAGTAGTGGTAGTAGTAGTAGTAGTAGTAGTAGTAGTAGTGGGTATTACTAGTAGTAGTAGTGGTGGTGGTGGTGGTGGTGGTGGTGGTAGTAGTAATAATAGTAGTAGAGTATATTATTTTTTATATATTTATTTATTTACTGCAATTGGGTTGTTACCCGGTGGCAGCGGTTATTTTACATGTAAACAAAACATGAAATTGGTTACTACTATATTTAAGTCGGAAGGGCTACATGAGAAGCATGTAGTGGCAACTTGGAATCTTGGGAACCATCTCAGCATTTGCTAGTAGTAGTAGTAGGTAGTAGTAGTAGTAGTAGTAGTTCTATTTCTACCTCATAAACAATAATCAAACTTCTTCCCTAAGCCTCGTCACGGAATACCTTCATCGAATTTAAAAGCGGAGTAATATATGCTGTGTGCTGTTTCCAAATTGGCCTTCTGCACTTCCCCAATACGAGGTACTGGGGAAGTCGCCTGAATTCTTATAAAAAAACAAATAATATACACATACGTACATACATTAGCACATACGTTCTTACGCACATATATACATACACACATACGTACGTACATACATATATACGTGCATGCGTACATGCAGTAGAACTCCACCTTTCCGGTTTCATTGGAACGACAAGCCACCTGGATATGCAGAAAATCCGGATAATTGGATTTTTCTTTGAAAATACATTACATTGGCAGTTTGGAGTGGAAATCATTTCCTACAAATGACTGTTTTAGGCTACATATTAATGTATGCACAAAATAAAACATTTATTACATAATTCTGTATAGGTATTTGACATATGGGGAAAAAATTAAGCCACGAAAAGATACAGTACAATTAAAATAAGAAATTGTTTACCCTAAGGATGAAGCCGATTCGGATAAACAGTGTCCAGATAAGTGGAGTTCTACAGTACGTACGTACATACATATATACATACATGCATGCATACACACACACACACACACACACACATATATATATATATATATATATATATATATATACGTATCTAGTAGACTCCAGTTGAAATATGATGGCACACGGTGACGCGTGGGATGGGAAGTGAAGAGGAAACTGGCGAATGGAGTGGGTAGCCATTACCCTTCACACTACCTCGGATCATGGCGTGTCCAGCATTACTACCAACAATAAAAGCTGATGAGCACACCTCGGCTGCCAGTAGTCGACTGAACGGACGCCCCCGCCGATTTAAATGGGCTCCTCCGTTTCGCCGAAAGACGAAATCTGGTTTCTGCGCGTGTGCCATTACATTTCAACTGGCCTCTACCTACATACATACTGTATTACCACAAAAAAAGAACAGAAGAATAAATAAACCTGAAACTCATTCCATTGGACTAACCACTCTGAGTTAAAATGAGGAATATTGTACATACTTACCGTATATTCTCGAATCTAATCCGCATCCTTTTTACAGTTTCAGAGGGCTAAAAAATCAGATGCGAATTAGAATCGCGTGCGGATTAGATTCGCGGTCGTGAGCTGGATTTTGGAAAAATGATAGAGCCGCTGTACGTGCCGTTAGAAAAATACAATACAATAATTTATTATTTTATTATTTATAATATTATATAATGTATTATATAATATTTATAATTTATTATTCATCAGACTCGCCGTCATCACTCATAACTGAATCGCTATCCGTCACCCAGTCATTATCATCTTTATCTTCACCATCGTCCTCCCATAGAATGACATCTTCGGACCCGTTCAAAGCATTGCTTATGCAACACTTCTTGAAATATCTGACGATAATGCTCTCTGGGATGGCTTTCCATGCAGCCGACACCCACCGCGTGACTTCTGAAAGCGGTTGAAGGAAATGTGCGGATTAGAACAGCGAACAAACTTTTTTTAGTTCAATAAATCGGCAAAAACTAGTGCGGATTAGATTCGAGAATATACGGTATAATGTATCCAGTGTCACCCCTGACACTAATAAGAGAAATAACGTACGTATAACGTAAACTTGTGGCGGGTTAGTGTAACTTTTGTTGCTACGTTAAAACAATAATTATTACTTATTCTGACTGTGTGTCTCTAGGCCTAGTTATCCAGCATGCAAAGCGCATGAGCCATATCTTCATCTGTGGCTTGTCCGGCTCTGCTATAATATCCCATATAATCTCATAAAACTCGCGATTTTCGGAAAGACGTTATTGAACATAAACGACATATTTTTATTTTCTCTACTACTTCTGTCTGAATCATTTCTCATTATAAGCAGAATTCAGCGATATGTTATCTTAAATGTGTGTCGGTCTCCATGTAAAGTACACGTTATTCTTGTCAGATTTTAGTGAAATGTGAATTTTGTCGAAATATTTTTGAAAAATACTCAAATATCAAATTTAATGAAAATCCGTCTAGTGAGAACCGTGTTGCATGTGGGCGGACGGACAGATGGACATAACTAATATTCGGTTTTTGAAATATTGCGAACGCGCCAAAAAATACAACTATGAACTTAACATCGGATTAAGTGTAAGACTTTATTCTCTTAGTATGTCGTAATACTTGCAAACAAAACTATAGCCGATGGAGGGTCTATGAGTAGAAAAAGTAAAAATGTTATATGGACAGCTAAAGTGACACGTAGAAAAATCTCTGAGATATAATAATAATAATAATAATAATAATAATAATCACATAATATCAGCATGCCAAATACTGGCATAAGAACACTACATATAAAGACCTGATAGTGTGTGTGCGCAACTACACTTCAGCATATGCAAGGAAGCATGGGTACAATTGGACAAAAAACACTGGTATGGACATGTACCAAAATCAGTAGAAACAAGTGAAGGAGGCAAGGTAACTATATTGTAGAATCAACAAGTACAAACTGACAGAACCATCCCCAACAACAAACCAGACAATCCGTGATAATGAAAAGGGAACATGTATGTTAATAGATGTTGCAATTTCAGGAGACAGAAATGTGATTAATAAAGAAACCGAGAAGACATTACAATAGAGATACAGCGCATGTGGAATGTAAAAACAAAGGTGATACCAGTAATAAGAGGGGCGACTGGGAATATTTCAGAGTCATTCAGAAAATACGTGAGCAACATACCGGGAAGACATGAAGTCAAGGAACTATAGAAAACAGCCATATTGGGCACTGCACACATACTTCGGAAAGTACTAATGTAAAAGTACAATAGATTCAACAATGAAACTAACGATATGAGCACAATGAATAGTAACAACAGAATAGCTAACACTGTATTCCCTACCGACATAGTTTGTCTCAGGAATATAAATATAAATACCCTGCATAAATGTGGTGGTGATGATGATGATGATAATAATAATAATAACTAATGTTGATAATTGATATCTTATTTATGGTTACTTAATGTTTAAAAATATAAGCTTAAAATGTAATCGAAATATTTGTGAAATGACGTTCGTAATTTACATATAAAGTATATAAAAGTTAGGTTTATATTTTACGACACATTCAGGATTCGAGTTATTTATATAGAGCACCGCAGAAGACTGCATATTTCCAAGATTTTTTTCCTTGTCAGGAAGAAGAACATCTTTTCCCTTTGTTCCGCACATTCGACAACACATATTGTTCCAGTATTTCAATTCTCTCTCTCTGTACGTAAGTAAGTCTCTCGTTCTTACGACTGTTCCAAAATCCTCCCTCCTAACTTCCATATATAAGGGGTTTTGCTACATCCTCCTTTGGCACCGAATCTGCTTTTCAAAGCATCGACTGTCTGTAAGAGAGAACAAATGTTCTAGGTTCCTGATTGATGAAGCAAGTAATCCATCAATAATAATGTTCATACGTCGGAATTACTGCATGATCATTGTGGAAATATGGTTGCCTATGCTGTTCCATAGTTTGTCTCAAATATTTTTAATACACACGCCTTTCGGGAGCCGTTTCAACATCATTCGGTCGTAGTTGCTTAGTAGTGAACATAACAACTGCAAAGTATCATTCGGGACTCCAGCATCTGCAACAAGCTAAAACATAATCTTTTTCAAATGAAGCCATTTAGGTTTACACTACTTCTTAGTATATTTATTTCAACTTCTGTACTTGTTTCGGGCAACTATGTACCCATCATCATGAGAACTTACAGTATCTATGCGACATTGGTGCAATGGGTGGCTGTCTGGCCTGCTGCAGCATACCAAACAGCCACCCACACAGAGCGAAAAATACCAGTGCCGCATAGATACAGTAAGTTCTCCTGATGGTGGGCACGTTGTTGCTCGAAACATGTAAAGAAGTTGAAATAAATATACTAAGAAGTAGTGTGCACCTAGTTGGCTTCATTTGAAGAAGATTATACAGGGATGTAGGTCAACAAAACATAAAAAAACAGCAAAAGAAGAGTTTTTCTCTTGTTTATTTCAGAATGCCTAACCATGGAAACATCTTAGGGAATGGATGTGTAACTTTGTGTATTCTTAACTTTAGCGGAATAAAGAGATGAGGAATCAGTTTCAAGATCCGGTCTGTTTAATAGGTAAAACAGTCCCATTACAGGCCCGAGGTGCCCAGAGGATTCCAGGAAGTTAGGGTTCCCAGATTACGTCACAATGGCCCAGAATGTTGGTAAGGTCGGCCTCAAGCACCGGTCGCTTTTTACCCCCAGGAATACTCCTGGTGCTCATTTCAGTTAGAGTCTGAGTCGACCTCAGGACCATAGTGCGATCGGAAGGTTTATATCAATGACAAAGTCCAATGACACCATCTGGAATCGAACCGGCGACCTTCCGATTTGTAGCACAGCACCTTATCCACTGTGCTACCGCGATCTCCCGGTCTATTTAATACCTGCTGCTCAGTACACATTGGGCAGGGGGCTGTGATGGTCCCGGAGCTTGCTAGGGTATGGGATGAAAAATATATGCAATTCTCGTGGGTCGAACCCAAGTAATGTAGCTTAGGTTTCAGTTACTATTCTGACTGAGCATAATGCAGTTCTGTGACACTCATTGAGTAATTTATCGTTAGAGCCATCTACTGTTATCTGGGAGGCAATATGTTACAGTTTGATTGTGAGGTGTTCTGAAAAAAAATATTTTTCAAAAGGACTACAAACAAATCCTGATGTAGCACGTTGGAGTAGGTCAGCATCGTATTCTGATCCAAATATCCTGTGCAGTAGACTTGGCGTCGTAAAACCAATTAGAATAAAACGGAAGAGCCTATTGCAACTTTCAATACAAACCCAAACTGACAATGGACAATAAAATACATAGCCTAGCATGTCCAGTGTCAGGCGATCGCCTGGGACGTCAAATTTTTGGGGAATACTGAGGAAGGAGTAAAAAAAATATTTGCACGACTGTGCTTCAGTAACGTGACATAAAAGTCTACTGTAATGATTATATTTACACGGTAATGTGTGCAGTAATGGTAGATTAGTTGATTGTGGGCGAACGGAGGGGAAGGGGGGGGGGGGGCAAACATATGCTCTGCTTAGTGCGGCAAAATACTTTGAACCTGCCTTGATAGGACGCATAGAGGGTTTGGGTGGAAAACCTGAAGGAAATAGATCACGTGGAAGAAAGAGGCCTAGAGGGAAGGAATATTAAATTGGATTTTCAAGAAGTGGGATGGAGGGCACAGACTGGATTAATTTGGGTCAGGATAGGGACAGGTAACGAGCTTATGTGGGTGTGGTACTGAACCTTCGGGTTTCATAAAATGCGGGGGAATTTGTTGACTAGCTGTGGAACTGTCAGCTTCTCGAGTAGGACTTTCCTCCTTGTAGTCAGTTACTTTCCTTTTCCGTTTTTTTTATTAGATTCTTTCTATTGACTTTGATTCGTTCATCATTTAACGCTTCCTTTCTTTATTCGTTCCTTTCTTTTTGTGTGCTTATTCTTTTCTTTAGCTTCCATCATGTAAGTACGTGACTGTCCTGTAATCTCATCACCTTCATAAACACCAATACTGCTAACATGTCTAGACCACAGCAGATTGACACATTTGCGCGTTCTCTGACAGAGCTACATAAAGAAACTGCAATGAGGTTGGGCGAAGTACATTAGGACGATAACGCTCACCTACCTTCCTCGGCATTTCGCAATGATGGCTTCACATAAACGCTGAACTCTCGAACGAATTTGACCTGTGGGATTTCACCGGTGTTCCTCAGCTCTTGTTATTTCAACGAACATTTCTTGTTTTTAAAGTTGAAATGTCTGAAACCCGCATGGGAGAATCTGACGGGTAAATTCAGCTTGTGGCCAGCAACAGTACAACTCATGGATCAGAGAAAACAGTGTTTTGGACTCAATACAAGATAATATTCGTTGTTGTGTACGCCGGTTTGATGAGGAATGAAAACAAAACAATCACACAAAACAACAATGGTTTGTAGTCCACCATAATCACACAAACAAAAATGGCCTGAACATGTACACATTTTTGGGGGTTTTACATAAACCTTTCGCTTTCATATTGCGTTAGTGACGACATAAATTCCCCTTACAAAGTCTATGTTAATATCGCACTGCGCAGAGAAGTCTCATTCGTATTTAACTAGTGACTGTTCCGAGAAATATTGTAAACAAAACACTACTGAGTTTTATATATGATCTGCATTTTATATCATTTCAGTACATAATACCAACAATAACACTATATATATTAAAATTATGTGTATTTTCACATACAGTCCATAACAAAATCCTATATGTTTCGATCTATATAATAACCACATAGTTTTTACATTAATTAAGCACATAAAAGCACAGATAAATAATTATAAAGATTAAAATCTTCTCCATTAATTGTGTAGAAGTTATAATTTTTTTGCAGAAGTATGTGCAGAGCTGATTCACGAGAAGTGAAATTTTAGTACTATAGATTTTGGGTCATGTAAGTTTTTTAAAGTGAGCGATTGTGAAGAAAATTCATGTTTGAATTGAGTATAGGCGATGAAGGACTTAGATTTATGATGAACGGATAGAGAACAACGTACAACGAGATTCTACGGTAAAACTACTCTATAGTTATCAGTATACCAACCATCAAATATGAAAACCTGGTAGTAGTTTTGGAGAAAGAGTTCTCAAAATGTGGACATAAGCCTATTCGTAACTTGTTTAATTTTAAGATTTCCTGCAAAAGAATTCACTAGGCTTCAAGTCCAAGAAATTTTCTTGGACCCTGAACGTGGGAGCAGAAATTTTTTTCAAAAACGTGTGGAAATACCAGTAAACACGGTGTCATATCCGAGCAAGTTTTGAAACTTCAAATAAATACGAGTATTTCAAACAGTGCAAGCAATAAGAGAAAAAGAAACGAATTGCAAAACTATACTAATATTTTATTTTACTAGTTTCCCTTAAAACGTACTCCCACACCCTATGTATTCAAACGTGCAGTGTTTAGCCTAACCGCATAAAGTGAACAATAAAAATAATATGCAGCCTCAAATATTTGAAATATTATTGATATAAATCGATATGTATTGCACTTTAACTTTCGTGGAGCAGATTTAGCATCGTCCAGGTATTTAAGTCCCTTTGGAAAGTTTAAAAGCAGGAAGAAGCTTTTGCGGGGAAAAAATCCATCATTGGGTTGTCTCGAGAGATGTACGACATCTGTTTGTACGTGCGAATTTTCTACAGCGGTTAAAAAAAAAACAGACTGGAAGAAACTGTAGAGACTTATTCACCGAAATACAAATTATTTTCACTTCAATTTATCAACCAACGAATGCACATATAATTTCAAATAAAACACTTTTAAACAATTTAAAACACTCCGACATGTTTCGATCTTGTCAGATCATCATCAGGGAGCTTTGTTTCTTCTAAAGTTATATTATAGTATTCACAATTCAATTGCTATTTGCAAACGAGGTGTTGTGGCAGCATATCACGTTGTGTAGGAATGTGTTGTGGAGCAGTAGCTAGGTGTGCTCCACAACACATTCCTACACAACGTGATATGCTGCCACAACACCTCGTTTGCAAATAGCAATTGAATTGTGAATACTATAATATAACTTTAGCAAGGAACAAAGCTCCCTGATGATGATCTGACAAGATCGAAACATGTCGGAGTGTTTTAATAGTGTTTTGTGTGAAATTGGACCGCCTCTGTGGTCTAGTGGTCAGAGTTTCTGGCTACAGATACAGAGGTCCCGGGTTCGATCCCCGGCGCTACCAGATTTTCTGAGTAGTAGTGGGTCTGGAACGGGGTCCACTCA
>Ga0123354_10012147_pt1 | contig 13338 bp, 13 predicted proteins | sample TergutLab28metaG_2_FD_97872 | JGI IMG/M metagenome (GOLD analysis project Ga0123354, IMG submission 97872) | Labiotermes labralis P4 segment gut microbial communities from Petit-Saut dam, French Guiana - Lab288 P4 | ecosystem: Host-associated > Arthropoda: Insects > Digestive system > Gut ...
GAAGATAAAGCAAAAAATAATTTAGAAAATAATATTGAATAAGTATGGGTCAAAAAGTTAATCCGGTAGGTTTACGGTTAGGAATTATCAGAGGTTGGGATTCTAACTGGTACGGCGGCAAAAGTTTCGCCGGCAAAATTGTCGAAGACGACAAAATCCGACGCTATTTGAATGCGCGTCTTTTCAAAGCCGGAATTGCAAAAATTTACATTGAAAGAACCTTAAAACTCGTTACGGTTACTATTAACGCAGCCCGCCCCGGCTTGATTATCGGAAGAGGCGGATTTGAAGTGGATAAACTGAAAGAGGAGTTGAAAAAAATTACCAGCAAGGATATTCAAATTAATATTGCTGAGGTAAAACGCCCCGATATGGATGCCACATTAGTAGCTCAAAATATTGCCAAACAGATTGAGGGCAGAATAACCTACCGTAAAGCCGTAAAAACAGCCATCGCTTCTACGATACGCGCCGGTGCCGAAGGAATTAAAGTTTCCGTATCTGGTCGTCTTGGTGGCGCAGAAATGGCTCGAAGAGAACACTTCAAAGAAGGAAGAACACCACTCCATACCCTACGTGCTGATATTGATTACGCCACCGCAGAAGCCCATACTACCTACGGAAGAATTGGCGTGAAAGTTTGGATTTGCAGAGGCATTATTTACGGAAAACCAGATATCTTCAGCGCTTCTATTGAAGCTAAAGAACAAAAAAGCAGCGCTATTAGACGCGGTGGCCGTGGAGAAAGAGGAGAAAGAAGCGAAAGAGGAGAAAGAGGAGAAAGAAATGATAGAGGAGAACGCCGTGAAAGACGCGATAGAAATTAATTCGTATTAACAAAAAAAATTAAATAACAATGCTACAACCCAAAAAAACCAAATACAGAAGACCGCAGAAAGGTCGGATGAAAAAAGTTACCAAACGCGGTGCGGAACTTAGCTTTGGTTCATTTGCCATCAAAACTTTAGAAGAACATTGGATCACCGGTCGCCAAATAGAGGCTGCACGTCAGGCAATTACACGTTACATGAAACGTGAAGGGCAACTATGGATTCGGATTTTTCCGGATAAACCCGTTACCAAAAAACCCGCTGAAGTGCGTATGGGTAAAGGAAAAGGAGCTCCCGAATATTTTGTAGCACGTGTAAGTCCTGGCAGAATTCTGTTTGAAGCAGAGGGCGTTCCTTTCGAAGTGGCAAAAGAAGCCCTGCGCCTTGGCGCTCAAAAATTACCCGTTACTACAAAATTTATAGTACGTAGAGATTATTCACCGGAAGTTTAATGTCCAAAAGTGCAATTAATTAGAACAATAAATTATTATGAAACAGCAAGTAATAGCAGAATTAACAACCCCGGAATTGAAAGAAAGATTAGTGGAAGAAGAATTGCAATTGAATAAATTGAATTTGAATCATGCCATTTCTCCCATTGAGAATCCCAATAAGATTAAAGAGCAACGCAAAACAGTTGCACGCCTTAAAACAGAAATACGTAAACGCGAATTAACCGCATAAATTGAAACATCATGGAAGAAAAAAGAAACAACAGAAAAGTACGTGAAGGGTTGGTTACCAGTAATAAAATGGAAAAATCTATCGTGGTAAGCGTGGAACGTAAACTCAAGCACCCCAAATATGGAAAATTCTTGAAAAGAACTACCAAATTAATGGCTCACGATAAAAACAACGAGTGTAATATCGGAGATAAAGTGAAAGTAATGGAAACCCGCCCATTAAGTAAAAATAAATGCTGGCGTTTAGTAGAAATCATTGAAAAAGCAAAATAGTTATGGTACAACAAGAATCAAGATTAGCAGTAGCCGACAATAGCGGAGCCAAGGAAGTTTTGGTAATCCGAGTGTTAGGGGGAACAAAAAAACGCTATGCAGGCGTAGGTGACAAAGTGATAGTTACCATAAAAAGCGCTATCCCGTCAGGAAATGTTAAAAAAGGTACCGTAACAAAAGCTGTGGTAGTACGTACAAAAAAACATATCCGTCGGCAGGATGGCTCCTACATCAAATTTGATGACAATGCCGTAGTATTGCTAACCGCCTCGGAAGAGTTGCGCGGCACACGTATCTTCGGACCGGTAGCGCGCGAACTCCGCGAAAAACAATATATGAAAATCGTTTCCTTAGCGCCGGAAGTGCTATAGATCTTCTTCCCTCCTCATTATATCAGCCATCACAATAATGGCAACGGATGCCCAAAAAGGCAACGAAAGTTTGTCGGTATCCAGGAAATTATTCATCATTCCGTGAACATAATAAGAGATTAAAGCTAAGGTAGCCGCTAATGATATACTCTTAATCTCTTTTCGTTTTGAAGCTATATAGGTTTTAATTCCTGTATAAAGCGTGGCAATCATTACTGCGAGTACCGTTGCCAAACCTATAAAACCCGTTTCCGCAGTAGGTCCGATAAATTCACTATGGGCATTTCCGCCATCACCGAAACTTGTAGAGATAATAGTTTTGTATTGAGGCTTTTGAAATGAAGCATACATAAATTGATAGGTGCCTGGTCCCCACCCTGCCCACGGACGCTCTTCAATCATACCAAAAGCAGAGACCCACCGATTTAATCGCTCCACATTTGAAGCATCCGTACTAATATTGCCGATAGATTGGAAATGTTGCTCTATATCTGTCGAAGAATCTTGTGAATTGCGCCCCATCCGATAAATTATTTCATCTGAAAAACTATAGAAAAAGAATGCAACTATTCCTGATCCAATAATTACCCAACTTAGCTTAATTTTTAATTTCAAAATAATAAATATGGGCACAACTACCAACAAACTGAGCCATGCTGCTCTGCAATAGGAAAAATAGAGTCCTGCAAAGAGAAAACACAATGCTACCAAATGAATTAATTTTGTGAATATAGATTTATTGGGTAAAAACAAAAAACCGATCTGCAAAGGAATCATGAGTGCAATCGCTGCGCCATAAGCAGTATGGTCGTTATAATACGGACTCATAATCCAGTGTAGCCCTTTTCCGGGGAAACCGGCAAGGGCCAACTTCGTTGTGGCAATGCAAATCACAATAGTTAAACCTGCCATATAGCAATTCATAAAGTTTACCCAGCGGGATAGATCCTTTTTAACAAACCAAAATATAACGAAATAACATGAAACGATGAACCATGTCTTAGCAAGAGAAAATTTGAACGAAACCAAAGGGATTTCACTGGTAAAGCTAGTAATAAAAATCCAACTCAAATAGAGTATAATAGTGATGGTAACGGGGTGGGTCATTACCCGTCTATCCATTTTTAAATCTAAAAAAATACGTACAAAGAATAATAAGGTAATCAAAACCATTATGATTTCGCTTGGAAGCGACAACCCGATGTTAAACTTGTCATTTTCAAAAGGAATAGACAAAGGGGTTAGGAAAGCTAACAAATATATGAGAAGTTCTATTTTAAAAAACAACAAGTATAATACAATAAAAGCAAGACTTAAATACGGAATAAAATCGTAACCGAGAAATAGAGCGCTGCAATTAATGAGTATAAAAAGTAGTCCGAATGTTATTCCAATCCATTTTTGAAAATTCATCATTATGGCTCTTTTTTATTTGAAGTAGAAAGATCGGCTTTGATTTTTTCGATGCTCAACAGTACAAAAAAGGTTACAATAAAAGCAGCTAATGCCGAGAAAAAACTAATAAGCAATTTTTTAGGATATACTTTTTTTTCGATAGGGATTGCTTTTTCCACTACAAATTTAGAGGGCATTAATTCGCTCGCATTCATCTCCGCATTCCAAAGCATAGATTTTAGTTCTGTTTCCCGTCGAACAAGATAGATAAGGTGTTCCCTTAATACAACGCTTGTGGGACCCCATTTGGCAATTTTATTAATTTCTTTTTGAAGTTGTTGCGCTCCCGCAGAATTTCCTTGTCCCAAAGCAGTGGCATACTGTTGTATAACACGATCCACTTGTAGATCATAGATAAAAATTCCTTCGTTTGCAAATTTTTGAACAGAATCATTAATCATAACCATTCTTTCATTAACTTCATTAATTTGGCGCTGTAAAAGATCGCAAACAGCTTTTGCACGATCCCGCTCAACTCTATTTTTAAAGAAATCTAATTTATCAACAATAGCATTGGCAAGAACTGCAGCATGATCCGGGTCGCGGTCAAGAACAGAAATAGTAATCCCTCCAAACTGGGTTCGTTTTATATTTGAAATAATATTATCCTCCAAATATCTATAAAGTAAACTTTTCCAATGTTTTTTGGACAAATCAATATCATAATATTCAATTAAATTATATTGGGAAACAATAGTGTCAATAAATTCTCTTGATTTAAGAATTTGCAATAGTTGTTCGGTTTCATACTCTTCCCCATATTTCTTCATATCACTTAGTATGTCTGTGTTACTAAACAACATTGAATTATAATGAGTAGCATAAACCACAGCAGTTGATTTATACATGGGGGTAATAAACATTGAAACAACAAATGCCAATATTCCCGATAAAAGTGTAATAATCACTAACGGTTTACGCCACTTCCAAGCAAACTTGATAGTGCTAAATGAGTTTAATTCATTATTCATAATATTTAAAGTTTAAGGTTTAAAGTTATCATCTCATCATCTCATCATCTCATCATCTAATCATCTCATCTACCTATTCCCAGTTCGGTTAATTGTGCAGGTGCAACGGAGGCAGGGGCGTCGAGCATGGTATCTCGTCCGGAGTTGTTTTTAGGAAAGGCTATAAAATCGCGGATAGATTCGGAGTCGGATAAAATAGAACAGAGCCTGTCAAATCCGAAAGCGATTCCGCCGTGCGGAGGGGATCCATATTGAAAGGCATTCATCAGAAATCCGAATTGATGCTGTGCTTCTTCCGGTGTAAATCCCAAAACAGAGAAGATCTTCTGTTGCAACTCTTTGTTATGGATACGAATAGAGCCGCCTCCAATTTCAGTGCCGTTGATTACCAAGTCGTATGCGTTGGCATGAACAGCACCGGGGTTAGTATCCAACAGCGGGATATGCTCCGGTTTGGGGGAAGTGAACGGGTGGTGTTTGGCATAGTAACGTTGCGTCTCATCATCCCACTCTAACAATGGAAAATCTATGACCCACAGCGGTTTATACGCTCCGGCTTTTCGCAAACCGAGTTGTTTGCCCATCTCCAAACGCAATTCGCAGAGCTGTTTGCGCACTTTCTCTTTTTCTCCCGACATGATCAAGATGAGATCGCCCGTTTCTGCCTTGCATTTTTCTGCAACTGCCTTTAAATCTTCCGGATTGTAAAATTTGTCCACCGAAGATTTAAGTGTACCATCTTGTTGGCAAAGCAGATATACCAATCCGCCGGCGCCAACTTGAGGGCGTTTCACAAAATCGGTTAAAGCATCCAACTGTTTGCGCGAATAATGGGCGCATCCTTTTGCCACAATGCCTACCACCAATTCCGCATGATTGAAAATGGAAAAATCACGATGCTGCAGTTGCTCATTTAATTCCACAAACTGCATATCAAAGCGAATATCCGGTTTGTCGGAACCATATAAACGCATCGCATCTGCAAAACTTATTCTCGGAATCTTTTCAATTTCAATATTTTTAACTTTTAAGAAGATATGTTTAACCAAGCCTTCAAAGGTTTGCAAAATATCGTCTTGTTCCACAAACGACATTTCGCAGTCAATTTGTGTAAACTCCGGTTGGCGGTCGGCGCGCAAGTCTTCATCGCGAAAGCAGCGCACAATTTGAAAATAGCGGTCAAAGCCCGAAATCATCAGCAACTGTTTGAAAGTTTGCGGCGATTGCGGGAGGGCGTAAAACTCCCCTTGGTTCATGCGGGAAGGCACAATAAAATCGCGCGCTCCTTCCGGCGTTGACTTAATCAAGAAGGGGGTTTCTATTTCCAAAAAGCCGATGCTATTCATATAGTTTCGCACTTCGATACCGAGGTTGTGGCGAAAAACGAGATTGTTTTTTACCGGATTTCTTCGCAAATCCAAATAGCGGTATTTCATACGCAGCTCGTCGCCGCCGTCCGATTCATCTTCAATAGTAAAAGGGGGCACTTCCGATTTGTTCAAGACAACGATCTCATCAACTAAGATTTCAATATCTCCGGTAGGGATATTTTTGTTTTTGTTATAACGTTCTGCAACAACACCTTTAGCTTGAATTACCCATTCTCTGCCAAAACGTTCGGCAGTTGTACACAATTCTGCATTGAGTTCGCTGTTAAATACCAATTGCGTGATCCCGTATCTGTCTCGCAAGTCAATAAAGAGCATTCCACCCAATTTTCTGTTTTTTTGCACCCAACCACAAAGTGTAACTTTTTGATTCACACAACTGATATTCAATTCTCCAAGTAAAATTTCTTAACATCGGTTTTTATTAAAAGATTGGCGGCAAATATCTACATTTTTTTTAAACTAATCTTACCTCGTATTCCAACTTTACTCTAAAATTTTCATAAACAGATTGCTGTATCTTTTTTGCCAAATTCATAATCTCCTCTCCGGTTGCGTTTCCATAATTTACTAAAACTAATGGCTGGTGTGGATAAACTCCTGCATCGCCTTCGCGAAACCCTTTCCAACCGGCAAACTCAATGAGTTGCGCTGCCGCTAACTTTATATGATTTTCATCTTCTTCAAAATAAGTTAACTGTGGATATTTTTTTTGTATTGCTTCAAAAATATCTTTGTGTATAACAGGATTTTTAAAGAAACTTCCGGCAGAACCAATCTGTTTAGAGTCAGGCAGTTTTCTATTGCGAATTTCTATAACTTTTTCTACAACAAATGCTAACGTAATACTAATGCTATGCTGAATTTCTAATTCAGCCTTTAACGCCTTATAGGTAAGATTATATTTTTCAATTTTAGACAATTGAAACACCACCGCAGTAATGATAACTTTGTTTTTCAATTCGTTTTTAAAAATAGAATCTCTATAGCCGAATTTGCAATCTTCATTTGATAAGAGAAGCGATTTACCGGTTTCTATTTCAATAATATGCACTTCTTTAATCACATCTTTTACTTCCGTGCCGTAAGCACCGATATTTTGCACAGGGCAACTTCCTACTTTTCCGGGTATTCCCGACAAATTTTCTACGCCAAAAAATCTGTTTTCTACACAAAAATTAATAAAATCTTCCCAATTTTCGCCGGCATTTACCACTAAGGTAACAAAATCGTCGTTTTGGTCTGAAATCTCTATCCCTTTGGTGTTAATATGAATAATTGTACCTTGAAAATCTTTTGTAAACAAGATATTACAACCTCCCCCAAGAATTAAGAATGGTTTTTGAAATATTTGTTTTTCAAACAGATATTCAAACTCTTCTGTTTTGTTAATGCAAACAAAGTCATCGCAATTAACATCCATATTAAAGGAGTTTAAAGGTTTTAAGGAGAATGATTGTAAAGCGCACTGTTTAAACATTTTGCCACGCTCTTCAAAATTGGTATAGTGGTCGTAGCTGGCGGCAGCGGGAGAGAGCAGACAAATTTTCCCTTTTTGTGTATTTTCTATCGCAAAACGAATGATTTTTTGCATATCGTTTTCTGTAGTAGAGACGTTGTGTGCCACGTCTCTACGTTTGGTTTCCCATTCTGTTTTCATACGTTTTCCGGCTGGTCCCATAAAAACAATGTTTTCAACGGGATTTTCATTCAAATAATCATACAAAATATCATAATCAATTCCTCTATCAAATCCACCGAGCAGCAGCGTATTTACCTCCGGAAAGGTTTTCAAAGCATAGATTGTAGCTTCGGGAACGGTTGAAATAGAATCGTTGTAGAATAGTATTCCATGTTTCTCTCCCACAAACTCTTGCCGATGTTCTAATGGAATGAATGAAGATATTGCCGCTTCAATCGCGTTGTCGGGGATCTCTAACAATTTACAAGTGGCACGAGCGGCATTGTATTTGATTCTATTAGAATAAGGATAAAAATCGCGTTTAAAATTATTTTGCAGTAATAATTTTCTAATCCATTCATCATCTTCATTATACACCAAAATATCTGTTTCTTTTTGATATTTTGTGATATTCAGTTTTGCCTGCATATAGATTGAAAACGAGTTAAAATGGTCTAAATGTTCCTGATACAAATTGAGCAGAACGGCAATGCGGGGCGAATGTTTCACAAACTCTAACTGATGCGCGGAGAGTTCAGCCACCACAAATGTTTGGTCATCAATTTGTTCAATAATATCAAAAAATGGGATGCCAATATTACCAGACAGAATGGATTTTATATGATTTTGTTGAAGGATATGGCGGATTAAAGAAGTTGTTGTGCTTTTTCCTTTGGTTCCGGTAATTCCAATAGTTTGGTTTCCATAATATTGTAAAAAAAGTGCGGTTTGTGAACTTATTTTTTCAGGATCAATGAAATAGTTGATATTGGCAAAACTAATTCCGGGGGTTTTTAAGATAATATCGTAATCATTCAGATTTTGCAAATAATTTTCGCCGGAAACAACCGTAGCATTTGTGTCATAAATCTCAATACTATTTTGGTCGTGAATGGCTACCGGTTTATCGGGCAAATAGTTTCTAATAAACCTATAAGAAGATTTTCCTTCTCTTCCGAAGCCAAGGATCGCGATTTTTTTATCTTTTAGAAAGTTAATAATATTCATTTTTTAATGCATTATTATATTGACAACCCATATCTATTTAAGGCTTGCATCCCACTATACTTTTCTTCTCCTTATTGAGCATATTTGCCTCCAATTCTAGTCGAAACATTTCAAAATCAATTACTTTGTGTAATTTTTGGCAAATATACATTTGTTTTTCTAAATATCAATGTGTTAATTTTACCCCGAGCTGCGCTAACGTTTGCACTGGGCAATTCATATTACACACTTCGGTGTGCTGATTGAATATATTGAATATTAGCGTGTTAATTTTTAGGAGTGCCCTATATTTAAAGAAGGAGAATTGGATAACGAAAGCAATTTGCATTTTTTGCAAATTGCTTTTTCCGACAAACCGGTTATTATTTACAGTCTTGATGTTATTATTTCAATAGATTAGACAGTTCGTTATAACACATTTTTTAAATCATAGAAATAGAAACTTCACTAAAGCATCTGTAGTAAATCAAACATAATAAAAGTGGTTTAATTAGCGTTAAGAATGCGGTTTTGAACCGTTTGTTTTAAACAGATGTAAGTATTTGAAAATTAGAGGTATCTTTTATGCACATACTGTTTTGTAACCCGTAAATTTTACTTATGAAAAAAGGAAACCCGACAGACACCTATTTTTTACTAAAGACCATAGCATTGGCAGAAGAGAATGTGCTGAGCGGCAAGGGAGGTCCTTTTGCGGCGATTATCACAAAAAATGATGAAATTATTGCCATCGGGACCAATGTAGTTACAAGCACCAATGATCCTACAGCCCATGCGGAGATTTCAGCCATTCGTGAGGCGTGTCGTGTGCTTGGGAGTTTTCAATTAGAGGATTGTACGCTCTATTCTAATTGCGAACCATGTCCCATGTGTTTGGGTGCAATCTATTGGGCTCGTCCAAAAAGGTTGCTCTTTGCCGCCAATAAACATCAAGCAGAAAAAGCCGGATTTGACGACGCTTTTATTTACAAAGAGATGGATTTACCATATAGAGAGCGCCAATTAGAAACGGAGCAAGTTGCGCTGCCGGAAGATAATAAGCCGTTTGAATTGTGGCTGAATAGCGCCACGAAGAAAGCCTATTAAAAAAAAACTACTTTTGCGTTTTATTTTTTTTATAAATGATTACGCTTAACAATATTCACAAAACCTACTTCGGCGCTGCGCCACTACACGTTCTTAAAGGGGTTACTATGAAAGTAGAAGCCGGCGAGATGATATCTATAATGGGCGCTTCAGGATCGGGAAAATCAACCCTACTTAATATTTTAGGAATATTAGACAATTATGACCAAGGAGATTATTTTTTAGATAAAACATTGATAAAGAGCTTGTCGGAAACAAAAGCTGCAGATTTTAGAAACAGATATATTGGTTTTGTTTTTCAAAACTTCAACCTCATCGGTTATAAAACGGCATTGGAAAATGTGGCATTGCCGCTTTATTACAGAGATATTTCACGCAAAAAAAGGAACAAATTAGCAATGGAATATTTGGAAAAGGTAGGGTTAGCGCCTTGGTCGCACCACTTTCCCAACCAGTTGAGTGGCGGGCAAAAACAGCGTGTAGCAATTGCGCGAGCCCTCATTACAGAACCCAAAATAATTCTTGCCGATGAACCTACCGGCGCTTTGGATAGCCAAACCTCTTACGAAGTGATTGACCTTCTGAAAGAAGTGAACCAAAACGGAATGACCATTATCGTGGTTACGCACGAGCAGTTTGTTGCTGACGCTACGCACAGAGTAATTAGGATTAGAGATGGGGTGATTGATTAGATGATGCGATGATTAGATGATTAGGTGATGAGATATAGAATTTTTTATCATAGAAAAAGTGTATTTTTGCAGTTGATTTTTATCAGAAAAAATGTTAAATAATGCTGTCTTAAAGTTATAAAAAATGTATCGAAATAATATCAAAAATTTGATTAAGTGGAAATTAAAGAAAAATAAAAAACCGCTTTTATTCTTGGGGGCAAGGCAGGTTGGAAAAACTTGGCTTTTGCAAGAGTTTGGGAAGACCGAATATCGGCAAATGGTGTATGTAAATTTTGAAGCGAAGCACGCACCCAAAGAGATTTTTCAGCAGGATTTCAACATTGATAGAATCATAACTATGTTGAATGCCTATTCCGGTTTAAAAATTACGCCGGAAGACACGTTGATTGTTTTTGACGAAATTCAAATCGCACCGCAAGGCATCACTTCGTTAAAATATTTCTATGAAAATGCACCTCAATATCAAATCATTGCAGCAGGTTCACTGTTGGGTGTAAACATACATCCGGGGGAATCGTTTCCGGTTGGGAAAGTAGAATTTATGACACTTTATCCGCTTAATTTTACCGAATTTTTGTTGGCAATGGGCGAAAAAGGAGTGCTTGAATTGATAGAAAAGTGCGATTGGGAATTGGTTAATGCGTTTGCTCCTCGACTTATAAATTACCTTAAATATTACCTTTATGTAGGAGGAATGCCTGAAGCCGTTTTGAGTTTTTCTCAAAACAGAGATTGGAACGAAGTACGAGAAATTCAAAAATACATCTTAAAATCTTACGAAAATGATTTCTCAAAATACGCACCCAAAGAGATTTTGCCACGCATTAATATGGTTTGGAGCAACGTTCCTACCCAATTGGCTAAAGAAAACAAAAAATTTATCTATGGCGTAATCAAAGAGGGAGCAAGAGCTAAAGATTTTGAAATAGCCATTCAATGGCTTATTGACTCGGGATTGTTGCATAAGGTTTACAGCGTTTCGAAGCCCGCACTTCCTCTTGTTGCTTATCAAGAATTATCTGCTTTTAAAATTTATCATAATGATACGGGATTACTTGGGGCAATGTCGAAACTTAAAGCAAAAACGTTACTTGATGGAGATGCGATTTTTACAGAATTTAGAGGATCTTTAACAGAGCAATTTGTTTTTCAGCAACTTATGCAAAACGAAGATTTTGCTATCCATTATTTTCCGTTTGACAACAGTAAATATGAAATAGATTTTGTTATTCAAGACGAAGAAGATGTAGTTGTTCCGGTTGAGGTAAAAGCAGGCGAAAATCTGAGATCAAAGAGTTTTAAACTTTTTTGTGAAAAATTTAAACCACAAACTGCTATTCGCACATCATTATCTAACTATCGAAAGGAAGATTGGATGACAAATGTGCCGTTGTATATCATCGGAAATTATTTTAATAATCAGATGTAAAATATCCGCTAAGTTAAGATATAAAATTATGTTAGAACTATTACGAGAAATTGGCATTACTTTAAGTCGGAATAAGTTGAGAACTTTTTTGACAGGTTTCTCTATTGCGTGGGGAATATTTATGCTTATGATTTTGCTGGGCGCCGGAAATGGGTTGAAAAATGGGGTTACCAATAATTTTAAATCACAAACAACGAATAAAATAACCCTATCGGGGGGATATATTACAAAGCCTGTTGCAGGGAAAAAAATGTGGCAATCCATACTATTCGATGCAACCGATTCTGCTTTGCTTTGCAGTTTAAAGGAAGTAGAAGAGATTATTCCTTCTTTTAATATTTGGGGCAGTAGAATTTCTTACAAAAAGAGAAATATTGATGCTTCTGTAAGAGCCATAGTTCCTCAATTTCAAAAATTTGACAATATTGATTTAATATCCGGAAGGTTTATCAATGAGATTGATATGAAAGAGAACAGAAAAGTGGCGGTAATTGCCGATAAAGATGCTTTGGTATTGTTTGATTATGAAGAACCTTTAGAAAAGCAAATTCTATATAACGGAATCCCTTTTGCCATAGTGGGTGTTTATAAAACAAGAGGCGCGAACTGGTCGAACAGGCTCTATGTTCCCTTCTCTACCATGAGCGCCATCTTTAATCCTTCCGGAAAATTAAACAGATTTACATTCACGGTGAACAATTTAGAGACCGTTGAGGCGAATAAGATTTTTGAAGAGAACCTGCGCCAACAAATGAGCAGAAAGCACGGATTTGATCCGGAAGACTATAATGCAATTTATATTTGGAACATGTTGGAGCAGTATTTACAAACCATGCAAATTTTTAATGCCATAACCATTTTTGTGTGGATTATAGGGATTGGGACACTCATTGCCGGTATTGTGGGGGTTGGCAATATTATGCTCATTACGGTTCGGGAGCGCACCAAAGAGTTCGGCGTTCAAAAAGCGCTGGGGGCTAAGCCCGGAATTATTTTACGGCAGATTGTGCTCGAAGCGCTCTGCATTACAGGATTATTTGGCTATTTGGGAATGGTTGCCGGGATTGGTGTAACAGAACTTATTAACTACGTAATGGTTAAAGCGGCCATGGGCAGTGATACCGAATTTCAAATCTTTACGAATCCCACTGTTGATTTAGGTATTGCAGCTGCTGCTACCGTCGTGTTGGTTATTGCAGGTGTTTTTGCAGGCTATTTCCCTGCACGAAAGGCAGTGAAAATTAAACCCATCGAAGCATTGAGGTATGAATAAGAAGTTAAGAAGTTAAGAAGTTATAACCACTATTTAATTACCACCAACCGTTTCACTACCACCACACTATTCTCTGAATAGAGTCTTACAAAATAGATTCCGTTTTCGTACTTATTCACATTGATTTGCAGAATCTCGCAGACTTTATATTCGGCTAATTGGCGACCTTGAATGTCGTAAATTTCAACGCGGTTA
>Ga0123354_10012148_pt1 | contig 13337 bp, 6 predicted proteins | sample TergutLab28metaG_2_FD_97872 | JGI IMG/M metagenome (GOLD analysis project Ga0123354, IMG submission 97872) | Labiotermes labralis P4 segment gut microbial communities from Petit-Saut dam, French Guiana - Lab288 P4 | ecosystem: Host-associated > Arthropoda: Insects > Digestive system > Gut ...
AAATCCCCCCCCCCCCCCCCCCCCGTCCACTTTAATGGCCGTTCGACCATTTAAAGGGCTCACTGCACAACATATATACATGTCGTTCAGCGGCTAAGGGTTAAAAACCTCAAAGTTAGACAGTAATTACAACATTACAGTATTCTAGAACTGCTTTCCTTTGTGCTGATGCAGTGCTTGGACAGATAATTTTAAAGCTCCTTTCACAAGCTCTAAGGTAAATTCAGTTCTGACCAGTACATTAAGTAGAATGATATGGCAAAATGCGTAATCACACATGTCAAATATTACAGTTATTTTCAATTTTTAAATGGCTGTAAATTCAAAAACATTTCAAATATACAATTGTCACTTTAATCCATTCATTTCCAAAATACAGCAGCACATGTAGGCAGAAATGGCCCTGAAAACATCTAAAAAGAGGAAAGCACCTGGCCTTGATAGAATTTATCTTGAATTCCTAAACTACAGAGGATTAACCCTTATTACTAGAATGCATATTGTCCTCAATACGTGCTGGATAATATGCTCTATACCTCATACTGGAGAAGAGCCTGCATAATTCCACTCTTTAAGAAGGGTGATAAAAACAAATGTAACAACTATAGGGGCATTTAGTGACCTGAATAGTGCATATAAAATATATATAACAAAATCAACAAAACACTCAATATAATAACAGATGCAGTTATTCTAGACGAGCAACTTGGGTTCAGAAAAGGAAAGTGTACTATAATTAAAATATTCATTGCAGAACAATAATAGAGAAGAGATGTGATTTCAACTTAGAAACACATATAACTATTATCAGCTTTGAAAAGCATTTGATAAAATGGATCGTAATGACCTGTTGAACATCCTCCATTAATCTGGCTATCCAACCCACATTATAGAGCCTATGAAATGTGTACATAACAATAACACCACACACACACATGTATATATTAGTGGCAAGATATCTGAAGAAACTTCCAAAAATCCAGAAGTGAGACAAGGGTATAGTTTATCGCCGACTCTTTTAAATGACAACATGATTTGAAAATGGAAAATTATTACAAATCAAGGGAGACATACGAATAATACCTTTACAAGTAAACTCCTTTTTGGTGATGACCAATCTGAACATTATCTCCAAACAACAGTATATAAACTTACACAAACTGCTAAAAATTACAATTTTATGATCTCTGCTAACAAGATGAAGGCTATGGCATTGAGAAGAAAGTTTCCCATCTGAACAAAAATTGTAACATACAACCAACGGATTGAACAGTATCGCATTTCCTTGCTTAGGTTGTGACATCACATACGACACTAATAAAGACATTAAAATGACACTTAATAAGGTTAGACACATATGTGGCACATTAAAAAGAAACTTGAAAAACAAAACCAGAGAAGAAAAACAAATCGAGTTTGACAAGGTGATGGGTGTGCCCTTGGTATTGAACCAAAAAGAATACAGTTCACTGATGCAGAAATGGTTTATCTGCAGTCAGTTACAGGCTGAACAAGACTGGATTGCTTTTGCAAAGAAAATATCAGCCAAGAAAGAAATGTCATTTCCATAATTGCAAATACTGATAGCTACAGAAAAAGGTGGGGAGAAATTTACTAAGATGGATGGATCAAGAATTCTGAAGATTGCCTCTGAATGTAATCCCACTGGTAGAAGAGATGTGGGACATCCAAGAAAGAGATGGGCACTGTGAAATCAGAACAGGCCAAAGGCCTAACCCTTGAAAGGAGGAGGAGGAGGAGATGATGATGATGTGCAGGCCTACATGTGTGTATCAAGGTCTTAATGATGACTCAACTACAGTAGCTTGTAGATTTGTACAGGTACCAAACTTCCAGAGGAACCTGTTGCCTCTGTCTTCAAGATTCATGCCCCAAAATGCCTTAATCGAAATATCAATACACTATCCTGTGATTCACACTCGACACAAAAATAAACGGGAATGCAGAAAGTAAGTTTTTACGAACAAATTATATTATTATTATTATGCTTATTATACACATTCATGATAGGTTTATGTACAAGGATCAACATCCAAACAAAACTTTCATCATGAAATAGCAACTGTATCCCCTAACCATCAGTACAAATAACCAGATAACTGCATACATATTTTCACTGTTTCAATTATGACAAACATGAAAATATATGGGAAAAGCAACATATATCACTAAATGGCAACAACAAACTTGAAAGATATCCATATATCCTGTTCCACCACATTCAAAGCTTGGCAGGAAAGAATAACCAATGTTTACAACCAATCAGAACACATACATCAATACAAAATACTCACAAACCTCTAACAACATCCTGAAGTTTTAAAATTCTTCACTAATTCACATTTAGCTGCTCAATATATATCACATTCCTAGATAGCCAACAATGAAGTTTCCTTTTTCCAATGAAGAAAACATCTAATGACGGGTAGTATGTACATATTCATAATTTGCAACATACTGTGCCCATCGAAGCATAACAATAGTCAGGAACTTTGTCACTGTCACATGTCAGTTTCAGTTTCACCAAGTTCATAATTAAAAGCTTCAATTTACTTACCTCTGCCTGCTTGATTGAGATGGCCTAAGTACATTAAATGGGTTAATGACTGTCCACAAGGTTGACCTCAGAAAACAATCAGAAAAGCCTCAAAATAAAAAGATGCACACTTACCTATACTGATGACTGGCAACAATACCTCTTCATTTCCTCACTCACACTAGATATTGAAGTTAGTATCTGAAAAAAAAATCTAAAATAAGATGCATATCAAGTGAACATACAAACAAAAATCAGTACTGTAAAAGTGGCGAAATGAAAAAGGCCACTCTATATGCCTCTAGGAAGTTAACACTATGGCACGCAGGCAGCCTTTAAACTTTAGAAGAAGGGGTTCAGTTAACCTTTACTGTTGATGCAACAGCACATGCATTCCGTCCGTCAGGCCGTGAGTTTTTTTTAATAGTAATACCGTTACCCCCAAATGATAATGTCGCCACCAGTAACTCAGAACCAGGGGAATTACATTCCCTCAAATCGAATGCGAAAAACGTTAAATTCATTTTCTGATCGTAGCAATACACAAAATTCCCGGTAAAACACGACAGTAACTACAGCAATTTCGTGCACTGATAAAAATTTGTATTTCTGTACTTTCACTTTTCATTGCTGTTACACGGAACCACAGCTTATGAACGAGTCACACTGCTCTAATGTTAAGACTGGTACACCATGGCCAGATCCACGCTTTTATTTGTTCGTTAGCCGTTAACTTACGTATATAATAAAATAGATGAATAGTGTACTTGACCATACACGTGATTATAAACACCTCTATATCAATGCCAAAAACAAATAACTTCATTGTTTCTTGATTTACTTGATATATTCTTGAAAGCATATTCTGCAAAAAGGTAATTTCCACAATACCGCTCAGACCATCAAGTTGGGAGGCAAGCGTCGGCTTACCTACCGAAAAGTGTGAATTAATTAGTAACCTCGGACTCTTTCATTTACATAACATAATTCAAACTTACTTTCCTTACATTAGAAACACGAAATTTCACTAAACTTTAATCATTTGTAACAATATCCCACAGACTATAATCCAAACACAACGCGAAACCATACGCTTTTTTTACACCATTTACAACACTGCAGCCATCACAGATTACTTACACAGGCCGACATCGACCTTACTGTCACTCATACAGATGATCTGTGCTAATACGTTCACAGGTTACAACACGGGAAGCTTTTGTGCTCCAGAGACAAAACGAAGCGCAAGTTATTGCGAAACAATACTTTAACCGACATCGTTTGTGCTCGGATCAGCTATGTTAACTCCGCGATACTACGTGCCTGACAGTAGTGGGTGTCACTGTAGCTAATTCAATTGGGCAACAAAAATGGTGCCGTGATTTCAGGCCTCCGCCGCGATTTATATGAGGTGTGCGCTCTTGTAGGATATACGCAGCGTACAGTGGTAATTCTGTACCGACGTTTCTGGAGAATCTATCGGTCCCATCCACAAGAGTCAAGAGAACTCAAAAAAATGGTTCCATCTATGCGAATCTCCTGATACTAACGTGCCGATAGCCCCGCGGTCGCAAAACCAACCCCATAAGTAGGTACATCGGTCGGTAGAGAAGCCAACTACTATATCAGTCTTTCGTGCCGTAGTGTACTGGGCAACAATGTAACGGAGTTAAAGGAACCCACGATATTTTGCATCAGTCAGCCAACACTCCAAGGACGCTGCATCCCAGATAAGAGAAGCTAGAACGAATTGTGAAGTCAACTTTGACGTGCCTTAGTGCAGGTGGTGTGCAATATGTGTGTAGGTTGCTAGGCCTGATCCATGTGAGTTATGTTCCGCTTGAATGAAAGTCGTTAATGTGCCATGGTATTTGTTTATAAAAAAAATGTCGTGGTATGCAGTCGCCAGAGGAAGAAATCCAGGCATATACAAGACATGGTAATTGCTCCTTCATACTAGTATACCCTGACCAGTTTTTAAATAAACCATTTTTTGTAGCAGTTGGAGTATTCAGTTTGATTTTGTTTATTCTGCTACTTTAGAACTTTGTAAATTCTCGAAATTACCAAGCGTTGAACGACGCATGGTAGGGTTACTGTGAATCTGCTATGAGTTGGATTTTCAATGTCTGAAAACGGAGCATGCCATGTTTTCGAGCACAAATGGATTAGAGTTACGCTTCTTGCCTAAGACCTGATTCAGACTTGTATTTACATAATAAACGCAACATACAAAATTTTGAGGGAGAGTGGTTCTTTCTAATGAGTGATAACAACATATTGCCAACCACACCCTGGAGAACAGCTGTTGGCCATGTTGAGTAGCCAACGTTGCAGGTATGGAGCTAGCCACGGTATACCATCAGCATTTGGTGCCTTGAAAGTCCCAAAACAAACAACATACCGTAATAGTTGCCATTTATTACCCAGAATAGGCCAGTGAATTTTTCCACCTTGAGTTAGTCATTATTTTATGGAACATCTGTATAAACCTCACTCTTAACTGTTAATGGTTACTTATAGCTGTCAACACATTGACCAGCTATAAGCAAAATGTAGTAATTAAACTTAAGTTTTACCTAAAATATTGTAAAACATTACTTTCATACCATATACTGCCAAATATGTCATGTAACTGTAACATGCTGTCAAAAGTCTACCCTGTGAAGAAAGATGCTTTATTTTATGTATCCTACTCCATTAATCCCATTATGTCCTCATGGATGGACATAATGAGCAGTGTATGGGTTGACAGGTATGAGTGTTAAAGTTTTGATATGTTTAGCACACTCTCTTGTTTTGTATCAACTCAAAGAAGTTGAGGAGATTTAAACTTTAAATATAAGGAACAAGATTTGCTCATGATTAATTTATTACTAACATGTGAAAACTGTATATGAAGCATCCCCATTTGTGTAACAGTTATAATATCTATCATTACTTTCAATCATGATAACCCAAGTCTAGGGTTGAAACAATATGCCAGTGAATAAAATTGTTTGCAAAGTGTGTATTGGTTGTGATTGAAAGTATTGATACATATTATAACATATGAAAGTTGTCAGTATGTTAAGGAATTGCATCTTCTTATAGGGCAGAGTGCCAGGCAGAAATACTGAATTTCAGTGGTGCTAAGTACCGCAAGTTCAATACAGATATAGAAGCAATTAATTTTGTTAATGAACATGGGAAAAGTGATATACTATCTAAAACACAACAGACACATATGAAAGGATGTGGAGAAAATATAACTTTACAGCAGTTACTATCATCACAGAGAATGGACACTGAGGATGTAAATCTCAGCCTACCTGGTACGTCTGAGTGTACTAATATGTCATCTCGAAGACTAAAAGGAAGAGCACTGAGACAACATTTGTCATTCCTAGAGGAAAAGTATGAGAACTCGATGAAAGAACTACGTACAGAGATAGATAGAATCAAGGAGTCTATTGAGACATTTGATACCAAAGTTAATATCCCACTAAACAGTAATGCACATGACAAATCAACAGTGAATGAAGAATTTAAAGTATTGCAAGAATGCTTTTCAGAGTTAACAAAAAATTTTACAGATTCTGTTACTGAACTCAAAGCTGAAATAAATAGTTTGAAGCTAGCAGTAATTACTCTGGGGTTGGAAGCAGGGCAGAACAATGCCCAGTCTGACAAAGGAGTGTGTTCTGCTAGTAGTTCACTGCCCTGCAAGAGCAATCATTCCTTGATCTTGGATACAGTTGGACCAAGTACCACAAGTGCAAGGTATGTAAAAGTAAAATAGCATAAGCGTGAGGGTTGGTCAGAAAATGTTTATGACATACAATGTTGTAACTAAAGAACCTACTGATTGTGATTTTGTCAGCGGAATTCATTGCCAAATGATTAACATATGTTCCCAAAACAGAAGGAAAATATTGGCAGTGACTGATTTGAAGATAATGGTGAGGTAGAAACAATTGTGACACCTATCACAAGGAGTGGAAGGGATCATCCCACTATAAGAAATGTTTTATTTGTGGTAGGGAACTAAGTGGAAAAGTAGTGGGAGAGCAGTACATTTAAATCTTGTGACTTTTATTGAAGCTGAAAATAAAGAATCCAAATATATGCACTATAAAAGTTTGTCCTAACTGACCCTCATATAAGTAATGGTGCTAAGATCATGCAAGAATAGTTGATCTTCTGTATATTGTTCTGTCAAATGCCTCCAGTTATGGTGTCACTGACTTTTGTGGCTTCTGGTTGTCTTGCAAGTTGAAGAAATCCATTTCCAAGGTGAGAAAATAGATGACGTGCACTCTGCCATGTCATGCTACTTTGTATCCCATAGGTCATATAGTACAACAGGCAGAGACAAGACTAAAAGTAGCAAGAGGAAAATCAGTGTGCCTAATGAAGTAGCAGGACCTTCAAAAGTGCTGAAAATTGAGCCACCTGACACAGATGATTTTCCGGGATTTGAGGTGGACCAAAATGGATACGTGCATGTGTACACTGATGGAGCATGTGAAAACAATGGGAGAGTTGGAGCCAGAGCAGGGATTGGAGTGTGGTTTGCTGATAATCATCCACTGTGAGTATTTCAAGATGTCATTTTGACTTGGTTGACCTTTCTCCTTATGGAACTGTTTAACTGAATTTTCTTCATTTGTCCATACGGTATTTCCTTCATGAGGAGAGAATTTCTAGAACTAAGTCATCAGAAATCTGTTTTGGATTTTAACATTGTACATATGTGTGTGGAAAATTGCTGAGGTTAGGTTATTGTCTTAACGAAATTTTACAATTTAAAAAATTTTATTTTGCTTCATAAGCCAAGTGATACTGCAGAATATCATATGTTGGCATATCAGTCAACACAGGATTCAGTGTATCCACTTTGTTCTTGTATTCTGCTGTTTCATATGAACTTTGGCTGAATAAATGAAATGTAATTACAAGGAATGACAGCCTTACAAGAACCATGTTTATATTTGTTTCCACCACAAGTTTGAACTCGGGTGTTAAAGTCATCATTCTGTACAAGAGGATACAATTACCTCATTTATTTATTGTATCCAACATGTTTTGGCCCCTGAGCAGCCATCGTAGGGGAAAACTGTACACCTTAACAATACAGCACATAAGGCAACAACAAAATGCACAATATTATAATATATAATTTTTACAAATTATATACTATATTTTGCATTTTGTTGGCATTGTTTCATGACTATCAATTAATGCACAGACATGAATAACATAACATTTAACGAATAACATTCTAAACATTATATAAATGAGGTAATTCTATCCTCTTGTATACAACGGTGGTGTTTTATTGATTGGTGTTCATTAGGAAAGTTTTCCTTTATTTATAATTACACCTTGTACTGTAAAAAAGTACATCTTTACAACAGTGGAACATTTTTCAGAGTGGCTCTTCTTTGACTCAGAAGTGTTTCTGAATCTGTTGAATGAAAAATAATTTTGAAGATTCCATTCTCCTGGGATATGATGTAGTGTCATCCTAGGAAAATGGAATCATCAGCTGCACCATTAGCAGAAGCCTCAAAACCCATACGAATGATTTTGTTCAACTTGTTATGTATGAATGTCAGTGAGAAGGTAGTTCTGTTACAATCATAATGTGTTAAGCTGTAGCTCACATGTACCTTGACTTACATCCTGAGACATCTCCGCATAGGATGTTGTACTAGTATCAGTAAGTACAGAAAGGTTTGCTTCCTCAGAAAAAGAGGTAAAATTTAATTAAACTGCAAATGAACTCTGCATCTGAAGTATGCAACTGATGGGCTCATTTGCAACATTCAGAGTACACAGAAGACATTCTGGGTACATATATGTATAATTTGTCAGATGACCATCTGCTTTCGTAGACTGGAGTTTTTTGTTTATTTTTAAGGAATTATTCTGAACGAGTACGAGGCCGCCTGACTAACAACACTGCAGAAATCCAAGCTGCCACATATGCTATTGAATTGGCAAAGAGAGCAGGTAAAAGTGTATCTACATTTTACTTACTGTAACTGCTTCCTTTCAATTGTATTACATTACATGTTTAAAAAAACAGGTGCCTAGCTTCTAATTCAGTGGGTTAAGAGTGTTTTCCTTTCTCCATCCTTTGCATAAACTTCCTTAACTTCCATTCCCATTCTGTATTGCACAATTCTGTTTAATCTCTCTACAGAACTTTAATACATGTTCAGAAATCTCTTGTCTTCTATTGCAGGATATATCTGAATCATTTTCCAGATAATTAATTTCTTGTTTATTTGTGGTTTACTTAATGATGCTGTCAGTAGCTCAGTTTATGTAGCAATGAATGGCAGGCAGGTGATTAGTGAATAATGAGTTGAAAATCAAGTGGAAGGAAGTGTTCATAGTTCAGTTTACAGACATTCACAGTATTTGCATGGAAGAACTGAATAAAACTTCTGAGAAACCTCAGGATATGTGTGCTGGCCAAATTTTCAATCAGGCTCCACCACAGTAGGCACTACCTCTAGAGCCAGCTTGTTTGGTAAAGTAAATTAGATGTTTGTGTTAATGTGCATAACTGACATTGTAAAACAGCATTCATGCTAGAGAATAATACTGACAGACTACAGAGGATATGCAAGGTAATAAAAATTAAATATGGACTTCTTGAACACAGTAATTAATAGCTGTGGGACTGAAAATTGATGTAAGAAAAATTATGGCTGTGAAGATATAGTACCTATAAGAACCACATGGACTACAGTAGGAACATTAAATACATTTTTAAAAGAATTGTGACATTCAGATATTTTGGGGGCAAACAAAGTAAAATTGTCCATTCAAAATGATTACATGTATTTAAAAAATTTATATTTACTTGACACTGTAACAGTGGAGTTGACATGATATTTTCACAAAGAGAAAGAAAAGTAAGTTTCTGGATCTAATGAACTTTTGAGAAGTACAGTGTGACAGAAAAGGATGAAACCCCACAAAATCCTTGGTTATTTTGAACAGATGTTGCTGGTTTTTTAACATTAGAGGGATGTATGTACACAGGAGTCCAGACATGAATACCAGTTTTCACATGGAGGGAAGAAAACAGTTTTCATGGTGGAGATATTGTTCAGCAGGTTCAGTTGAGATATGCTTTTGCACCAAGGAAGGTGATCCAGTTGGCTGAAACAGTGGCACTTTTGACTTTCATTCAGTAGGTATCTGATATCATGGTCCAGATACTCCACTGTTGTGACTGAATTTTTTTTTTAATCCATCCTGGCACAGGCTATGATATTACATCAAATTAGACCATGAGTCTTTCATTCCACATCCTTACCAGTTCATCATTCATTAGTCATCCCATAATTTCATACACCTATCTACAAACTACATTACTTCCCCACCCCCACATCCCATAGGACGAAGCAAGGAAGAGATTTGGACTTTGGAAATGTCAGAGGACAAGTTTTACAATAGTACTTAATTAACTGATTATTCCTGTTATGTCTGTATCCTGTTTGGTAACTTATGATGACTGAAGTATTATTAAGGTCAGTTCAAATATGATCACTTATTGACATGTGGAAGCAATTCAGTTGGCTTATTTTTCATACAGACTTTTTGTTATGAAAATGTTTGGACAGTACCGGTAGTTCATCTGGTGAATAATGAAGGGTTTTGTAAACTACGTTACTACTTCAAAAATTTTTTAAGTGTGGAGTAATGTGCTGAAGATTTTTAACAGTATTCTTTTCTCTTCAAGTCTTTAGATATGAAATTATGTACCAAAACACCTGGACATGATGCTTATGTAGAAGATTTAAATACTTTTATCAGTACTTATTATGCTTTTAATTTTTCAGGTATTAAAAAGTTACTACTTCACACAGATTCACAGTTTCTAATAAGCTGCATTACTGTGTGGATTCACAAATGGAAAAAGAATGATTGGAAATTATTCGATGGTGGTCAAGTCAAGAACAAAGATGATTTAATGGCACTAGACGAAGCATTGGAAGGAATAAGTGTGAAATGGGTGTGTAAATTAAAGGCACATATACCTAAATTTTCTTATGCTGTAAAGTAAATTCCAGTGGTTACAGGGTAAGATCCTGGACTGTCATTCAGTAGGTTCTGAAATGTATTCCTGGCCTGTTGTTGCAGATTATTTTTCTCACAAAATGAAACCTTTATCCCTGCCAAAGTAAGAACTTTCAAGCCATAAAAAATGCCAGGCTTCCTGTGGGTTGTAATCCATATTGCGTTGTAGATCCCCTCTGCCAGACATCACTCTCATTTTCATCTTGTCATTTGCAATAGCAGAATCTCAAGTGTGGATGCTGCCATTTAATGAATGGATTCTTTGCTGTTGCCTCGATGGACACTCACAAAGACAATACAGACCATATGTGGAGGCATTAGAAACCAACTAACCATTACTGATATCAAAGCCTCCTAAGCTCTAGAAAGTATAAAGAGGGGAGGTCCCTTGGGCTCACATAATTATATCCTAAACATCATGTTTACCATATTCAAAAGAGTTTCTTTTGATTGTATGTTACTGTTAAATTGACATGTGGGCCATGTCATCTCAGTGCCGTGATAGTTACCAGTGCTCATCTGGCACCTCAGTTGGTATCATTTCATTACTCTGTCTGCTGCTGCTTTTGACCTATTTTACCCTATTCTCCACTTCTCTTACCACTGGCAGCTCATGTAAGGAGACAGTCAGGCTGGCATGCTGCATCTTAAGGCTAGGTGAACAGTAAAAAATGTGTGGGTGCCAAAACCCAGCTTGTACCTGGTATGTGCATTATGTGAGACTTGTGTTCTGCTGGAGCATATGAAATTTGGATTGGTGTTCGCTCAGGACCTTCTCCAGGGAGCCAGAAATTTAGTTGCCCTTGAAATGTCTAGGACTGACTGCAGCCCAGACAAGATAACAGTAGGAGTGATCCGAGTTTCTCGGAGACATATTCTTTCTGGGGAGGGAACTTGCACAGACAGGCATATTTTGTCATGCAGGAATTCCCAAAAGTGATCATCCTCAGAAAACTAATTCATTTTTGGGAGAAGACAGCTTTTTATGCATGTCTTAACCCAGAGTTTTCCAAATTAAGTACCCCTCTCCATAGACTGAATAGAAAAAATGCCTTCAGCAATTACGAACTCTGTGAACACACTAATGTACCTCCAGAATATATGATATAATGTGAATATTTTACTACTTTTTTGTGTGTACATTTTCTTTCCTTGATATTTGCTATATGGAATGTATTAACAGGATCATGTCCGTGGCCACAGAGGGAATCACGGCAACGAAATGGCAGATGCTTTAGCACGAGCTGGAGCAAAGAAGCGATACTGAAAGGCTGTTCACAATTTCCATATACTTTTCCATAGCGTGTGCTGCTGAATAAGAAACTCTGTTGCAAGGAGCAACTGATACAGAAAATTTGATTCCTTAATGGAAAGACTGGAACAACAACCTTTCTTTTAGTTACCATGGTGAACTGTAATTTCAGAAACATAAAAATGTAATAAAATATATTACAGTGTATTTCACAGTGTTTTATCATACATACTGTTTACTATATGTACATGTAAATGAAGTCTATGAGTGTGGATGGATGAATGAACAGTGTGTAGAATTTCACTCTCTTCTGTCAACAGGTGCTGCAAACAGCTTGCCCTTCTCATGGTATTTGGTTTAAATTTTAACCTAATTCTGTCCTTTTTTGTTGTTCCATTCCACTCATGATTCTTTATCCTCACCATGTCCCAGCAAAGACACTTGCTTTTAATCAGTATGTAGTGTGGGTGTGTAGTCCATTAGTTCCTTAGCAGATGCTGCTTGTATCAGATTAAGAGGCAGAAGTGAGGCAAATGAGAATACCAAATACTATATAAAATCTTCTAGATAAACCCAGAGTTTTCCAGTACAGGAAGAAAATTAGAGTCCACAGCTAATGAATACCATGGAGAAGTTAACAGTTCCTCAGCCAGTCAAATTTCTGCCCATTTTATGGAACTCCAAGGTTCATTACTGTGTTCACAAGAGCCTGCCATTTGTCCCTATCCTCAGTCAGATTGATCTAGTCTATGCACTCCCAACCTATTTCTTTAAAATACATATTCATATTAACCTCCCATGTATGCTTAGGTCATCCAAGTGGCCTCTTTCCCTCAGGTGTCCCCATTAAAGCCCTGTATACATTTCTCTTCTCCCCCATACATGCTACATGCCCCACCCATCTCATTTTCTTTGATTTGTTCACCCTAATAATATTTGGTGAGAAATACAAATCATGATGCCAGTCATTATGAAATTTTCTCTAGCCTTCTGTTCCATATTTTCCTCTTTGGCCCACATATTATCCTCAGCAATTACAATCCACAGACCTTATATAATTCTAGTACAATTTCTCCCTGGTCCATATATATATATCAGAAAATGTATTAACAATTTTGATACTGGGAGGATATCTACCTCGTATAAGACCCTTGCTTTGTGAGATAGTAAACGCAGTGACATCACAACCATCAAGTTACCATGGTTATGCCAGAGGGCTGTTTCTGAGTGATGTCACAGCCACCAGTTACAATGGTTATGGCAGTGGTCTGTTTCTGAGTGATATCACAGCCACTGATTTCCATACAGAGTGGCTGATATATGATCATATACAGGGTGTCCCAGGAGGAAAGGACCTAACTTCGGGAGAGTGTTCCTTAGGTCAAACTATAACGATATAACCCAAAACACCTATATCCAAAGTTCAATGGTTACGGAGATATTGGC
>Ga0123354_10012149_pt1 | contig 13337 bp, 8 predicted proteins | sample TergutLab28metaG_2_FD_97872 | JGI IMG/M metagenome (GOLD analysis project Ga0123354, IMG submission 97872) | Labiotermes labralis P4 segment gut microbial communities from Petit-Saut dam, French Guiana - Lab288 P4 | ecosystem: Host-associated > Arthropoda: Insects > Digestive system > Gut ...
AACTGACGCTATCGACAGGCGGGAAAAAATTCACGCATGCGCACTAAGGTTTAAGGTCGGCTCATGCAAGCGCGCTAGATTATAATCCATCAGGTGTTCGCATAAAAAAATACGGTCGGATACCTTTCTAACAGACCTCGTACATAATTTTAGTCAGTCTGTACCGTGGATCGTGTTAATTAATGGAGTGGTCAAAGGAGAACAGAACCCTTTTGAAGTGTTTATTTAACAACGCCTTCAAGCACTAAGATTATTTACATCGGTGACACACGAGTGTATGATTATGGACCACTGGTCGAATAAAAAGGAGGGGGGAAGCAGAAGTGGTAGGAGAAGAAATTGTCCTAGTGACAATCTGTCCAACGCAGATTCCACGTGTACTGGCCTTGGATTGAATCCGGGCCTCCGCGAAGAGGCCAGTGACTAATAGCCGGAGTTACGACAGGTCAGGGGAGTCCAGCCTAACTGAGTGGTCACCATTCCCACTTTGCGTACAACGGACGGACTCGTAAAGACATTTGTCAAAACATTGGGCTTTAATCTCCTTTACTTGTGAGACCCTGGTGGGGCTCAACACCAAGACGTACTGGCTGATAACGAGTCGTAAAATGACTGACAGTTTAACATAAGACATCTTGTTGCCTGAGGTGGAGGAATGACAACCTGACTCTCGTTGGCGTCGTCCTACGCGGTCAGCACTTTCTCCTTCTCCTCTTCCTCCTTCCATTGGTACTATAGGCCGTTGTGGTCTTTGGCCTGTCGAACAATGTCCTTCCATTTTTTCCTATCTGCCACCAATTTTCTCCATCTTCTCACTCCCAGTACCTGAAGATCTCTTTCTACTTCCTCTTTCCACCCTTTCCTGGCTCTTCCCCTTCTTCTCGTCCCTTCCAGTTCGTCAGTGAAGTTCTTTTTGGGCATCCTATCCTCCTCCATTCTCTCCAGGTGACCTAACCAACTTATTCTTTGCCCTTTTACCCATTTTACTATATTTTCTCCTTTGCTCATCTCTTCTAGTTCTCGATTCGCCCTACTTTTCCCTTCCCGTTCTCATATTTAGGACCATACATTCTTCTAAATATTTTCCTTTCAAAAATTAGCAGAGCTTCTTCTTCTTCTTCTTCTTCTTCTTCTTCTTTCTTCGCCAACGTCCATGCTTCCGCTCCATACGACACTACCGGTCTTATTAGTGTCTTATATTAATAGTTTAGAACTATTAGTGAATAACAAAACTGTTAGGAACAGAAGGAAGCAGTCGTGGCCTACTTCACATATCAGTATAAGAGTCTGCCTCGAAGGACACGGAGAACAAATAAACCCGCTTTCAGGTAAAACTTTAATAGGGTGGACGATTCCTTGGTCGAGATCCGACACCGGCAGCTCACGCGTACTTAGCAGGAATGTTACTTCTCAACTGCGATGTGAAGTTTGCAGAATTAAAACAAAATATGAAGTTGCCATTGTGCATGATATGAAGGCGTGTGGAAGACAAAGGTGTAGCCAACTTCAGTCTTAACCTGTATCCTATATGGAGGTCTGCCGTTATATTTGCGCCCCGGCCGCTTTAGCCCCTGATAAAGGGCCACTGGTGTTCATTGACCAGAATATTGAATGTACCCCGGAGGCAGCAGAAAGGGTGTTTTGAAGAACAGAAAAATTTCTTGCCCTATCGGACATCGATGGTCCAGGCCATAGACGAATCGCTGTACCGAACACGATACAGCCCGGCGCCTTTGCCAGAATCATGATCATGTATTATCTGTGTGTAAGTCGTTACAACAAAACTGGTACAACTGGAAATATGTCTAATAAAGAAGTAAGCTTTATAACTTCGTCCAACATTTTTCCCTCCACTAACACAACTCGCTGGAGAAAGCAAAAATTAATGAGGGGTTGATTATGAATAATTATCACTGCTGTCGGTCGGATGAATGTTATGTCTGGCGGTATTTTGCTCTTCCCTTCACTAGACTGGTTCTTAATTTAAATACATGACCAGAGGCTGGATTAGAACCTGCACGTATTAAGTGTGAAAAATGAAGAAAAACGCATCCAGTTTTTCGGACTCCTTGCAACAATTCTTTCGCAAGATGGATGGAAACAAAAGGCTTCCATACATTCAATACCGTCCCATAAAAATTTGATGTTCGTGTGACCGCGCATCCTTATTACGAAATGACGTGAGACCAACTAGATGCAAATTATGATTTATTAATAATCCATTATCACAACATGTTTCGGGCATCATTATGCCCATCTTCAGGAGCGCTAGACCGTATATTACTGCGTATGGTTTTCAGCACTTGATGTGCTGGCTGGTGTCTTGGGAAGCCTGGAAGCAGGCCGTGTGCACTAATGGATTATTAATAAATCATAATTATCGCATCTAGTTGGTCTTACACGTCATTTTACCGACCCATAAACTCTACCCAACCTCGTGGCATTTGATATAATTACAGTACACCTTATTAATGGACTTCTCATGTACGGATTTCGAAAATAACAGACGAAATCCCCTTTTTTTTTTTTTCAAAATTTTGTTCCCCAATGTTAATATATGGAGCATGCAAGACTACGGACACAGGCTTCTCTCCTTAAGTACCGTTCATTTACATTTACCGCGAGGTTAATTACATTTGTGTATTCAGTGTATGCAGCCGATATCAGTCGCATCGCAGTCTAACGGGTGAATCAGCAGCCCCTCACTTGCTGGGATTGCGGGTTCGAACCCCCGCCGTGGACTTGGATGTCTGTCTTTTAAGTGTTGTGTTTTTCAGGTAGAGGTCTCGTGACGGGCTCATCACTCTTCTAGAGCAGTCCTTCCGAGGGTGCTGTGAGTGTGATCTCGAAGCCTCGACCAGGAGGAAGCTTAGGCTCACGAGGGCTGTCGAGCCGTGGGGAAAAAAAAAGTTATTTAAGCAGTGCCGTTTTACGATTTTGGCAACATTTTAAGCTATACATAAGCTGAAAGTACCGGACAATCAGCGTTATCGGACCACACAGCCCGCCCCATCACTCTGTCCATAAGAGTTTCTACGGTGTATTGGTATCGGGGCCAAATTTGTGCCTGTAAAATATAGGTGAATGGGCACGCGATGGAGCAGTTGGGTGAGGCATTTCGCTACAAGCCGGAAGGTCGTGAGATCGATTCCCGACATTATCATAGAAATTCTTCATTGACTTAATCCTTCCGGTCGCTCTATGGCCCTGGGGTTGACTCAGTCTCTAACAGAAATTAGTATCAGCAATATTTCCTGGGGGGTAAAGATGGCCGGTGCGTAGGGTTGACGACCTTACCACCTTCATGTGCCGATTTTCTTGAAACTCATCCTCCTGGAACCTTCTAGGCCTTTCCAGGTCTGTAATGGGATTGCTTTACCTTTTTACAATGTAGGTGGAACGTTATCATACGTAGAAGTAAGGATTAACTGACTTCCATCTGTTTACTCTTCTACAATTAATAACTTAGGGATATAATGGAAGTACGGAACTGAGTTCGGTCCTTTTGTTACCAGAAGTTCTTTGATGTGACGTGCATACAATGGGTACATTTCTGTAATAAGAATAGCAAATACTGTCAGTTTATATCTGGCTGTCAGTCTGTAAACTGAAACCAACACATGTCATTCTAGCGGCTTGTTTGTTATACTTTCTTCTTTCTGTTTTTATTTCCGACTAACAATACACAGTATATGATTCTCCATCGGGCTTCTCCTAACATAGGGTGTTTTTATGGATTTTTCTACGTAGTTTGAAAAAGGGAAGGCAGGTGACGCATCTGTTCGCATGAATCATCAGCCATAATTACTTTCGGTATTGGTGTTTTATGCTGAAACCATTGGCCGCGCGGTCTAAGGCTTTGGTCTGCGGTCGATCGCTTCCTGCCTGGATTACGAGTTTGAATCCAGCTGAGGCCATGTATGTCTGTTGTGAGTGTTGTGTTTTGTCAGGTGGAGGTCTCTGCGTCGGGCTGATCACTCGTCCAGAGGAGTCCTACCGTGTGTGGTGTGTCAAATCGCTGTGATCTTGAAGCTTCAGCAATGAGGAGACCCTGGCCAACTAGAGGCTATCGTGCAATGGAAAAAATATTTTTTTCGAAACATTTCGGGCGAATTTCTAATATGTATAACCGACTTATGCACAAAATATTTATTGATACAAATACCTTGTGCATCGGTTGGTTATACATAATAGAAATCTTTAAAATGCACTGTACATGTTGTATCATGTTGGGCGAAACTAATTTTGCCTTTCACCTCTCCAATACTTACTTACTTACTCCATGGTGCAGAGTCCTTCTTGGGAAGCTAACTGGTTTGCAGCTAGTCAAGAAATTGCCAGCATTTCACGGAACCCGAATGTTCATTACCGCACTCACAAGCGTCCGCCACCTGTCTCTATCCTGGGCCAGCCCAATGCAGTCCATATACCCACATCCCACCTTCTGCATATCCATCCTAATATTATCCACCCATCTACGCCTAGGTCCCCCAGTGGTCTCTTTCCCTCCGTTTTCCCCACCAAGACCCTATACACCCCCCTGTCCTCACCCATAAGCGCCACATGCCCAGCCCATCTCATTCTTCTCGATTTCACCTCTCCAATACAGCGTCAAAAACTGCTGCAGCAGCAACTTAAAATGAAATCTTGAATATCTAAAGTATGTCGTTTTCAGAGACGTGACGTCATGTATTTTGGTAGATGGCGCCAACATTTCGGAACGAGCTTTACTCCTTAAGTTAAAGATTACCTTTCACCCCGTAAATGGACAAAACATCGCTCCAGTATTTTGTTAGTTCTTTACCAAACTACATGTCGTCATGTCGCAGAAAGCAGTAACATTCGCTGTTACTGTTGTGAAAACCTTCGACTTCGTAACTGCTTTTGAATAAAAGTAACGTGATGGTTAGTTCCATAAAATAGCGTTGCTTTATTTCAGATACAAATTTTTCTCTATATAAAGTAACAAAAAACAAAATTTGATATAATTCTCTAACAAAATGGCAGGGTCTGCCTTTGGAAAAATAAATGTTGTGTCGAGAGCTATGAGCAGTCCAATAAAGAGTGTCTAGTCGCAAGGAAGCTGCTGAAATATGTTACACCATTTCACTGCTGCTCACTGGAGCCAGCCACTTCTACACCTTTTCAATGTAACTGGTTTCTGCTCCGAAACCGTACTGCAATAATTATAAATACCGGTTTAATAAAACAGTGTGGTCAAGTTAAGTGTCCTGGATTTTTCTACACCGTCTCCACACAACAGCCAATCTTGAATTTGCCATGCTTTTGTGCTTGTAAACAATGTGATTGTATTACTGCTGTTATTAACCTTTTAGAGGTTTAACAATCAAAACTTCTACGTGGTGTTCGCTCTACATTAAATGTTTTGTACGGATCTCAGAACAGACAGCGACTTTTGCTTGATACGTCATTAACTGATTGGTTTTTATAACCGTGGTGGAGAATGTTCACTGCGCCGTACGGACTGAGTCCTTATATAAACCAGATTACGTTTCGTCTTTAAAATGTTACGCTATTGTACAGTAACTAGATCACAAATACAAGAAATCTTTATCTAAATCACAAACTACGTGCCATTTATTTTCAGTTCTTCAATACGAAGTGTGTATAAGCCACACCAGCTGCTACTGGAGCCTTATTTATTTCACACACTACTTGGTTAAAACAGGTTAAAATGGAAGAGGTACATAAAGAGATGAGAGTAAGAGGAAGAGGATGAGGAGGAGAAGAAGGATAAGGAGGAGGAGGAGAAGAAGGAATAGGAGAATGAGGAGGAGAAGGAGGGGGAGAAGGAGAGGGATGAGAAGGAGAAGGGGAGAAGAAAAAGAAGAACAAGAAGCAAATGAAAAATGAAAGTATCGCTTTGAAGCAGTTTTCCATCCCACTAGAGCCCCAAATACTGGCCTCACAAAACCTAGTTCTTTTCCTAACGACTTGGGACTCAAAACTGTGTTCCTTCGGTGGTCAATAACAGTTTCAGCTCGCGAAATTTGAAGTGCTGTGTCCATGACGTGATGTCACTGGCAAACCCGTGCGCCGTGCTTCTGCGTGATACCGACTTTCTTACTATGTTTGCAGATTGCGAATCTGTTACCTCTGATCATGTGTCGGCAGCGAAGTAATGTTAGAATACAAAGATAGCTGATTATTGGCACGTGTACGACTTTGAAAGGACAAATTCTTTCTTTGGGACATCATGTAGACGAATAAACTGTAAAGAAACGTGAAGAATGTAACTGCCGATATGCCTAAATTTCTGGTGAATCTACTACCCTCGTCCACGGGACACAAAATGACGACAGTAGTTAACTCCATTACGTCCATCCATATCTACAAAACCACAATACGCCATGTCCGAAAGCAGAACTATTTTCTTTTCCACTCCAGTGAGATCATCCAGGCTCATATAAATCATTAAAAAATCGTGTTCCCAAGTTAGTTACAGACCTGTACAGAAAAAAAAATTATGTATTTTTAGTCTCTTGCAAAATCTGAGGGCCACCCAGTTTCCTGTTCAATGGGTACAGGCGTTCTGTAACGGGGGGGGGGGGGTCAAGTTCACACATACACACACACCTCCATTTAGTGTCAAAGATAAATAAGAGATGAGCTATAATTCTCCTATCCCCGCATGTTTTCATGGTTTGGGCAGCGACAACTCTGCCTCTAATACATAATTTGCAAACATGTGGGTATACTGGCAAGGTATTGCTATTTAAGGAAGTGCAAATTGCATGCAGGTGGTGTCCACATTTCCCTGATTGTAACGCGTGTATTTCTTCCTCTTAACAACCCAAAGAGAAACCATGTGCAGCTGCCAATCTATCGTCGTCATGCAACTCTTTGTTCCTCGTTAGGTTCCGAGAAGTAAAATGTGATAAATGTTAACTGCGATAACAAACAGTTTTAGTTGGCGCTGTACCCACGGATATCGGATGTTACGGAAGCTTATCACAAACAAGCACTAGAGGATGGTGGCTGTCTATTTTATACAATACAGACAATGTACGTATAATGTAACATCGAATCGATTTCGTGCAAACGTTGTTACAGTGGAAAAACAATAAGCATTAAAAACCCTGAATGTTTTTTGTAGCCCTAGGTATCCAGATGCAATGCGCATGCGCCATATTGTCATCCGTGACCTGTCGCGCTCTACAGTACTCCATTTATCTCATAAATGGGATGATGTAAAAAAGATTTATTGATCATAAAATGTGTATTTTGATTTGTTTCTAAAATTTAGTCTGAAACATTTCTCATTCTAAGAATAAATGAACGAGATATGATCAAAATGTATATTGGTCTTCATGTAAAGTATCCGTTATTCTTGTCGGATTGTAATGAAACTTGAGTTTACTAAACAGATTTTCGAAAAACACTCAAATATCATTTTTCATGAAAATCCGTTCAGTGGGAGTGGAGTTGTTCCATGCAGGCAGACGGACGGTCAGTCATGACGAAGCTGATAGTCGCCTTTCACAATTTTGCGAACGCGCCTAAAAATTATGCACATGGCAGCGAAAAGTATCCAGGGGTGTAGCAGGGAGGGAGGTGGGATGTCGAATGTTGTAGCCTCCCTGGACGGCAGTGTCTAAGGAACGGCAAAACAAATGTTTATAAATAATAGATGATTTTCCTCGTTCAACGAAATTTATATTATTGAGCCAAATAAAAAAGTTAATAAATAATTTTGATGCGTTAAGTTAATAATTTCCCGTAGGGGTGACCAATGTGATTACTCGCCCCGAGGGTCAAAAGAAATCTAGCTTGCTTGTTTAATTCCTCACTTACTCCATGGAGTAGAGTCCTTCTTGAGAAGCTAACCGGTCTGCAACTAGTCAAGAAATTTCCCGCATTTTATGGAACCCAGAGGTTCATTACCTCACTCACAAGTGCCCACCACCTGTCCCTATCCTGCACCAGATCAACCCAGTCCATGCCCCCTCATCCCACTTCCTAAAATCCATCTTAATATCATCCTCCAATCTACTTATGGGTCTCCCAAGTTGTCTCTTTCCTTCGGGTTTCCCCCCTAAAACCCCTATACGCCTCTCCCCCATACGCGCTACGTGCCCCGCCCATCCCATTCTTCTCTATTTTATCACCCGAACATTATTGGGTGAGGAGTATAAATAATTAAGCTCCTCATTATGTAGTTTTCTCCACTCCCCTGTTACCTCGTCCCTCTCAGGCCCAAATATTCTCCTCAACACCCTATTTTCAAACACCCTACATCACTGAAGAGGTATGCGCGGTTTACCGTATTAGAACAAGAAACCTAAGCAGCGAAGGCTGTATCAGAAGTTGGATTTTATTGAGGGATGAACGAGACAGTAATGTTGCAGAGTTGCGTCCGGTCAGCCACGGAGGGGATTACACAAGGTTGAATGAAGTAGACATTTAAGACCAACCATACACTGGTAGGAGAGAACTTATGCTATTTGTGTGTCAATAAATGGCGCTCAAAACAAGAGAAACGCAACCAAATAAGTAACTGAATTACAATAAGTGACACAAGCAAGCAGCATGATCACAGTCAGCTGCGCAAAGCACGAAGAAGTACGTCAGCTACTCGAAGCACGACTGTCATAATGCACTGAACATATCGTCGATATATGCTACTAAATTCCCCGATATTTTAAGTACACTGGGTAATGTGAAATGAAAAGTTGTCTAATACGCACGCCATGAAGAAAGCGTGTGGGGAAATTGAGTTCAGTATGGTTGCCAACATGTGCCGTTTTATTGTAATTCGCTCATATCTGTACTTGAGTAATTTGTGTATGTTATATTAACTTGTACTTGTAGACATTTATCATTGAAGTCCTGGGTTTACCCCACTCTGGCCGAGTGCAATGGTTCTATATTTAAATACATAATTATGCTCACTGTGGCTACCGGGGAGCCTGTGGTTCAGAGATCAAGGGTCGTGAACTTAGAACCACTGACGACCGCTGCAGCCAACAGTTGATGATAAATCTTCCGTACTTTTCATTTGGCTTTTGCGCTGGACTAGACTTCATTTGAAACCAAGCACTCTCATCAGTAAGGCGTTCTGAACTCATCGGGAGAGTCCAGCGGAAGCGTGGTACCTAACTGGTTCTCATCTTGTATATCTAAAAACGTCAAATATGCACATATTAAATCCACTACCTGGAGTCTGTGGAGGCTCTCTCTCTCTCTCTCTCCCTCTCCCTCCCACCTTCGCGTTACGAAATTTGGATCAAACTCTGAGCGGACAACATTTAAGATACGTCCGGAACAGAGGCGCCCATTCGGAGGAAACAACATGAGAAATAGCTCCACTAATGCGTAGTATCGACATTACGTTTTCGGATTCACACTCTGGCAATCTTACCAAAGGAAAAGAGCCCCGGGTACCAACCAAATACGATGTTGAGTGGGCCCCAGTGCCGCTCTAGACGTTGTGCGTCATAAATCAATTTATACCATCTCTCTGCTGGATATCAGAACAGAATTCAGTTGAGGACAGACGACTGAGAGAAAGAGGATCTGGGGGCGGTAGCTCACTAGTCAGAGGTTCTGGAGGCAGCCGTAATTTGGTACAAGAAATTTCATTTCATATAGTAAAATTTTCTTAATTTTGGTACTTTAAGACCATTTATGATGACAGCCAATTTATTTGTCATTGCTAATGTAAAACAATTGCGAACCTATGTAGTTTCATAATTTTACTGCCTTTTTTCCGAACATCTTGGGGTGTTGGCGTCCCAAATTTAGCAATTTTTAACATTTTTTACAATCGGGTTGAGTTTGGCACTATTTTAGAGGGGCTTCGGAATTTCGGGAGGGGGGGGGTTGAACCCCCTTGGTACGCCACTGCTGGGCGCTAACAAGAAAGAAAATTTCCTCTCCCGAATTGAAACTCTGTTACCCGACTGTAGACGTACAGTGGCAACGCAGCCTGGCTCCGCCGTGATGGTCGTACGTGAAGTCCTTTCACAACGGTCCACAGGTTTCTGACACCGCCACACACACACACACACACACACACACACACACAAACGATATCCGGAAGGAAAACGTACGTTGAATGCTGGAAACTGACCCATTCACACACACACATTCACCGTAAGCAATGAGACATGCATGTCACTGAGGTACCATCAGCCAGAAGATGTGCAGGCAATTACAGATAACAGCAGGCAAACATCACTTCACGAATTAGTGTGTGTCAACAAACATAACAGCAAAGCTCTACACAATACTTTCATTTAACAATGTACTCCATTTTACTTCAACAAAATGCACAAAATCAACTATATATAAATATTAGAGGCAGATCTCCAACATGTTTCAGTAAAAGTCTACAATCTCTAAGCAGAACAATATGCCTGTTTTAAAACCAATTGATACCAACGAGCTATAATTTACAAGCTCTTCAGTATGAAGTAGCTTCGTTGTTGCTGTACTGAAACATGTCGGAGATACGCCTCTGTCGTTTATATAGTTCATATTGCACATGCGGTACGTGAAATAAAACAGAGTACATTGTTCTGAAATGCAGGGATTTGACAACTTTAAGAAGCTCGAATTTTCCGACACCATGTAAAATGTGAACAAATCAAAGCCAGTCGTCAAACACATTAACTCCTGCAATCCTTGTACAGCACACCAGAAAGTGTCACGCTTGAGGTATTCTAGAAGTACATTGCTTTTCCTTTGTCCAATAACACAGGCTTCTAGACATACAGTGCAACTAATCAAGTCACCCACAATTCAAAGTCGCCATTTTCACGGTACGATGAATCGATCACCGCGTTAATTGGCAACTGTTTAATCGATATTCAGCATGCCTTTAAACTTTCGACGTAAATTCGTTTGCTGCTTTGTGTCTCTTTGAAGTTATGAATTTTTAATTAATCTTCTATTAAACGTATTAAATATTTTATTAGAAGAACAATATGTGGCATAAATCGATTAATTTGCTGATTATTACAGTATTTCGATTAAGTATATACGTAATTTTAGAAGGACAATGATTGATGATATCTGCTCGTAATGAAATGCTCATCATCATTATCATCTCCTTTATGCAGGGTATTTATACTTATATTCCCGAGACAAACTATGTCCCTAGGGAATAGTGTTGCAGCTATTCTGTTGTTACTATTCATGGTGCTTATACCGTTAGTTTCAGTGTTGAATCTATTGTACTTTTACATTAGCATTTTCCGAAGTACGTGTGCAATTATTATTATTATTATTATTATTATTATTATTTTAGTGGTGGTGGTGGTCACTTCGCACGTTGTACTCCGCAGCACAAATATCAATTTTCAGTCCGTTTTTCCACTGGTTCTTCATGTCTGCCATTACAAAGCCTTACGTATTAAGTCTTCTCAAAGTCTGCAAGGTTCATGTCGTAATCACACGTTATGTAGATGTAATAAAAGCCTTTCTGTATACCACACGTGTTTTTGATCCTCACAACTAAAACAAATCATTTCTCTTACCTCTTCAACTGCCTCTGTTCCAGACGGTGGAAAGAGTCGAACGGTCCCAGACCGTGTATTTACACACCAGTACACGAGTGCTGTCTGACCGGTGTTCCAACTTACATCCAGCACACTGAATACACACGCATCAACGGTACTGTGCACAGCATGGAATCACTAACCATTAGAGTTACTTTCCAAAAGAAAACATAATCCTTAAGCACATTAGCTACCGTATTTTTACGTCAATATAGGCACTTTTTTCAAGTTTCTTTTTGTTTAAAAAAAGTAAATATTACGGAAAATCTTTATATAAAACGAAATTACTTATACCGCTCGTGCATTATCTGCCGCGTACAACGCTTCGCATTGGCGGTACACTCATACAACTGAGCCACCTCAACTAACTCGCTTCTGCAAAGGGTCTTGGGGGGAGTTTTTTTTTTTTTGAATTTGCTATAGGCTTTGTACACCAGCCAGAGCTTCCAGTAGTTGTACCCCTCCCTACTTCGTCACACTCCCCTCAGCCGGCCGGCGTGCGGAAGACCCGGTCTGCTATCCACTGCGCAGGCTCGGACGCAGTACCCCTTCGCAACGATTTTCCATCTCTCTCCCACTGTTGTTCGAATTATTTGTTCATTTCCTTCCAAACAATTCCTTTCGTTCAGAGGCTATTTATGAGAGTACTGTTTATTCAGAAGACGTTTTTGTGCAAAGTGAGAATTCCAATTCACGTTGTCTACTGGTGAGGAATGTAACCTGTCACATGCACACGTTATTTGTCGTTCTGTCTAAAAATGGAATCTGTGTTATCGAGTGAAAAACACATTTAAAATAACATCGAATGATTTTTTAATTCATTTACTTTTATTAACAATCATAAAGAATACAATCTATCAGCTAATGTAATGATTATAGAAAGTACGCTACGACACCATGCATTACAATGACGTTGTAGGATATTCATCCAGCGATGTCACCTCAGGTGTCTTGTAAGTCTAAAGGCCAGCATCAAATGAAATTTAACATGAAAATATTCAACGTAGTTTTTCTTTTTTGAGTAATTATTTCCTGTTCATATAGTTTTTTTTTTCCGACACTGTGTCTTCTGCCATTGAGGGGCTATGTGCAGAATATGCTACGTATTCTTCTCAGTACAAAAGGAGCTAAAGAAACTAAAGAGAACGAATGGAAAACATGAACTAGGAAGGAAAGTAGGCAGATGGAAAATATTTTTGTTCAATAAGAGATGGAAGGTTATGTGAGAATATCGTCACCTACTCTATTCAACTACGCCTTTAACGCATCAGCAAATATATTTACATTATGTCTGACGATTATCCATTAAGTTCTTTTCCGGAAAATTTTCAAAGTCCATATAGCGAGCATGTTCAGTGAATTTGTAATATCTGAGTGTCTCTCAATGGCAATAAAAGATATAGCTAATCTTCCAATTATTTTTTAGGTAAGATACCTTGTGTGCGAACTTTGTTGATAGTATCGTTTGTTTCAAGAATGTGTAAAGAAATGTTCAACAGAATTTGGCTCAGTTTGCTGGTTACTGCAAATCGAATTTAAACAGTACGCTTATTAAGAAAAGACTGATTTTTTTTTACATTCGTAAGCCCGTGCATCGCTAATATATTCGCACAGTACAACCAATAAGATGCAACGATTCACAATTTCTTTATTTCTGTAAGACGCTCTACATGTTTCAGAAGGTTTTTCCGCCCATCATCAGGAGCTCAAAACTGCACACACAGCGTCGGGAATTTGGCAGACCAATACTGCTACCTGCCGCTAGCCTGGCCAGGCTAGCAGCTCTACATGTTTCAGACGGGTTTTCCGTCCATC
>Ga0123354_10012151_pt1 | contig 13337 bp, 9 predicted proteins | sample TergutLab28metaG_2_FD_97872 | JGI IMG/M metagenome (GOLD analysis project Ga0123354, IMG submission 97872) | Labiotermes labralis P4 segment gut microbial communities from Petit-Saut dam, French Guiana - Lab288 P4 | ecosystem: Host-associated > Arthropoda: Insects > Digestive system > Gut ...
ATCCGTCAATAATTCTTCAATCCTTTACCAAATCGAAGCCCTCTGTTCTTTCGGCAAATACATCTTATTATCCGGTTTCACATCGAATGCTTCGTACCAAGCGTCAACATGAGGAAGTGCGCCATTAACGCGCCACCTTCCAAGCGCGTGCGGGTCAATTTTTGTAAGCCGGAGAATTTCTGCAGTCCGGATATTTCCTGCCCATACGGTAGCATAAGCTAAAAAGAATCGTTGTGCATCGGTCAATCCGTCAATTGGAGCAGGAGTTGCTTTCCCTTTCAATGTGTTTTGATAGGCTTGCCACGAAACATGCAGACCGCCCTGGTCAGCAATGTTTTCACCCAATGTGAGTTGTCCGTTAGCGTGTATTGAATCTAAAACAACGATTTGATCAAAATAATCAGCTAAAACTTTCGTATGTTCTTCAAAGCGCTTAGCATCGCCGGCTGTCCACCAATCGGTTAGATTTCCTTCTTTGTCAAACTGCCGTCCTTCGTCGTCGAAGCCATGCGTCATTTCATGACCGATTACGACTCCAATTGCGCCATAGTTAACCGCATCGTCAGCTCCCATTTGGAAGAAAGGCGGTTGTAGAATGGCTGCCGGAAAACATATTTCGTTGGTCGTTGGATTATAATATGCATTGACTGTTTGAGGAGTCATCAACCATTCGTCTTTATCAACCGGCTTGTTGAATTTACTCATCATGTAATCATAGTCAAAATTATTGGAACGTACCATATTTACCCAATATGAATCTTTATTGTCTATGGTCAGACTTGAATAATCCTTCCATTTGTCGGGATAACCGATTTTAATATGAAATGCAGCCAATTTGTCTAATGCTTTTGCCTTGGTTGTGTCGCTCATCCACGAAACTTTTTCAATTCGTTCTCCTAATGCAGTTTGAAGATTATGTACCAAATCCAGCATTTTTTCTTTCGCTACCGGCGGAAAATATTTTTCAACATAGAGTTGTCCGACTGCTTCGCCTAATGCGCCATCAATAGCGCCAATCGCCCGTTTCCAGCGTTCTTTTTGCTGTTCGGTGCCCGATAGCGCTTTCCCATAATAAGCAAAATGAGCATTGGAAAGTGTATCGCTTAATAACGGTGCTGATGAATTAATCACTTCCCAACTTAAATAATACCTGATATCCTGAACCGGATATGCCGTAACTATTTTACTTACTTCGGCAATAGGGTCTAATTGTCCTACGTTCAAATCTTTCAAATCTTTAGCGCCCATTTGGTTGAAAAGTGTACCCCATTCGATATTAGGAGAAAGCTTAACCAATTCTTTGAGAGTAATTTTATGATAGTTTGCAACCGGATCACGAAGCGCTACGCGTGAAGAGGCAACTTTCGCCAATTGAGTTTCGATTTTCATTACGGCAGTCGAAGCATCTTTGGCTTCCTGTGGCGTATAACCGTTTAGCGTAAAAAGATTTTCAATTAATTCGACATATTTGTCACGCAAGTCTTTTGAACGCTGGTCATCCGTGAGGTAATAATCCCTGTCGCCCATACTGTAGCCGCCCTGTTCTAAATGCATAATATTAAGCGAACTATTCCGGTCGTCGGCATACACGAAAGGATTGAAAAAGGGAGAGAATCCATTTCGGAACATTTCTGCTAATAATGAAGTCAGTTGCGATTTATCGGAAAATGCCTTCATTTTTTCCAGATAAGGCTGCACCGGAGAAGCGCCTTCTTTATTCAACCGGTCGCTATCCATTGCTAAGGAATATAAATCGCTGATTTTTTGTGCAACACTTCCTTGCGGATTCGTTTTTTTCGCAACTTCAGCAACTAAGTCTTTCACCTGTTGCTGACTTTTTTCACCTAATGCATCAAATGTACCGTAGCGGCTGTATTCCGGTTTTAATGGATGGGATGAAACCCAGCTTCCATCGGCATATTGATAAAAATCGTTTCCCGGGATAGCAGTCGTATCCATGTTTGTAAGTGTAATTCCATCTACACCTGTCTTTTTCGTATTATTACAAGACATTGTAATCATTACAAAAAGTAAAAATAGTAAATAACTCTGTTTCTTCATCTTAATTAATTTATGTTTTTTTGTTTATTAAAATTTGCTTACCATAGTGCAAAATTACATCTTTTTTGATAAAAATAAGAATGACAGCTAAAAAATCATGACATTTTGTTTTGAAATTTAGGATGCTGTTATTAGAAAAATTTTTTTATAGAAATAAATCGTCCATAGTTACTTCGCTTTGAATGTTGCCCCAATATTCGTTGCGTTCAACGCCGTAAGTTGTAAGCATTGTGAGGTGGATTGCTTTGCGAGTTTTCGATTCGTTTGCAAAAACGGCAAGTTTATTTTTTAAAATCTTATCGTAACTACTTGTGATTCTGTATTTTGTTTTTGAGAATTTCATTTCGCAAAGGTTAATCAAATTGTCGGCGCGGTCAATCAACAAATCAATTTGTGCGCCTGTTGTAGAGACGTGGCGCGCCGTGTCTCTACTGCGCCACGACGAAATATCGGTTATCACGCCCGAAATACCGAGTTTTTGCTTGATTTGTGCAATATGAGCGCTGCACAACAGTTCAAACGAAAATCCCGTCCACGCGTTGTGCGCGGGCGTATTCAGCGAGTTTGTCCAAAAATGCGTGTCGTTTATCGCCGAATTGACAAAATTCAGATAGAACAGCGAATAAAAATCTACCAATTTATAAATACGATTGCGTTTTGGGGTGGTAAAATTTTTATCTACGGCAATGAATCCGCACGTTTCCAAATCGTTAAGAATGGTCGATAAGCCGCCGCCGTCCGTGATTTTTGCTTCTTTCACTATTTCTTCGCGCAACAATCCTTTGCGTTTTTTTGCCAAGACTTTAATAATCTCGATGTATTTTTCCGGCTTTTTAAAGAGTGAAGAATAAAGCCGGTCAAATTCTTTTCGTAAAATTCCATCATTTGCAAAAAACAGATTATCAATATTTTGAGACAAACTGTATTGTTTTTCCATTTGCTCCAAATAATATGGAACGCCACCCATAATCATGTAACATTCAACAATTTGGTAGCGGTCAAGAACGATTTTTTTATACTTCAAAAATTGCTCGGTTTCGGCAAGTGTAAATGGTTGTAAATGAATTTGCCGCGTTACCCGATTGTGCAACCCGCCGCGATTGTTCAATATATTTTCGAGCATCCACGCAGTAGCTGAGCCACAGGCAATAAGAAAAATGCGATTGTCTGCCGAAGCGTAAGTGTTCCAGAAATACTCAAAAGCCGAGAGAAAACCCGATTTATCATTGTCCAACCAAGGTAATTCGTCGAAAAAGAGAACGATTTTACCTTTTTTTTGCTTGTTTTGACAAAGGTGTTTCAGTTGCGCAAAAGCGTCCTGCCAATTTTCAACTTTGGGGTACGGGACATTGCTGTATTCGTTCAGAGCCAAATAAAAATTGTGCAACTGCTCTTCTTTTGTTGCATTTTCGGCGCCGGACATAAAAAAATCGAACTTATTGCGAAAAAAATATTTTACCAAATAGGTTTTACCTACGCGTCGTCTTCCGAAAAGCACTAAAAATTCGGCTTTGCCGGATTCAATATATTCCGATATTTTATTGAATTGCTGTGTTCTACCGATAAGCTCATCCATAATATTTTATGAAATATTTTGCGGTAAAGGTATAAAAAAATATAGTTACCGCAAAATATTTTGGAATTTTTCTGCGCTAACTATGTTTTTTTTAGTAGTTAGCGCAGAAAATTTCAGATTTTTTCTGCGCTAACTTAAAATGCAAACCTTCCCTCCAATTATTTCAATTTCATAGTCTTCCAACTATCTCCCAATGCCGCCGACGGCGTGACTACCGGCGTCTGGCTTTTGCTGTTAATCACAATGGATTGCTGTCGCACGTTGGTTTCGATATACTCGCCCAATTCTTTTAAGGTTGCATCGCCTTTACTTTCCTGTAATTTTTTCAGAAGGAAATAGGTAAACATACCGTGTCCTTTTTCGCGATATGGATAGGCGGTTTCATCGCCCTGTGCGGCAGAAAATACTACCATATTTCCTTTAGGCGCTCCCTGCACAGATTTGATTGCTACTCCACGCGCAGAAGCCATCATCTCACCTTTGCGATTTGTTCCGCTGAAGCAAGCATCCATAAAAACAGTAATGCTTTTGGCAGGCAAATCACCCAGCGTTTGATACAACTTGTCCAATTTATAACCGGTTTTTACATCCGATCCGAAACCGTCGACCGGTAACAGGTAGGAAGTTTTTGTACTTTCGTCAGGAATACCGTGTCCGGCATAGTAGAAGATGATATTTGCCTCGTTCTGGAAAGCGCCGGCTACCTGATTGAGCCAGTTAATTTCGCGGCGCATATTATTCAATGTGGCATCGGCAGTGAAATGAACATTGCTTTCCGGCAAGCCCAAAGTCTGGATGCAATACTTTCTGAACTCTTCGCCGTCGTTTCTGGCAAATTCCACCTTTGATTCGGTTTGATAATTCTCGTTAGCTATTATCACTGCAAAAGTTTTGTCGTTCTTTGCGCCTGTAATGGGAATATTCACTGATACATCCGATATTGGCAAATTTTCGGCAATCATCGGCTGCCTGTCGTCGGAAGTGCTGCGCTCTGTATTTACAGGTCTTCGTTTAGCGCCTTGTTCGGCAGTTTCTATTTGTGCAAGAAGAGCATTATATTCGCCTCCCGCTTTCTTTGCAGCAACAATTTTATCAGCCTTATCCCGCTTCTTTCCTTTATAAAAATCACCGGCAATATCAACAAATCCATCATCTTTCAGCAATATTACATGTGCCAAACCTTTAGAAAAATCTTCCGCATAATTGAATTTACAAGGAATTACTTCCTTTCCTGCTTTATCAATAAAACCGTAAGAATTACCTGCTTTTACTACCGACAAACCTTCGGAAAACTTAAATTCAGGATTTGAGTACTTCACAGGAATTACTTCTTTTCCGGTTTCATCTATAAAGCCAAATTTACCGTCTGCCTTTACCATTGCCAAACCTTCGATAGCTTCGGAAAATTTATTTATCTCATCGTATTTCACAGGCACAACTTCTTTTCCGTTTTCATCAACAAAGCCATATTTCAAAGTTGCACGCACAGCAGTCGGCGTTGTGTTTTTTCTTACCATTGCCAAACCTTCGATTTGTTCGGAAAAATTCCATACTTTTTGGTAAGTGCAGGGAACCTTAATCTCATCGGTGTCTTTATCCTTGTACCCCCATCTGTTATCGCCTAAACCCGGTCCGGGCGGGCATTGGTATGGCGACAATGCCTGTCCGTAAGAATTTAATCTCAATGTAGAGAGTATTAATAATGCAGTTAAGAAGATTATGTTTTTCATTTTTATCTTATTTTAATTTTCCTCTATATCATCAATGTTGAAATTCACCTGATTAATATTTTCAAAATATTTTTTGATATTATCGTCCTGAACCTTTGTTAATGAGCCGTCTTTACCACGTTTTCCGTCTCGTCCGGGTCTACCGTCATTTCCGGCAGTACCATCTTTCCCAACTTTTTCATAAATCGGCATGCCTAAGAAGCCTTTCTTATCTGTCTTTACTTCGAAACCACTACCGCCTTTACCACCTGCGCCACCTGCGCCGCCATCGCCGCCATCTCCACCGGCAATATTTACTGAAATTCCCTGAATGCTTTTAGGAAGGTAAACTGTAATGTCGCCGCCGGGATTGCCATCACCTCCGTCGCCTCCATCGCCGCCGCTACCGCCGGCAGCGCCATCAGGACTACTTTTAGTGCCTGCTGATCCACTTTTCCCTGCGCTTCCGGCAACTCCGGTTCTACCTTTTAAACCGGATGCATCTATTGAAACAGGCGACTCTAACAAATACAACTTGTTTCTGGTGACATCCATTACAACAAATAAATCTTTCCCTAACGCATTTTTATATCTGGCAACGGCAAATTCTCTTCTTTCACCGTTGCAGGCAATCGAATTGGCAAATTCATACGCTTGTTGAATTTGAAAAGTAAAATCGTAGGTGACGTTACAATCGTTATGTTCAATCGTAATAGTCCCTTCTTCTTCTACTAACTTGCCATCCAAATATTGCCATGGGTCTCCGGTGGTTTTGTTGTCAATAACAAAAGATAAACCGCTACTTCTCATATTTCTATTTTTGGAGGTAAGTTTAAAGTTTTTTTCAGAAACTTTTTTCCCTTTGCTGTTAAATATAGATATATCACAACGTTCTCCAAAAGTCAAATTAGAAGGATCAGGTGAAATACGCACAGTACTGTAGTCAAGTTTATCTTTCTTACAATCAAACTTCTGCGCCTTAACATTGTTGACTGTACAGACCCCGATAACAGTGAAAAACAAGAAAAGTAAAATTCTAAGTGTTAAAAAGTTTCCCTTACTCGTGTGGCTTTTCAGACTTCGCCCGTTTTTTGAAATGGTATCTGCTCCCATTATCTCACTCATTGTTAACGAATTCATAACTGTTATTTTTTAGAAATAAGTATATAAAAGAATTAATTTGCAAATATAGTTAAAAAACCACAATTTTCAACTATTATGGAAATTATTTTTCGGGGTCTTCTTTATACCCGAGCGAAATCGCCTTTTTCAAATCTATGTTGGCTCCGTCTTCGTCATGCAGTAAGAGTTTTGTTCGGTATCTGATTATATATAAATAAGGATTTTTGGAATCTTCGCCCGCTAAACGGATAGCTTTATTGATGTCGGAATAAGCTTTTCCCGGTCGATTCATCAAAAGATATAATTCGGCTCTTCCGGCATAGATGTTAAAATCATCCGGTTTCTTGTCTAATAGATAGTTGTACATTTTTTCAGCATCTTCGTAGTCGCCCCTGAATTTGGCTAATGAGGCAAATCCGCGTCGAGCGTAGAGGCTGTTGGGGTTTAAATCAAGCATTTTCCTGAAATCGGCTTCGGCTAAATCGGTGTTTTTGATTTGCAGATACAATAAGCCGCGCTGATACAGCGCTTCTTCATCGTTAGGATTTTCGTTCAACAGCGCTGAATAATCAAGAATTGCATTCTGCGCTTGCCCCATTTCTGCAAATAACGAAGCACGCGCTTCAAGAAAAGTGGGCTGTTTTGGAAATTCTCCCAGAGCGGCGGTATAAGATAGGAGCGCTTCGTCGAACTTACCTAATCTTCGTTGAACTGTCCCTAAATTGTTTAATAAATAAGGATTTACAGGATTGTCCGGAGCGCTTTTCAGGAGGGCTTTCAAAGCATATTCAGCAGAATCCAGCTTGTTTTCCTTAATATAATCGAAAGATAAAGAAAGCCAATCCGGTTTATCCTGAGCGTGCAAACAAATTATTCCGAGCAGGAAAATCATACTGACCATTCCTGCCCGAAAAATCTTTTTTAAATATGAATTATTCACGAGTATTATTTAACTGCTTCTACCGGCGCTATCAGTTTGTATCCTTTGCCGTGAATATTCATAATTTCTACTTGCGGATCGTCTTTCAACAATTTTCTGAGTTTTGTGATATATACGTCCATGCTGCGGGCTGCAAATTGATAAAAATCAGGATGAGGCTTCCAAATGGTATTGACAGCATATTCACGGTCTAATATATCATTCATATTGATACACAAATTAGCCAACAAATCGCTTTCTTTGGTTGTCAGCTTCGTCATTTCTTTGCCATCGCTCAGCGTTTGCTTCTGAGTGTCGAACAGATATCTACCGATGTGATAGAAAGGAACTTCCTTGTTTTTCTTTCCTCTTATCCTCCGCATAATGGCTTCAATACGCAACAAAAGCTCTTCCATGCTGAAAGGTTTTGTCAAGTAATCATCAGCGCCAACCTTGAATCCTTCAAGTATGTCTTCTTTCATATTCTTAGCTGTCAAGAAGATAATCGGGATTTCAGTATTAATCGCACGAATATCCTGAGCCAAAGCATAGCCATCTTTTTTAGGCATCATTACGTCGAGAAGACAAATGTCGTATCTTCCATCGGGGAAAGCTTTTGAGCCTGCTTCTCCATTCGGGAATAAATCGGCTTCGAAACCTTTTGCCTGCAGGTATTCTCTCAAGAGCATTCCTAAATTTTCGTCGTCTTCACACATGAAGATCTTTACTTTTTCTTCCATAATTCCAATTTATTAATATTTAATAATATATACTGTTTATACTCATTGAACGTATGGTAAACTTATCGTGAATGTTGTTCCTACATTTATTTCACTTTCCGCTTTAATTGTACCATTCAGTTCTTCAACAATTTTCTTTACATAAGCAAGTCCTAAACCGAATCCTTTCACATTGTGCACATTGCCGGTATGTACCCTGTAAAAACGATCGAAAATCTTTTTCAGATTTTCCTTTTTAATTCCGGTTCCGTTATCTCTGATGCTGATACAAATCATTTCGTTCACATTTTCAGTCCGGGCGGTTAATTGCAGCGGTACTTCCGGTCTGCGATATTTTACCGCATTTTCCATCAAATTGAAAAGAACATTTGTAAAGTGCATCTCATCTACATAAACCATTGATTCAATGGCTTCTAATTCCAATTCAAGCGCTCCGTCGCATTTTTGCACCTGTATGCTGAAAATTTGCGCCACATTAACTAATAAATCATTTGCGTCTAATTCTTTAATCTTTAATATTGACCGTCCATCTTCCATCAGCGATATTTGTAAAACCTTATCTATCAGGAATTGCAGTCGTTTGGTTTCATCTGTAATCGTTCGGGTAATCCGGTTGAAAGACGCCGATTTACTCAACGGTCCGGTTTGTTCCAAAGTTGTTATCATATTTTCGTCGCTCAGCATTTGACCGGCAATCGAAATGCTGGAGACCGGCGTTTTCAGCTCGTGTGTCATATTGCTGACAAAATCTTTTTTCATTTCTGATAAATGCTTTTGCTTCAGGATGATATAAAGAGTTATTGTAAATACAACCAGTAGCAACACCGAAAAAATAATGGATGGAATGATGAAACTAATCGAGCTTAGCACAAATTTATTTCTTACAGGAAAAACGACCTGAAGCGAATAGGTTTTGGATGCGGGATCATTGGGAAAAAGGATTTGGGAAAAAGTTTTTTCCGGACTGCTAACTTCAAAACCTGCGCTTTGATAAACGATATTGCGTTTACTGTCAATGACGGCATATTGAAAAGGTATGGCTATATTGTTATTTGACAATTCCAATTCAATATAGTTTTTCAGTTGTTTAAAGTCTATCCTTTCTTCTATTGGTCTTTCATCCGTTTTCATCAGTAGCCGGATAAATTCGCTTGCCAAATTTTCACTATAAAAAAAACGTTCATACAACCCTTCCTGAATCGATTGCGACTGTGAATTTAAGCTGCTTTTCCCTGCTCCGCGTATAGTATTTTGTTGGATATTAATATCTTCATCTATAGTAGTGTCTAATTTTGCCGTCAATTTTTCCGAATCTTTAAGTCCTTGTTGTTGCCCTTTCACCATAATATTATCGAACGAAGAACTGTTTCTATTCAATCGTCTTTTCCAGAATTTCAATTGCTGCTCATTAAATATCTGAGCTGCTTCAACCAACTCTAAATTGTGAGACACCTGCTGCAAACTCCTCTTAACGGATTCTCCAAACTGTTCGTCTTGAGTTTTTACGATTTCACGAATATAATTTACTTGCAGATATAACAAACCTACAAAGGCGAAGATCATAACGCCTACAAGTAATCCGATGGTCGATTTTCTCATTTGATTTTGTTTATAAATTCAAATAACAAAGTAACAATTTTTTTTTTTAACAATCATCAAAAAAAATAAAAAAAATGAATCGAATAAGAATAAATGTTTTTAACAAAACGGCTGAAATGTTAAAATTTCGGACTGAAATGTTAAAATCATATTTTATCCTATTTTTATATTGCTTAACAATGCTAAATATCGGTCGATCGCTCCGTCAATTTCCGGCAGAAAAATAAATTCATCTGCCGTATGAGATCGGGCAGATTCTCCTGGTCCGATTTTCATTGAAGGAAAGCGCATAAACGTTTGATCCGACAAGGTGGGCGAACCGAAAGGACGCATTCCCAACTCAATTGCCCGCTGCACCACAGGATGTTCCGTCGATATGCGGGATGAACCTAAGCGAAAAGAGCGAGCACGGACTTCAGCCCCGCAAGCTCCGGATATTGCTTCGAAGAGCGCTTCGTTTGTGTAAAGCTCATTCGTTCGAATATCAACTGTAAACTTACATTCGCCGGGGATCACATTGTGCTGCGTTCCAGCCTGTACTCCGGTAACAGTCATTTTAACCTCGCCTAAAAGAGGACTGATTTCAGGAAAGCGCTTGTTCCGAAACCATTCAATCACAGGAATCGCTTTATAAATAGCGTTTTCGCCTTCTTCCCTGGCAGCATGCCCCGCTTTTCCGCAAACGACTCCATCCAAAACCATCAATCCTTTCTCGGCAATAGCCGGTTGCATTGACGTCGGCTCTCCTACTATTCCCAAATCAATTGTCGGCAGTTCGGGCAAAACCGATTCTGTGCCATTTTTTCCGGAGATTTCTTCTTCACAGGAAGCCAAAAAAATAAAATTATTTTCCTGCGGTGTTTGTGATAAAGCAATAAAGACCTGAAGCAGCGAAACAACGGAAGCGCCTGCGTCGTTGCTGCCAAGACCAAAAAGTTTTCCATCTTCTTCCAGCGGCAAAAACGGATCTATTGTCCATCCGGCTACCGGCTTCACCGTATCAATGTGCGAGTTAAGAAGAATTACGGGCTTCCGGTCGTTCCAATCCGGAGAAAGTAACCAAATATTATTGCCTTTCCGTTTGGGTGAATATTTTTTTTCTTTCAGAGTAAACTCCAAAAAATCAGCCAATTGATTTTCTTCTCCACTGATTGACGGTATGGAAATTAATTGTCTTAACAGATGAACCGTGTCGAAAAAATAGCTGTTTACATTCATAAAAACTAAATTTTAGTGCAAAGTTAGAATAATAATCGTACATTTGTAATTCTTTTTAAAATATAAAATGGAATATAATCATTTGTCTCAATTAGTTCATCAACATGCTTCGCAGTTTGGAGATCAGGAAGCGTTGAAAGTGTGTAATAAATCAACAGGAGTGTGGTCGTCTGTTTCTTGGGAAGACTTTTCGAAAAAGACTATGGCAGTCGCCCACTCGATGTGTCATACCGGCGTCAAGCCGCAATCCAACATCGGCATTTATTCTCAAAATATGCCCGAATGTTTCTATGTTGATTTTGGCGCTTTTTCCAACCGGGCAAGCGTAGTTCCCATGTATGCAACAGCTTCGGTTCCACAAATAAAATATATGATTGAAGAGGCGGAAATTCAATTGTTGTTTGTAGGCGAACAACCGCAATACGATAACGCATGGAAAGCGTTTCAAACCAGTAATTTTCTCAAGTATATCGTTATTTTCGATAATAATGTAGCAAAAGACCCAGCGGATAAAACATCCATCTATTTCGATTTTTTCAGTTCGCCGAAAAATCGCTCGTCTCAAGACATGATTTCGGTTGATAAGCGGATGAAAGATGCGAAAGGAGAAGATATAGCTCATATTATTTATACTTCGGGAACTACGGGAGAATCCAAAGGCGCTGTCCTGACTCACAACAATTATATTGAAACTTTCAAATTCCATGACATTCAGTTGTCTTATCTTCCGCAACGCTTTCTTTCCATGAGCTTTTTACCGTTGGCTCATATTTTTGAAAAAGCATGGGCGACCTATATCCTGCATAAAGGAGGCAGCATAGCTGTTAATCTGGATCCAAGAGAAATAACGACTTCAATTAAAGCGGTTAAACCGGAAGCAATGTGCAGTGTGCCTCGCTTTTGGGAAAAAGTATATGCCGGCGTACAGGAAAAAATTGCAAGTTCGGGCTTCTTTATGAAAGCGATTTTTCATAATGCGATTGATACGGGAAGAGAATATAATCTTGATTATATTAATAAAGGAGAAAAACCGCCCTTGCTATTAAAGTGGAAATATAATTTATATTCGAAAATTGTTTACTCCAAGTTAAAAAAAGTTTTGGGTATAGAAAAAGGGATAATTTTTCCTTGCGCGGGAGCGATGCTTTCCGAAAATATCATTCGATTTCTGCGTTCGGTTGATATTCCTTTAATTTATGGCTACGGATTAACGGAAACTACCGCGACTGTCGGTTTCTTTCCTCCCGTCGATTTTGAATTGGGAACAGTCGGCAAGGTATTGCATGGAATAGAAGTCAGGATTGGAGAAAACAATGAAATTCAGGTAAAAGGTAAAAATGTAATGAGCGGCTATTACAAAAAACCGCAGGAGACAGCCGCTGCATTCACCGAAGACGGATGGTTCAAAACCGGCGATGCAGGAGGCATAACCGAAAAGGACGGAATTATTCTGACCGAAAGAATCAAGGATTTATACAAAACTTCCAATGGGAAATACATTGCTCCTCAACAGTTGGAAAGCCGGCTGATGGACGACAAGTACATCGACAGCGCTTGCATTATCGGCGATCAGAGAAAATATGTTACCGCATTGATTATTCCTGATTTTGAAGAGTTGAAAAAATACGCTTCCGAGGAGGGCATCAAATATGACAGCGTTCAGGATTTATGCAGTAACAGTTCGATTATCGGATTAGTCGAAACCCACATCAAATCCATACAAAATGAATTTGCCAATTATGAGCAAGTCAAGCGATTCACTCTGTTACCCGAACCATTTTCAATTGATACCGGCGAATTGACGAATACACTCAAAATGAAGCGGTTGTTTATCGCTGAAAAATTCAAGGAGGTGATTGATAAAATGTATGAAGGGTAAAAGATATGAAAGAATTTTACTATTCTTTCAGTATTTTTTTAACAGGTAACACAAACCGCTCTAACAACGAGATATCATCAGTGATTATTTCCGCTTGTCCTTGCATATTGGGAAGAAAGGGAAGTTTTTTCTGATAGGTAGTTACCAAGCCGTTGGGAAGACTGATTTCCACCGTATAATTTAAAGATTGATTTATTTGGGAGGGAACCAACGAAATATTTTCAACTCGTCCGCGCAGTATCCCGTATTCATTATCTGGAAAATTCTCCAACCGAATATTAACTTTTTGTCCTGTTCTCACCTTTCCCGAACGGGTAACAGGCAACGTCGCTTTCCCGATGACAGTGTTAGACGAATCAGGAACAATTGTAAATACTTCTTCTCCAGACGAAACATTTTGGTTCTCAATCCAATAGTTTGAAAAAGTAATTTTACCGTCGATAGGCGTTCGCAACACATAATTCAATTCCCAGTCCTGTATTCCTGTTTTCATTTGCGAAACTAACGATTGAAG
>Ga0123354_10012152_pt1 | contig 13336 bp, 11 predicted proteins | sample TergutLab28metaG_2_FD_97872 | JGI IMG/M metagenome (GOLD analysis project Ga0123354, IMG submission 97872) | Labiotermes labralis P4 segment gut microbial communities from Petit-Saut dam, French Guiana - Lab288 P4 | ecosystem: Host-associated > Arthropoda: Insects > Digestive system > Gut ...
ATGACGAGTTCGCGGCGGTCACCGGTTTGGATACCTCGGACGAGTGGATCCGCACCCGCACCGGCATTGAGACGCGACGCATCTGCACCGACGAGACCCTGACGGAGCTTTCCACCGCCGCCGCCCGTCAGGCTTTGGGCAACGCCAAACTGGGTGCCGACCAGATGGACTACCTGATTGGGGCCACCATCGGCGGCGACAAGCGCACCCCGGCGCTGGCGTGCATGGTGGCCGAGCAGCTGAAAGTGGAATGCCCGGCCGTCGACCTCAACGGCGGGTGCGTCGGCTTCATGTACGCGCTGAGCTATGCGGAGGCGCTGATCGCCGCCGGGCGGGCCCACAACGTGCTGATTGTTTGCGCCGAAAAGATGTCGGCCCACATGAACTTCTTGGATCGGTCCACGTCGGTGCTGTTCGGTGACGGTGCCGCCGCTGTCGTGGTGACGCAGGGCGAAAGCCTAGAATACATCCGTCTTGGCACCGTGCCTGATAGTCACGCCATCTCGATGCCAAACCGCATGATGGGAAACAACCCGTGGGCGGTGGGCGAAGACACCGAGCCGATTCTGACCATGGACGGACAAAAGGTGTTCAAGTTTGCCGTCAAGGCCGTGCAGGAAGAGGTGACCCGCGCCCTTGACACCTTGCACCTGACGTCGGACGACATCGATCTCTATTTGCTGCACCAAGCAAATGGACGAATCATCGATTCGGTGATTCAACATTTGGAACTTGACACAGATAAGTTTCCCCGGATTATCCAAGAGTACGGAAACATGTCGTCCGTGTCGGTCCCAACTTTGCTGCACGAACTGGTTCAGCAAGGTCAAATCAAAGCTGGCCAGCGGCTGCTGCTCTGCGCGTTTGGCGCTGGTCTGACGTACGGAACGTGCGTCATCTCGTGGGAGTAACCCCCACAAAACCCGCACCCTGATATGGAGGAAATAATGCTAGAAACAGTCACCGATGTCATCCGCGATTACAAATCCGACCCGTCGCTGGTCGTCACCCCCGAGACGCCTTTCTCGTCTTTCGGCCTGGACTCGCTGGAAGAAGTCGAGCTGATCATGAAGGTTGAGTCAGTCACCGGCATCAGTGTTGAAATGGACGGCGAAATCCTCACGGTCGCCGATCTGCTGGCCCTGCTTGAAAAGGCCGCGTGAATGTTGCGCTCGCCGATCTGTGACCTTTTGGGCATCAAGTACCCGGTTTTCCAAGGGGCGATGGCCTGGATTGCCGACGCCGATCTGGCGGCGGCAGTTTCCAACGCCGGCGGTTTGGGCATCATCGCGGGCGGCAGCGCGCCGGTCGACATTATCCGGCAGCAGGTGCGCAAATGCCGCACGTTGACGGATAAGCCTTTTGCCGTCAACATCATGCTGATGAGCCCGGCTGCCCCCGACATCGCCCAAATGGTGGTCGAGGAAAAAGTGCCCGTCGTGACCACGGGCGCGGGCAGCCCGGCCAAATACATGGCAGCCTGGCAAGGCGCCGGCATTAAGGTCATTCCGGTCATCCCGTCCTCCGGCATCGCCAAGTCTGTCGAGCGTTACGGCGCGGTGGCGGTCGTCGCCGAGGGCGGCGAATCCGGTGGCCATGTGGGCGACCTGACGACAATGGCGCTCGTCCCGCAGGTGGTCGACGCCGTCACCATCCCGGTGCTGGCGGCCGGCGGCATCGGCGACGGACGCGGCATGGCAGCGGCCTTCATGCTGGGCGCGTCGGGCGTGCAGATGGGCACCCGTTTCCTGGTGGCCAAAGAATGCAACGTGAACCCGGTTTACAAGCAGAAGATAATTGCCGCCAAAGACATCGACACGATCGCCACCGGCAAGCGCCTGGGTCACCCGGTGCGCGGGCTGAAGACGGCATTCTCGCGGCGCTTCTTCGAAATGGAATACGACCCGACCGTCAGCAACGAAGACCTGGAAAAGTTCGGCGAGGGCGCGCTGCAGGCAGCGGCGATCCGCGGCGACGAAGAGCACGGCGCCTTCATGGCCGGGCAAATCGCCGGCCTGGTGAAGCAAGAGCAAACCTGCGCCGAAATCATCGAAGAAACCGTCGGCGAAGCCGAGGCTCTGCTGAAAGGTGCCGGCAAATGGGTCGTTTAGCTCTGGTGTTTGCCGGGCAGGGGTCGCAGCGTGTCGGCATGGGACACGATCTGTATGCGACGTCGCCCGCGGCACGCGAGGTTTTCGACCGCGCCGAGGCTGCCTGGCCCGGTATTCAGGCGCTCTGCTTCGAGGGTCCAAAAGACGCCCTCAACCAGACGATCAACACCCAGCCCTGCCTTTTTGTGACGGACCTGGCCTGCGCCGCCGCGTTGACGCAGGCAGGCGTGCAGGTGGACGGGGCCGCCGGCTTTTCCCTCGGCGAGGTGGCGGCGGCGACCTTCGTCGGATTGATGAGCCAAGCGGACGGGTTCGAGTTCGTCCGCCAACGCGCCAGGGCAATGGACGCCTGTGGAAAGGAGATTCCCCTCCTTAGGAGGGGTGGCGGCGGAGCCGACGGGGTGGTCGAAAGCCAAGCGCCAACCGGAGCAATGCTAGCGGTTCTGGGCCTGGACCGCGCAACGGTCGAGGCGGTCGCGGCAAGTGTTGACCGGGCGTGGCCCGTCAACTACAACTGCCCGGGACAAATCGCCGTCGCCTGCGCGATTGATTCGGTGGACGATCTGGCCGCGGCAGTCAAGGCGGCCGGCGGCAAGTCGATGCGCCTGGCGGTCAGCGGCGCATTCCACACCCCGATGATGGACGCCGCCGCCGCCGAGTTGGCGCAGCTGACGGCGCGAATGGTATTCGGCAAACCAAGCGTCCCCCTCTACGCCAACATGACGGCCGAGCCCTACGGCGACCCGAAGGTGTTGCTGGCGCAGCAGGTCAACCACCCGGTGCGCTGGCAAGACACCATCGAGCGCATGATCTGCGACGGCTTCGACCGCTTCGTCGAGGTGGGGCCGGGCACCACGCTGTCGGGTTTCATCTGCCGGATCAACCCAGACGTGCAGGTTTTGAATGTCTCGGACGCCGCCGGCCTAGCCGGAGCAATTCCCCTCCTTAGTAGGGGAATGGAGGACCACCCCGTCGGCTCCGCCGCCACCCCTCCTAAGGAGGGGAATTTATCAGGAACCACCCCGGCGCTTCACGCCACCCCTCCTAAGGAGGGGAATTTATCAGGAACCACCCCGGCGCTTCACGCCACCCCTCCTAAGGAGGGGAATTTGCTCAGCCTTAAAGGACGCCACGCCGTCGTGACGGGCGGGTCGCGCGGCATCGGCCGGGCGGTGGCAGTCGCTTTGGCCCGGCAGGGCGCGGACGTGAGCATCATCTACGCCGGGCAGGCCGACGCCGCCGACCAGGCGTGCGCCGAGGCGGCGGAGTTCGGCGTTTCGGCCAAGGCCTACCAGTGCGACGTTTCCGATTGGGAGCAAACCAAGGCGGTGTGCGAAACCATCGTGGCCGATCGCGGGCGGGTCGATATCTTGGTCAACAATGCCGGCATCGTCAAGGACGGTTTGATGATGCGGATGTCGGAGGCCGACTTTGACGCCGTTATCGCCGTCAACCTGAAGGGCGCATTCAATATCACCCGTCACCTGCTGCGATCGCTGCTGGCCTCGCCGTGCGGACGGATTATCACCGTTTCGTCCGTCGTAGCGGAAATGGGCAACGTCGGCCAAACCAATTACGCCGCCGCCAAGGCCGGTTTGATTGGTTTCACGAAATCGTTGGCGCGGGAGGTGGCCGGCCGAGGCGTCACCTGCAATGTCATCGCGCCGGGTTTCATCGAAACCGATATGACGGCCAAGTTGAGCGAGTCGGTGGTGGCCAACCTGGCCGGAATGATTCCGCTGAAGCACATGGGCACCCCGGCCGATGTGGCGGGGGCAGCGGTTTATTTGGCGTCCGATCTGGCCGCCTATGTCACGGGGGAAGTATTAGCCGTCGACGGCGGAATGTGGATGTGAGGGAACAAATGAAACAAGTGGTTGTGACGGGCCTGGGCGTGATCTCGCCCGTCGGCAATGATGTGGACAGCACATGGGACGCCCTGATCAGCGGACGACATGGCATTGGTCCGCTGACGCGGTTCGACGCCACCGGTCTGAAAGCCAGCCTGGCGGCCGAGATCAAAGACTTCGACCCGGCGCCCTACCTGGAGCCGTCCGAAGCCAGGAAAATGGACCTGTTTTCGCAATACGCCATGGTGGCCGCCGTTCAGGCGATGACCGACTCCGGACTGGCCGGCAATATCGAGCCGTCCCGATTTGGCGTCTACATCGGTTCTGGGACGGGCGGCATTTCCACCGAGATCCGCGAAACAACGGTCCTGCTGAACGAGGGCGCGAACCGCATTTCGCCGTTCTTTGTGCCGATGATGATTGTCAACATGGCGGGGGCCTTGGTGGCGATGCGGTTCGGCGCCAAGGGCCCGAACCTGCCGGTGGTGACGGCCTGCAGCAGCGGCACAAATGCCATCGGCGAGGCATTCCGGGCAATCAAGGTGGGTGCCGCCGACGCCATCTTGACGGGCGGGGCCGAGGCTTCGATCAACCCGCTGGCCGTCGGCGGTTTCGCCAATGCCATGGCGCTGACCAAAGCCACCGACCCGGACCGGGCGTCGATCCCCTTTGACAAGGAACGCTCCGGTTTCGTCATCGGCGAGGGCGCGGGCGTCATCGTCCTTGAGGAATTGCAGCATGCCCGGGCGCGGGGCGCCCACATTTACGCCGAAATCGTCGGTTACGGAAACACCTGCGACGCGTATCACATGACGGCCCCCCAGCCCGACGGGGAGGGTGCGACCGCCATGATCAAGCTGGCTTTCGACGAGGCCGGGATTTCCGCCGACGAGCATTTGTACATCAACGCCCACGGCACGTCGACGCCGTTGAACGACAAGACGGAAACGAAGGCCATCAAGCAGGCTTTGGGCGATGCGGCATATGACGTCGTGATTTCGTCCACCAAATCGATGACCGGGCACATGCTGGGCGCGGCCGGCGGGCTGGAGGCAATTGCCGCCATCAAAGCGCTGCAAACCGGCATCGTCCCGCCGACCATCGGGCTGCGCGAGCCCGACCCGGAATGCGACCTCGAGTACGTGCCCAATCAGGCGCGAAAGATGGACGTGACGGCGGCGCTGTCGATTTCGCTTGGCTTCGGCGGCCATAACGCCGGCGTCCTTTTCAAGGCGATCAAGGAGTGATGCTGCAATGGACAGGCAAGAATTGATGACGATCCTGCCGCATCGTCCGCCGATGCTGCTGGTCGACGAGGCCCACATGGAGGGTGACACTGCCGTCGGCACATACACCGTGCGGGGCGACGAGTTTTTCCTGCAGGGGCATTTCCCCGGGCAACCAACCGTGCCTGGCGTCATTTTGTGCGAAATGATGGGGCAAACCAGTTGCGTCCTGATGGCCGATCAGATCAAGGGGAAGTTGACCCTATTCGCCGGTTTGGATAAGGTGCGCTTCCGGCGCACCGTCCAGCCGGGTGACACGATCACATTCACGACCCGTCAAACGGGCAGCAAGGCGATGTTCCATTTCGTCGAGGGCACCGGCAAGGTTGGCGGCGAGGTGTGCGTGACGGCCGAATTGTCTTTTGCTCTGGTCGAGAAAGGCAGTGATAAGTGACCGCCCGCGAGCGAATCGACGAATTCCTGGACCCCGGCAGTTTCGTCGAGCTGGACGCCCTCGTGGAGCACCGCGCGACGGCCTTCGGCGTCGACCGAACCCACCCCGCCGGCGATGGCGTGGTGACGGGCTACGGCACGGTGGACGGGCGCACGGTGTGCGTCTACGCCCAGGATTTCACGGTTTTCGGCGGTTCGGTGGGCGAGGAGCACGGCCGCAAAATCACCAAGGTACAGGATTTGGCGCTGCGGATCGGGGCGCCCATCGTCGGCATTTTGGACGGTGGTGGTGCCCGAATTCAGGAGGGTGTGGCAGGGCTCACCCAATTCGCCGAGATTTTCCGTCGCAATGTCGCCGCCAGCGGAGTAATCCCCCAGATATCGTTGATCTGCGGCCCGTGCGCCGGCGGGGCCGTGTATTCGCCGGCCTTGACCGATTTCATCGTCATGGTCGATGGCACCAGCCACATGTTCATCACGGGCCCGGATGTCATCACCGCCGTCACTGGCGAGCAGGTCAGCTTCGACGAGCTGGGCGGCGCCACAACCCACACGCAGCGTTCCGGTGTGGCCCATTTTTCGGCGGCGGATGAAACCGCCGCCATGGATTACGTCAAAGCGCTGCTGAGCTATTTGCCGTCCAACAACCTGACCGACCCGCCAGTTTTCGAATCAGCCCCGGCCACCCTGGACGTCAGCCCAATCGACGAGGAATTGGACTCGATCATCCCCGATTCGGATTCGGTGCCCTACGACATGGGTGCGGTGGTTCGCACGGTGCTGGACGACGGCGAATTCCTGGAAATCCAGCCCGATTACGCGCCAAACATTCTGATCGGTTTCGGACGGGTCGAGGGTTACAGCGTCGGCGTCATCGCCAATCAGCCCCTCGCCATGGCCGGGACGCTTGACATTTCGGCGGCCGAAAAGGCCGCCCGGTTCGTCCGCACCTGCGACATGTTCGCGATACCGGTGTTGACGTTCGTGGACGTCCCCGGGTTCCTGCCGGGCACCGATCAAGAGTGGAACGGCATCATCCGGCGCGGCGCCAAGCTGATCTACGCCTATGCTGAGGCGACCGTCCCGTTGGTCACCGTCATCACGCGGAAGGCCTACGGCGGGGCATACATCGTGATGGGTTCGAAGCAGCTCGGCGCCGACATCAACCTGGCCTGGCCGAGCGCCCAGATCGCCGTCATGGGGGCGGCCGGCGCCATCAACATTTTGGGCCGAAAGGCGCTGGCGAAGTTGCCACCGGAGGAACAAGACGCCGAGCGCGCCCGCCTGATCGCGGACTACGAGCACACACTGATCAATCCGTACGAGGCGGCCAAACGCGGCTTCCTCGACGCCGTCATCCGTCCCGCCGACACCCGCACCCAAGTGACCTTGGCGTTGCGGGCGCTGCGCACCAAGCGCGCCACCAACCTGCCGCGCAAGCACGGAAACATACCGCTGTGAGGAGGACGAAATGACCGTTTTGGATGTCGATCAGGCAGCCCCCGAGGCGCCGTTTGTCCGCGTGGTCCGCGGGAAACCGACCGTCGAGGAGCTCGTCGCCCTGGTGACGGGCCTGATGGTGCTGCAGGACACGCCCGCGCCCGTCCAGCAGTCGGCCAAGGCTCGCTCGGCCTGGACGGATCGCGCCACTTTGCTGAACGCCCACCCCTTCCGGAGGACGTCCGGCGACTGGCAGCACTCGGCCGCACGTTGATTGAGGCGGCCTGATCTGCTAGCGTTGACACGCGTTTTCCCCCATAGCTCAATTGGCAGAGCATCTGACTGTTAATCAGAGGGTTACTGGTTCGAGTCCAGTTGGGGGAGCTTTTTAGGAGGGGTGACGGCGGAGCCGTTCTTGACGTGCGCAGGAAAGTGACCAACCACGGGGAATAGACTCATGTCATAGCACTTAGTGAGGAGTGGAAAATGTCACTGGATTACCTAACTGTTGTTGAGCAGGCGCGCCTGGTGGCGTCCCGGCAGGTCAGCTCGCGTGAGCTGGTCGAGCACTCGCTTGGGCTGATCGCCCGTCACAACCCTGACCTCAAAGCATTCACCAACGTGATGGTGGACGAAGCCCAGGCCCAGGCCGACGAGCTGGACGGGCGGCTGGCCCGCAGCAACGAGACCGTCGGCCCGCTGCACGGCGTCCCGATTGCCATCAAGGAAGAGTACGACGTCAAGGGGCAGCGGACGACGTTCGGCACCAACGCCGTCAGCCGTCCAGCCAAGGCCGACTGCGAAGCGGTGCGGCGTCTTCGGGCCGCCGGGGCCGTCATCATCGGCAAGACGGCGATGCCGGAGTTCGGCCAGTGGCCGTTCACCGAGTCGACGACCTACGGCTACACCCGCAACCCGTGGAATCGCGCCTATTCGACGGCCGGCTCCAGCGGGGGGACGGCCGCAGCGGTGGCGTCGGGCATGGTGGCGGCCGGCATCGGTGGGGACGGCGGGGGCTCGATCCGTCTGCCGTCAGCCTGGTGCGGCCTGTTCGGCGCGAAGGTGCAGCGGGGGCGCGTCAGCCCGGCCCCCAACAAGGCCTTGTGGCGGGCGCTGGGCGTGCTTGGCCCGTTGGCCCGGACCGTCGCCGACAGCGCGCTGATGCTCGACGTGATGGCCGGCAGCCTGCCCTCCGACAAATACCAGGTCGAACCGTGGGCCGAGCCGCTCAGCACCGTCATCACCAGGGAACCCCGGCGTTTGCGCATTCTGCTGACGGAAGCCGCGCCCGGTGCGGCGCCCGAGCTGGAGGCCCAGACGCGGGCGGCGTTGCACCGCACGGCCGACACCCTGGCCCGCCTTGGCCATGACGTCATCGAGGGCGAGTTGCCGGAGTACAAGCCCGGCATCGCGATGATCGGCCAAATGGCCGGCGGGGTGACGGACGAGTTCAAGCAGATCGATTCCGTCCGCCTGCTGGAGGCGAGGACGCGGCACGCCGCCCCGCTGTACCGGCTGGTCAGCCCGGTGTCCACGATCGCCGAGGACAGCGCCGACGCTTTGGCGGCAAAGATGTTCACCGTCTTTGACACCTATGACGCGATCCTCATGCCGGTGACGGCGCACCCGCCGCTGCGCCTGGGCGTCCTGGACGGTCAGGGCCTCATCGGGACGATCAGGAAGTCCCTGGCGTTGACGGCCTACACCGCCGCCTGGAATGTGCTCGGCAACCCGGCGGCGTCCATCCCAGCCGGATTCACCGCCAACGGTTTGCCGCTGGCCGTGCAACTGGTCGTCGCCCCAATGGGTGAGCCGCTGATGTTCCAGGTGGCCGCCCAACTGGAGCAAGCCGCCCCCTGGGCGGGCCGTCACCCCACCCTGTGATGGCGCGGGTTGCACACCACTAGTCGGGGCGCACGGGCAGGTTGAAACTCTTGCGGACTTGGGCAATCAGCTCGGGCGCCAGGGCGAACGTCCCTTCGCTCAGCGTGACCATGACACCCATGTCCGCGCGCGCCCCTGACACGACTTGCGCGCCGGTCAGGTTGACGGCGAACTTGGCCAACCCGCGCAGGCTGGCCATGGCCTCCGCGCAGGTGGCGACCACAATGTAGGGCTGGCCTTGGACGTCCGTCATGACAGGGGTAAGCGCCGACGTCGGGTTGGTGGAACTCGGCATAAAGACGGTGCGGGCGAGGAACGCCATGACGAGGTACTCGAAAGTGCACTCGCCACGCTGCGCGGCGTGCGCCAGCACATCGAAGTCGGCGTATTCGCCACTGTCCCCTACGGCCACAACGCCAGTCTAGTGTTGTGGCATTTGTTGGCGCTACCGCGGTCAGCCCAGGACGTCTGCCGCGACCGCCATGTTCTCCGCTTCCTCCTCGGCGTCCTCGAAACAGTCCGCCCGGGAAAGCGCGGCCCGGCGCGTCAAGATGATGCTAGCCGAGACCAGGATCATGGCGGCACCGTAGATGAACGGCACCCAGATTGAGGTGACGTGAGCGAGCATGGTGCAAAGCGGCGGGGCGATCGCACCGCCCAGGAACCGGCAACCGGAATACGTGGACGACGCCACCGGGCGCGGCAACGTCGATGCTTCCATGGAGCATTCTGTCAGGACGGTGTTGAGCAGCCCCAGCGGGATGCCAGCGACAACCACACAGGCGATCAGCCCGGCCACCGAGTTGACCACCAATGCCGCGGCGACCAGCACGAGCGCCAGCAGAACCTCGGCCATCAGCAGAATTGACGTGCGGCGCAGGCGCATCGTCAGCCGCGGCGCCACCAGCACCGCCGAGACGGCCAGCAGGGCGCCCCAGCCGAAGAACACCAGGCCCAGCATGATCGGGTCGGTCACGCCGAGACGGGCCAGGGCGAAAGGCGGGAAGGCCAGCGTGGTGAAGAACGCCATGTTGTAGAAGAAGGCCGCCGCACCCATGGTGCCCATGCCGGGGTCCTTGAGGGCCTTGAACGGCGCCGACACTCTCACCGGTTCTGGGTGGACGTTGTGGCCGTTCTTCAGCATCAGTGAGACGGCGACGATGCCGACCGCCATCAGCACCGCGGTGCCGGCAAAAGGCCCCCGCCAGGTGACGTTGCCGAGCAGCCCGCCGGTCAGCGGGCCGAAGGCGAAGCCGACGCCCAGAGCCGTCTCATACAAGATGATCGCCGCCGCCGAACCGCCGGTCGCCGCCGACACGATGGCGGCCAGGGCGGTCGAGACGAACAAGGCATTGCCGATTCCCCAGCCGGCGCGGAACCCGATGATCGGGGCGACGGACGGGGCCAGCGCGCAAGCCGTCGAAAAACCCACCACCAACGCCAGGCCAATCAGCAGTGTCAGCTTGGTGCCGATGCGGCTCGACACCCAACTGGTGAAGAACATCGCCACGCCGGTCAGCGCCAGATATGTCGTGAACAGCAACTCCGACTGCGTCTGCGTGGCGTTCAGCTTGCCCGCGATGGTCGGCAGGATCGGGTCAACCAATCCGATGCCCATGAACGAGACGACGGCCGCGAAGGCCACCGCCCACACTGCGCCGGGCTGGCTTTTCAGCGCCGACAGGGGGGAAGTTCTGGTTGTCTGGGCGATTGCGGTGGCCACGAAGGGTATGTCCTTTCAGTTGATCAAGTCTGGGCAGGGCGCGGCCAACCGAGGGCGATGAAGGAAATCGTCGACGGGGAGCGATCGCTCAACCCAACGGCCCATTGTAGTCGACGCCCCAAAAAGGATTCCCCTCGCGGGAGGTGGCGGCGGAGCCACGGAAAATTCCCCTCTGGGGAGGGGTGGCGGCGGAGCCGACGGGGTGGTCCTCCAAGCGTGTGCGGGAAGGCGGCCACGGAAAATTCCCCTCTGGGGAGGGGTGGCAGTCGCGAAGCGACTGACGGGGTGGTTGACGCGGCGGGCTCCAGCCGGCCCGAGCGCACAGGCACCGTACTCGACGCGTGGTCAAGTGGCCACCAGGCCTGGGCAGGCGTCTGCGCCGTCGCCAGCTCGAACCGGCGTTCCGCCCGCCATGTCAACCGGCGGAGCCAGCGGAGTGAATTCCCCTCTGGGGAGGGGTGGCAGTCGCGAAGCGACTGACGGGGTGGTCCGCGAGGGGTGCAGCGCCCCAGCCACGGAAGATCTTGCGGCTACGCCCCCGGTGCTGAGGCTGGTGACGCCGGTTCCAAACCCGTCCCCCGCCACTTGGCGATGGCCCGCATCACCTGGTAGATGACGATGGCGCCGATGGCTCCCAGCGCGATGCCGGAGAAGTCGGCCTTGCCAAAACTGACGGTGAAGTTGGCGATGCCCATTACCAGCGCGACGGCGGCCGTCATCAGGTTGACGGGGGTGCCGAAATCGACCTTGTTCTCGACCCAGATGCGGGCACCCAACAGGCCGATCATGCCGTACAGCACAGTGCCTGCGCCGCCCAACACACCGGCCGGGATCGTCGCGATCAGGGCGCCGAACTTCGGGCACATCGACAGCACCAGGGCCGTGCCGCCGGCCACCCAATAAACCGCCGTCGAGTAGATCTTCGTCGCCGCCATCACGCCGATGTTCTCGGCATAAGTCGTCGTACCGGAACCGCCGCCGATACCGGCCAGTATCGTGGCGACACCGTCGGCCAGCAGCGCGCGGCCCGTGGTGGCGTTGTAGTCCCTGCCGGTCATCAACGAGACGGACTTGATGTGACCGATGTTTTCAGCCATCAGGACCAGCACAACCGGCAAGAACAGGCCTAGCACCGTCCAGTCGGCCTGGGGCGTCGTGAACGTCGGGAAGCCGATCCAGTGAGTGTCGGGCGACGTCACCAGCGAGAAGTCGAGTTGCTTGGGCGTGACGCCAACGGCGTCCTGGATGGCGGCCGCGATGTAGCCGACGATGACGCCGATCAGAATGGAAAGACGCCCGATCATGCCCTTGAACAGCACCGTGACAAGCAGAATCGCGGCGATGGTGATGAAGGCCGTGGTCTTGGCGCTGGCGACGTTGTTCCAGGCAGACGGAGCCAGGTTGAAGCCGATCAACATGACGATGGCACCCGTCACCACCGGTGGCATCATCTTCTCGATCCACGCCGGGCCGATGAAGTGCACCAATGCACCGACGAGCGCCAGCAAAATACCAGCCGCCAACACGCCGAACGCCGCCACCGCGTAGTTGCCGGTGTGGTCTGCGCCCACGACGCCAACGATCGGGGCGATGAAGGCGAACGACGAGCCGAGGTAGCTGGGCAGTCGGTTGCCGGTGATCAGCAAGAACAGCATCGTGCCGATGGCCGAGAAGAACAGCGTCGTCGCCGGCGGGAAGCCTGTCAGCAACGGCACGAGGAAGGTGGCGCCAAACATGGCGACCACATGCTGCATGCCCATGCCGATGGTGAACGGCCAAAACAGGCGTTCGTCAGGCTTGACGACCTCGCCCGTTGCGATTTGGCGTCCGTCGCCGTGAAGTTTCCAGATGGCCATGAGTGTTCCTTCCGAAGAAAACGGTTACTGTCGAGCGGTAACCTGGCTCGAACACTTCTGGCAGTCGTTGCCAGGCCCAGACCTAAAGCCTATGCGGTCGGCATTCCCAGGTTCCACACAGCCCACGGTCCGTCACACATTTGTTACGCGGTCTGAGGCGCCGCCGGTTGACATGGCGGGCTCTTGGTGATGGGGGCGGACTCTTGGGGAGAGTTGTTCCGTCGCGGGGCGCGTTCCGGGAGACGATGCCTGCGGCATCTTATCGTCTCCCTACACTCTGGGGGCTCCGCCTAACCCGGCGCTCCTTCGGACCGCAGCGGGTATACCCCCAAGGCCCCGCTCGTGGAACAACTCCCCCCAACAGCCCGCTGTGGAACCCAGGCCGGTTGACATGGCGGGCGGAACGCCGGTTCGAGCGCCGCAGCCAGGGAAAATTCCCCTCTGGGGAGGGGTGGCAGTCGCGAAGCGACTGACGGGGTGGTCGGTTACCGTTCTGCACACGCTTGGAAAACCACCCCGTCGGCTCCGCCACCCCTCCCCAGAGGGGAATTCACTCCGGCGTCTGCGTCGTCGCCAGCTCGAACCGGCGTTCCACCCACCGCGTCAACCGGTCCGATCGCTAGACTTGGCCGCATGACCAGTTTGTTCGACCCCATCGTGCTTCGTGATTTGACCATCCGCAACCGGGTTTGGCTGCCGCCCATGTGCCAGTATCAGGCCACTGACGGGGTGCCCGACGATTGGCACCTGGTGCATTACGGTGCCCGGGCTGCCGGTGGTTTCGGTCTGATCA
>Ga0123354_10012153_pt1 | contig 13335 bp, 9 predicted proteins | sample TergutLab28metaG_2_FD_97872 | JGI IMG/M metagenome (GOLD analysis project Ga0123354, IMG submission 97872) | Labiotermes labralis P4 segment gut microbial communities from Petit-Saut dam, French Guiana - Lab288 P4 | ecosystem: Host-associated > Arthropoda: Insects > Digestive system > Gut ...
TAGAGGTATAGCTCTACTCTTCCATGACCGCGGCACTAGAAGGGGGTGAGTGGTCAGCAGCACGCCCCGGCCGCACTTTACCCCCGGGAAAGACCTGGTACCCATTTTACAGGAGGCTGGGTGGACCCCAGGGCCGGTCTGGATGGACGGAAAATCTCGTCGCCACCGGGATTCGATCCCGGACCGTCCAGCCCGTAATCAGTCACTATACCGACTGAGCTACCCGGCCCACCCCTTCTCTAATAAGGGTTACCAACTTCTCAGAATAGGATTAAAATATTTTTTGGCGGTACAGTATTAGAACGTTTTGTAACTTCGATATGTGTAGATAGGCTATAAAGCTATTTAGATTCCGCTGCCACCGTACAGTCTGGTGGGGATCTGCAAGAACATGTAAAACAAAATTTTCACTAACCTCCGGAGATAAGACAGGCAGGAGCGCGCAGAATGCAGGAGAAAGCCTTTCTTGTATCGGAGGGAATTATTGCGGAGTCAACACAGGTTTGAAGGAAGTTTGATTCTTCCAACAGCAATTGATGTGATCGTTAGTATGCCGGGGGAGTCTAGAGCGAGAGAACTTTTCGGCATCCAATTATCTAATGACAATTTGAATCACAGAAAACGGCACGAATTTACACGAGCAACTGCTTGATAAAACAAGAAAGAAACCTTATGTTTGCTGGACCGTTCTTCATTGTAAGCAGTACCGTTACAGGCCTGGACAGCCCCAGAGGGTTCCAGGAAGTTAAGGTTCCCAGATATCGTGACAACGGCACAGGATGTTGGTAAGGTTGTCAGCCTTACGCACCGGCCGCCTTTACCCCCCAGGAAATACTCCTGGTACTCATTTGTTAGAGGCTGAGTCGATCCCAGGGCCATAGTGCGATCGGAAGGATTTTATGTGAATGAAAAATCCACTGACACCAGCTGGGATCTAGCCAGCGACCTTCCCATTTGTAGCACAGCACCTTAACCACTGTGCTTCCGCGGTCCCCTCTTCATTGTAAGAGTTGAAGAATAAAAGACTAACTTGATGTCACTAGCTATTTTATTTCACTTCTTACGTACCCAAAATGTTTCGGACATTAATATATCCACATCAGGAGCTTGCGACTATTCTGTTGAATTACCACATCGGTCGTTTTTTTCTCGGTTCGTTGTGTGTTGGAGATTTGGTGCGGCTGGGTTTGAGTGGTGTCCGTGTTGCAGGCACTACTCAAACCCAGCCGCACCAAATCTCCAACACAAAACGAACCGAGAACAAAAAGACCGATGTGGTAATTCAACAGCACAGTCGCAAGCTCCTGATGATGGATATATTAATGTCCGAAACATGTTGGGTACGTAAGAAGTGAAATAAAATAGAAAGTAACATCAAGTTGGTCGTTTATTCTTCAAGAAAGAAACCGTTTGCCATTCGCTTGCACTAAGCGACGAATTGTGCTAACGATGCACATTTAATAACTTATATAAGATACGGTGATGAGGATAAAATAAAGAGGGAATAGTTAACTCAGTAGATCAGAAGTACCGCGATAATTGCTAAGTGTACTGCTGGTGAAGAATGGAAAAATCAGTTGAACTGTTCGTGTGAAAAACGAAAGTACTGTACATACATTAAAATGAAGGAAGTCTAACTGGATTGATCGCATCTTGCATAAGAACTGTCTTATAAAAACGTTATTGTATGGAAGTTAGACGAAAAGATAGAACTTACAGGAAGACGAGGAAGAAAACGTAAGCAGATGCTTGATGACCGTAAGGAAATAATAAGATGGTGGAAGTTGAAAGGGGAAGCACTGAGTCGGCTTCTGGAGAACACACTTTAGAACGGCCCTACGGACCTGTCGTAAGAGAGACTACGTGATTGAATGTTGGCTAACTCTTCTGGAGAGACATTAGAGGGACAAGCAAAGCTAAAAACATTTTTAATATTATTGATGTAGTTATAAGACTGGAAATCTTCTGGAATCGTCCAGCCGTGTGGGAGCGTATGTAGAGGAGGTTAGATTTGTGTCGCGCGTTCACGGATGACTTCTTTGGAATCTTTGTTCAGCGAAAGTCGCCTTGTAGGCCTACTGGGTGAACACGTGTGTGATTAATAGACAGGCTCTTGCCATCCAAGATTCGCGTCCATGACTGGAAAAAATTCTACAAATGTACTTAACTACGTAAAATCTAGATCTTTGAAGGCCAGGTTGTACGACGTAGTCTAGGTCAGTGTTTCTCAACCGCCGGGCGGTGGCCCGGCACCGGCCCCTGGCATCAATTATACCGGGCCGCGAGAGGTTCTCCTGGAATTTGTCATTTTAGTTTTCTAAGCAATTTTCATGAATAAATGTTTTATAGTAGAAATATTCTGAGGAGAATAATATTCATGAATGTGTCGAAAAACTCAGACCTAGATGTTAGACTGAGGAAACTACAATATGCTACAAGATTTCATTAGTCCAGTGATTGATAACTAATTTAAATGTAATTTTATATTTGTCAACATGCCACACCGTATGCATAAGTGCACTAATACTCTTTATGATTATGTCATAATTAATTATTAATACTTGTGTTAGTTTAATGTATGATCTTAAAAAAATGGAAAGGCATTTATGAGTAAATTTGTTGGGACCGGGCCTTCGTCTTATGAAAAAAGAATTTACCGGGCCGCGGTCTCACAAAGTTAGAGAAACACTGGTCTAGGTTATGAGGACAGATTGATGCGGAGCACAGATCTTAAATATTTTTCTGCGAATCAGAAGTGTCAACCCTGAGAGCGTTTTAACTCAGGTGTTCTGAGAATGCATGCAGAGTTTTTGGTGGGGAAACTTGAAGGAAGGAGACCACTTGGCAGACCAGGGCCGAGGTGGAAGGCTAATATGAAAATCGATCTTAAAGCAGCAGGATGAGAGAGCGTAGATTGGATTCATCTGGCTTAGGATAGGACAAATAGCGAGTTCTTACATCGTGGTATAATGAACTTTCGGGTTGTCTAAAGTGTGGGGAATTTATTGACTGGCTGAGAAACTGTTTGATTCTGAAGAAGCATATTAAATAAATATCCAACTAGATGCAACAGTATGCAGTCTGATTTATTTTACGGCATAATCACTCTACATGTTTCGGGTGTCACTGCGCCCATCATCAGGAATACTAAAATCTGTAACCGTAGCCTCCGGTACAGAAACTTCCCTCTGACTACAGTTCTTAGTACTCCTGATGATGTGTGCGGTGACACCCGAAACATGTAGAGTGACTTTGTAGTAAAATAAATCAGACTTCATACTGTTGCATCTTGTTGGATTTTATTTAATATGAATTATGATGCACGGAACCATGAGCTTAAAATTCTCAAGCAGCATCCTACTGCATGGAGTTGAGTTAGTTTTTTTAGATGAACACCAGCACATTGCTTGCTTGCCAGAGGTAAGTTGGCCTAATGACAGTACTTACGTTTTAAGCGATGTCATGAAGCTAGCGTATTCGAGGTATAAGTGACATGTCTGAGAATCGAATACTTGCTCCTTCAGTGTAAGACAGTGGCAAGCTTAGCTTCAAACTGGACTCATATATTAAAATTTTAACTGAGGCAGAGGAAAGTTGCAAGTGAAACTTACGTGTTTCCTGATTTAAAACACGTCATCTGCAACACTGTCACATAGATTGGCGGAGGTGTGACAATTTGTATCCTGGGGCACCTTTTCTCACTGAACTGTTGGTCTGAAAATTGCTTCTCCTGACCTAGAAATTGGAGATTGTGATTAAAGTGGAGTTCATTTCGGTGCTTAATTAAAAGGGACAGTCCTCAGTGTTATCAAAAAGGAACATCTGATTGACCTCTTTTTTTTTCTGAGTCCTATCTGAGAAGGAAATTTCCGAGAATGTCTCTTCCTGACTTTGGGTTGGTGTGCCAGCTGAGTAGGCTACAAAGAACTAAGTGAGAGAGCTGTAAAAATACTGATTCCCTTCGCAACATTCTATGTGGAACAGGATGGGTATTCCAGGTTCCTTTGAAAGGCCGAAACCGCAAAGAACGCTGTCTGGGGCTTCACCGCAGTAAAAATATCATATTTCATATTAGTTCAGTTTTGGGTCTCGTCCAGTTGTCTGATAATTCCGTCCGGCCACTAATACCAAAATAATTAGAGTAAATCAGTGTGACCGGTGAAGTTTTCGACATTTTACACGTGTCTAGTTAATCTCGTCTACGAGATCTGAGGTCCCGACGGCGGCGACTGTGAACAGTTAAGTCTTCTGGTATGTGATATCCCGCAGTGTGGCTGAAAGTTGCCACCGGATCGGGGGAAACTCTTTGTTCCACTTCTGGGGTGGAGGAAAGAAGGAGTCAGCGGCTTACTCCGAAACGTCAATGGATTTCTACCAGACTAGAGGGCATGCGACCAATGTCTGATAATTTACATACAAGTAATAAGTCTTCTGATAATACACATAATGATTAGTCTTGTGGTAACGTCGAAGTATGCCAGCAATTCGAGAACAGTGTGTTAAGCATTGGGACTGTCATTGTTGGTTGATCTTGCTGAATATGTCTTCTGGTATGTTAAGCCGTATCGGCTGGTTAGTAGATAATCGACGTTTCAAAGAACAGTGATGTCAGTAGGAGTCTCCACTCGTCATGTCTAATCTTCGTCAGGTGGGTCAACCCACGTGAATAGAGAGAGGGCCACCGCTTTGGTCGGCTGTTGGGTGGTTAGCTACGCACATGTAGCTAACTCCTCCACATTTTGCTTACGGTTTCCTTGTCTCCATTCCCCACTCGACTATCGTCCCCTCCTCCCTCCAGTGTTCTTTTCCTTCCCCCTACTTCTTCGGGGGGCTAATCTGCCCAACGTCGGGACAAATAGCTCACTCCAACTTCAACGCTAACCGACCTGCTCCTGAAAGCAAGCGATATAGACAGTGTCGAAGTTGGTTGCCATGCGGTCATTTCCGAGCCACTCGGCGTAGCACTACAGGCAGTATATGTGGATATAGAAAATGGGAGGGTAATTGAGAATATGTGGTTGATAGTGAAGGAACAACTCGGATAGCCGTACAGCAATTTAAAAATGTTAGTGGAACGTATAATACATAGACTCTCTCTACAGCTATGTGAGTGGATGAGTCCATGTCGCATGCTCTGTAGAGGGGTGGTGGGTAGAAGATGGCGGTACTTGTGCCTCAGGCACGCGCACTGCAAGCGGACCAAGTTATAAACAGTTCGATATCACGAAAGAGAAAGAGGCGAGAGAGAGAGAGAGCGAGATGGCATGTTATGCTGACAAGGAACAAGGGTGCACATCGTGTTGACTCACCAGTTATCCACTCTGTTGTACTGATTCCGCACGCACAAACAACGTGCTCATTCATTCCGCCCATTCATTCACACTCAACCTTGGTTATGAAAATTGAGTGACGTGGACTGATCCACCGACTGATGACTGATTGCTCTGAGAGATGGGTGGATTCACCGGTAGATGGAATGAATTCAGGTGTGTAGTTAGTAGGCATATATGGCTGAATAGGTGTATGGATGGACGTACAGAGCATATGGGCGGACTGACAGGGTTGACGGGTGAGTGACTGATGAATACATTGATTGGCGGACTGATCGATAGACAGCTAGTAATACTACCTACTTGTACATGTTTTCAGTCCAACGAACTTGATTAATTATTCGCGATTAGCACATCTAAATTATTTAACTGGAGCACCTTACCCTGAAGATTACGGCATTTCGTCGCTTCGAAACGAGGGTGGCATCTAAGAGGGCTCGAGTCTTCAGCACCTCTTCTGTAAGAACCTCCAATCATATGCACAGCCATGTTACAGGTTAACAATTGTGCGTACCATTGATGAATTTTTTTTTTGTTTGTTTAAGATAAACCTGCTGTTTAATTATCTCAGGCTTGTTAGATGCAGGATACCGTTGCCGCATTTCTAACACAGAGTGACCGAAACGTTAGTCAACCCATTGGTGGTAAAATGTAACATACTTTCTGTTAACCGACTTCTGAGCCATTCTGTATATGACGAACGTAGCAGTCAGGATGTGTACATATTTTATGATACAGAACTTCCTTCAGTTTAGTCACTTCGAGTAAGTTGAGGCTTAGACGGCCGAAGAGTAGGAGTTGGAGCCAGAGCGGCGGTAGGGGGTGATTTTACTTTTTTCTAGGGCTCACCTAGCCTATTGTCCACCGGGAATCGCGATGTCTTTTCCAGTGGATAAAGCGATCGAGCCATAAAAATAACCACTTAACTCGTCCTGGTACCGAGATTAAGAACGAGTGGAGCTGTACCTTCCTGAGGGTAAGAACCACTTGAAAGACCCATGCTTGAATGGGAGGATAATATTAAAATGGATCTTCAATAAGTGGGATGGCGCATGGACTGGATTGATATGGCTCAGAAGAGGGACAGGTGGTGGGCACTTGTGAATGCGGTAATGAACCTTCGGGTTCGATAAGATGCGGGGAATTTCTTGAATGGCCGAGAAACGGTTAGCTTCTTAAGAAGGATTCTGCTCCATGAAGCTGTACCTTTTATCTCCCTATATGCCTTTTTGGCGTTGACAGGGTAAACTTTACCTTTACTTTTACTTTCTGCCGCAATGGCGCTATTGTTGCTCACATTCCAGAAGTTGACTCAGTTTGAATGGAAGGGAATTTGGTACGGCAGTGGCTTAACAAATGTCGTGATGTTTAGTCTGTACGAAGTTTCGTAGGAACTGTTATTTAATCAGGTCTGAAAGTTTCAGACGGGGACTCACATAAGGGGCATGACAAATTTGTTAATTGTGTTGTTCTGTGTATTGTTTGTGTGTAAATGTATACTGTACTTCTGCCACCGGGTGTCAACCCAATTGCAGTTAACAAATATATCACATCATATCATCATAACCGACCTAAGCCAATCTTGACATATATAAAGTAAGAACTGAAAGGTAAAGGTAAAACAGTCCCTTTGCAGGCCTGGAGTGGCCCAGAAGGTTCCAGGAAGTTAAGGTTCCCAGATTTCATGACAACGCCACAGGATGGTGGTAAGGTTGTCAGCCTTACGCACCGGCCGCCTTTACCCCCAGGAAACGCTCCTGGTACTCATTTCTGTTAGAGGCTGAGTCGACCCCAGGGCCATAGTGCGATCGGAAGGATTTTATGTAAATGAAAAATCCAATGACTCTAGCTGGGATCGAACCAGCGACATTCCTATTTGTTGCACAGCACAAGGTAAGAACTGTAGGCTTGTAAATTAAAGAGTGCAGTACTTCACCTAGGTGTTGGTGGTGACCGTCCCTTTACGCCGTGTGCCGTGACTGAACTGCCGTGGCTCGGGTTCTAGAAACTCATTTGTGTAAACAGCACTTAGCACGTGAATATGAAGTTGTCATCCAGGCGAGAAAGCTTGCCCACGACTACGTGCTACTTTAGGTTGTTTAATACGGTCTTATTTGCAGCAGGAATTTAATACTGAGAATGACAGTTCCGTAAATAATCTATTTTCGCGTTGAATCTCAGATGTGGGAATTCCTGTAATTGTAACAGTCCTTGTTGTTCTTCTGCACAGTTGAAGTCACATGTACCAGTTCTGACACGAGGGAGAAAAGTTGCTGAAGCAATCTTATGTGTCTTATGTCTCTTCCCCATCTTTATGTCTCCCACCTTTGGATCCAACCTTAAGCTTGTTACGTAAATACTTCAAATGTAGACATTTCTGCTTTCTTCATCCTTGTTCCTACCATGTGAATTGTTTTTTTTTTCAAGTTAAACTTTACTCTTCCACCTACTTCTTCGTTCCTATGCCTTCGATCTGCTCCACAAACCTGTGTCTTCATTCAGAAACTAGTCTCAGAACCCTCAGCTCACCTCGCTCAGCATTACGTCTGGTTGACATAATAGTGTCCTAAAGTACGTCCCCGTTTGATAGATTGGCCACCCTGAAGGTACATGCAGAAGGTTTCTTCGAAACTTTGCCGTCTAGCCTGTGTATCAAACTAGACGGCGTTGTATTGCATAAAGAAGACATCTGCACTTTTCGTTTTTTGAACCGTACATTGTGATATACATATGTAATAAGAACCAACAAAATGCACACTTTTTTCATTAATGACTTAATTTAATTATATTGTCTTCGACATGTTTCGAACAACCACATGTTCATCCTCAGGAAGACTTGTACATGCAGTTTTATGGTATTTTTTCATGCGTTAAAAACATATGACTTCTACATCTCCATGAAAACCGCAGGTTATAGTCCATAAATTATGAAATGTTATGTAATTTATAGGCCATAACTTATTTACAGTTTCAGCGGGATAAAACAGATTTGAGGGTTTAAGAATTAGCTTGCTAGGGAGAATATTCTGACCCATGTAAGAGATGCATGGGGTGCATGGAGTGGATTGATCTGGCTTAGGATAGGGACAGGTGGCGGACTCTTGTAAATGTAATGAACCTTCGGGTTCCGTAGAACGCGGGGGATTTCTTGACTAGCTGAGAACCGGTTAGCTTCTCAAGAAGGTCTCTGCTCCGTGAAGTAAGTAAGTCAGTCAGTCAGTAACTAAGTAAGTAAGTAATCAAAGAGTCATAAAGGCGTACTCCAAATTATGTAACTTTACAATCTCGAATTACAGGAGCTTCATAGCTTATAGGCGTACTTAACAAATAGGCTAAGGTTATGGCGATTTAAGAAGATGAGATGGGTGATCTCTGCAAGACATATAGGGGAAATGAGATAAGTCGTTCACATTTTTGGCCGGGAAGCGTAACATCCTCGACCTAGAAGGAAGTATAATGTTAAAACGGGAAATGAAATGAGACAATACAGCAGGTTGCGTAAAAGCACAGAATTTCTTGACCAATCCGGAAGGTTAAACTTTTTCTCGGTAGACTGAAAGGCGCAGTTGTTACAGTGTTTTTATCTTGTCTACACTCATAGGCTGCTGTCCACTGGCTGGTCACAGATACGTTATTTGAGAACGAGTTTTAAGTTTGTTGACTGATAAATAGTGCCCTGATTTACTGGTAAAATTGACACTACGTTTTGAACGGTTAGTACTTTATTCTTAATTCACGTTCAAGTTGGACAGGCAGTTCGGCTGAACCAAAACATGAATTATTGTATCTTTAATCAGCTTTTTCTTTCCATAAACGCCTGGATGTTAAGGAGAAAATTAATATGATTGTATTATGCCCGACGATAAGTTAATATTTAAATTTTCTATTTGCGAGATTTGAGAATCTCGAAGAATTATTAGTGAAGATTCAAGTCTTCTGCGATGTTAATCGTCGTGTCGACTGGTAAACAGTGACCTACTTTTCGAAGAAGCTTATGCCTCCATCTTCAGAATCAAACATTCCAAGTCCTTTTTTTTTTTCAGGTTAGACATCCCCGTTGTGGTCAATGAACAGTAATACACAAATACTTGAAATATACAGTCTAGCACAGCTCTCTAGTAAGCAATTATTATTAAAAGATATGTCACGTCACATCTCACAGCTTGCTGAGGGATATGACATGAAATATCTTTTAATAATAATTGCTTATTTATTACAAGATATGACGTGACATATCTTTTAATAATAACTGCTTAATAGAGAGTTTTGTTAGATTGTATATTTATATATTTATATGTTATTCCAAGTGCAGTCTTCCTGGACGTTTTGCCCTGAAGATGGAGACATTACTCTTCCGCGAAACATCGCTAACTCTTTACCAGTCGACACGGCGTAACATCCTGGAAGACCTGAATGTCCTTTATTGTGTCCTTATCGTCGTGTCTGTTGATACCTGAAGACCGAACTAATTAATGCTCGAGATAGCAAGTTGTCCTGCTTCATTGTTGGTGATCACTGAGTTGGCCTATAGCGTATTGGTAGAATGATTATAATTTTCCTTTCCTCCCTCACACCAATAATTATTGGTGTGAGGGAGGAAAGGAAGTAGCTCGAATCTGAGAGAAAATCTGCCCTCGTATTGGACTCGGACCTCCGCGGTGAGAAGACACTTTGTGTTGCACGTGGAGCTGGAGACTTAAAGACCGAAATATGAAGGGGAATGGGAGGAGGGATTTAATTTGAGGAATGATAGATAAAGAAGGATCCTCGCAATTAAAACAAAACGCAGTTAAATCTATTTTAAATTGGGTAGACCTAGTAACTTACTTTGTTTACTTACTTTCTCACTGTCTCACTCACTCACTGACTCATTCCATGGAGGAGAGTTCTTCTTTAGAAGCTAATTGGTTCCCAGCCAGTCAAGAAATTATCCATATTTAATGGAACCCGAAGGTTCGTTACAGCATTTACAAGTGCCCGCCACCTGTTCCTATACTGAGATACATACATTCAGTCCGTGCCCCCCATCCTACTTCTTGAAGATCCATCTTAATATTGTCCTCCCATCTGCGCCTCGGTCTTCAAAGTGGTCTCTTTCTCAGATTTCCTCACAAAAACCCTGTAAGCACGGTTCTCTCCCCTATACGTGCTACATACCCCGTCCATTTCTTTCTTCTTGATTTGATCACCTGAATAGAATTTAGTGACGAATGCAGATCATTAAGCACCTCATTATGCATTTTTTTTTACCATGGCGCAACAGCCCCTAGTGGGCCCATGCCTCCTCATTGTCGAGGATTCATGTTTACACTCAGACACACCACACTCGGTAGGGCTTGCCTGGACGAGTGATCAGCCCAACGCAGAGACCTCTACCTTACAACCCACAACACTCACAAGAGTCAGACATTCATGCACCGGCAGGATTCGAACCCTCAATTCAGCAAGCGAGCGGCCGCAGACCCACGCCTTAGACCGCGCGGCCAATTGGACCGGCATTATATAGTTTTGCTTGAACAACATCTGAGACTGTTGTCAATTACGAACGATAAAGAACGGAATTTCTTCTTAAGAGCCGTGGTGAATGTTGGCCATATCTACGTTCTTACACCTACGATTCTAATTCAGAGTTACAATTAAAAAGTCTTGCCGTGAATCGGACCTGTAAAATATTTTTGTGCTTTTTGACAACACTGTCAGTATCTGAGACTGTATGGCCTCGAATAAAGTACCCTGCCGCATAAATAATAATAATAAACTGCAAATGGGCTGTCGCCCGGTGGCAGTGGTTATAAGGCATGTACACATATGAAATAAGGATCTAAGAAATTTAAGTCTGGAGGGCTGCATGAGAAGCATGCAGTAGCAACTTGGGTCTTGGGAACCATCTCAGCGTTCGCATTTAGACACAGGGAAACCAAGAAAAACACCACACCATGTGCAGCCAATGAAACACACGGAAATACAATTTATGCTTATGTATTACTCTTATAAATCGACTTGTAAACTAGACAGAGTACGACACAAGCGGACAGAAAAATTTGGCGGTAAATGCGGATATCCTTGCCTAATATGTTGTGTGAAGAGAGAGTCGAAGGATACAGCAGCCCCTGTTCACGCATATTAGAGGCCCAGAGAGTTCGAGGATGCTGAGGCGTCCAGATTTCGAGACAGTCGGCACATGAGGGTGGTAAGGTTGCCAGGCCTACGCACCGGCCGCCTTTACTGCCCAGCAAATACTTCTGGTACCCACATATGTTAGAGGCTTAGTCGACCACAGGGCATAGTGCGGTCGGAAGGATTATGTCCATAAAAAAATCCCCGATGACCCAATCGGAAACCGAACCCGCGACCTTTCTGCTCGTAGCGCAGTACCTCAATCAACTGCGCCATCGCGTTACTTCTAACCGTGTCCATATGTAAAGTTTAGGCACAGGCCTGCTGTTGAATCCATCCTTGGAATAGCCAATCTGATGCAACGTGAAGGAAAAGGACTTGGTTTTTAAAAAGAACTGTTTTGAAAAGGGAATTTTGTAATTATCTAAATATGTCAGGAGTGTCATTTATAGCGCAATATTATCGTATTTGTAAAATTTGTTTTTGGAGCACACCGCCGGAATCCAATTCCTAGACACACTGCCACATTTGACCTTCAGTTACTTGTTACTTACTACGTGTAATGCAATTTAATGTAGATCGTGTTGGCAGTAGTCAGTTTTGAAAAGAAAATTTAGTATACAGACCTGGCGTTTATCTAGAAATGCAGTTGATATCGCCCGTGGGCCTAATCATCACGGATTTTAATTAATCAGAATAAATAAGAATATAATTGTCAGTGTAAGCTTCGGTTACCGTAGCCTGTTTGTTTAAAGGTAAAGGTAAAGGTAAAGTTCGTCCTAGAACAGACCCCAGACCACGAAGACCCAGAGGAGAGTTGGTGCATAGTTCTGCTCTTTCTTAACCTCGGTTCTAGATGGGGTGGGTGGTCAACGCCACGCCCCGCCCGCTTTATCCCTGGGAAAGACCCGGTACCCGTTGTAGAGGAGGCTGTGCGGGCCCCTCCGCCGGCCTGGACGGGTGCGGAAACTCTCGCCCCACCGGGATTCGATACGCGGACCGTCCAGCCCTTAGCGAGTCGCTATACCGATTACACCGTCCCGGCCCACGTCTGTTCATCTGACGAAATAAAATTATCAGAGATCACCTTTTATTTATCATGCGTGACGATTGAAGCCCAGAGAGTTCAGATTTGACTTAAGTGGGCCCGATTACTTTTAAACATTCTTCATAAATGCTGCAGCTCACTCTTCCTTCTTTTAGTCAAATGGAATTTCTTAATTGGTAAGAGATTGTAGGGTTTTATATCGGGTCATGCTTTTTGTATTCTGGTAGGACAAATGCGTTACATTACGTCCAGTTACAAATCCGTTGTGTTATTGACAAACTGTTTACTGCCTTCGTCATAGAGTCTTCGGTTTTGGCCTATATCTTAATTTTATCCGGAGAGAAATGCTTATGTTCACGTCTTGTCTACAGTTTTAGAGGAATTCGAATCCCATCTCGGAATATAATAATAATAATAATAATAATAATAATAATAACCCATTCAGATACGAAGAGGAATATTCCAGGAGGACTCTCTTTCGCCATTACTCTTTTGCATTGCACTTATTCCATTAACAAACGAGTTGAACAGAACTGATTGTGGGTATCAAGTACATGGAACTGAGAGGAAAATAAGTCACCTATTGTATATGGATGACCTGAAACTGTCAGGTAGAAATGAAAATGAGTTGAAGAACGAAATGAAAATTGTGCAAACAATTAGTAAAGATATGAATGTGAATTTTGGTTTAGAAAAATGTGGAAGAATATGTTTAAGAAGAGGTAGTGTTCAAAGCAAATTGCATGTAGGAAACACATTTGACAACGACATTAAAGAACTGGACCCGAGAAAAGCATATAAGTATTTAGGCATAGAAGAGAGTTTTGATATACAGCATAA
>Ga0123354_10012154_pt1 | contig 13335 bp, 7 predicted proteins | sample TergutLab28metaG_2_FD_97872 | JGI IMG/M metagenome (GOLD analysis project Ga0123354, IMG submission 97872) | Labiotermes labralis P4 segment gut microbial communities from Petit-Saut dam, French Guiana - Lab288 P4 | ecosystem: Host-associated > Arthropoda: Insects > Digestive system > Gut ...
ATGGCCAACATTCGGATCCACATAGAAGCACAGGTATGGCCAACATTCGGATCCACATAGAAGCACAGGTATGGCCAACATTCGGATCCACATAGAAGCACAGGTATGGCTAACATTCGGATCCGCATAGAAGCACAGGCATGGCTAACATTCGGATCCACATAGCAGCACAGGTATGGCCAACATTCGGATCCACATAGAAGCACATGCAAGGCCAACTTTCAGATCCAAGCAGAATAATACGTGTGTGTATGTGTTTATACAAATATATCCCCATGGACCTTCAATAACTTCCTATTTTACTATTTTGCTGTTTAGTGTGTCATTAGTTTCCCAGTATTTATGTACGTTTTAAGACCTCACAGAACTGTTTCACTCCAATTATGTACATGCTATACCAACACCACTGTCTTCCCCGTAACCTACATCACAGCCCAAATATTGTAAATTCCTCACTAACGCATTTCACACATGCCTTGTTTTTACGCCTGTTTGTTTTACTAACGCCCCTTATCAATTTACAGAAATTATTAATTTACGGCCTCTACTTTCGGTTTAACGCCCTTAAGCTGGCTGCGTTCTGATAGGTTAACTCCTTATGTCTGATGGGAATATCACTTTTCATTTACGCCTTTATTTGCGCCCACCTTTTCAGGAAACAAGGCCTTGGTATATTTCATAGTCTAACAAGATTTTGGGTCTTGTGGGTTATGTTCTTTTAAATGCAGTTGTATTTGTTTTGAGGACTGAATTGTTCATATTACATTCACTAATTTGGTCTATATTAGGAATATGCAATTACGGAGATTCCCTTCCGTCTAAATGTTTGCTAATTTAGGATCTTTCGGGATAGTTTGTCGTTTACATATCTACATATAACAAGGAGTTCAGATTTACAGTTCAAGACGACAGTTGAATGCTTGGTCTCTGTTCTTCCACATTCAGTACCGAGGTGTAAAATATTGCAATTTTTTTTTTGTAATTTCAAAAATTCAAATTTTTCTGCTGCTAAGCTTCTGTAATGCCTTTAGTACAGTAGCATACACACCCTATGCTCCATACAGAAAAGTAAATCATCTTCGGAGAAAATTTTCGTATAGCTACTGAGCTATGAAGATAGCGTTAATGGATCCGCAAACATACTAAGTTGAAAGGAAGTAATTAGTACGTGGCAGTTAAAAGTGTCAAGATAACATATATTCTGTTTACATCATGTATGCTGTGCTTTACGGATGTCAGATACATGCTCATACAGTACGGTACTCACAGGTGTCGTTCACAAAATTTGGTAACCCCGATTGACTCCTTATACCTTCGCTTGTAATAAAATCCACCTTCCATAAGGAGTTATGGGCAAAACTCATAAAGCTGAACTTTGTATTGCATAAATTTTTAGCCTTGTATTACAAATATATTAGTAAAACTGTTGTTGCTTTATTTAATTTCTTTGAAGACATTATTACTTAAGCATGGTTTCAGTACACGTTTGATTTGTCACATATAACCCGGTTGTTTCGCATCGTCGCCATATTTGTAACTGCTGGAATACAAATAATAACCATACACAGTATTGAGGTACACCTTATGATCAGCCTTCCCGCCATATTGCACCAAATTTTCGTTCCTCCATTATCTATGGCCATTAAACTAAAATCCAAGTAACATTTTCGCACGGTCGCCATGTTGTAATATATATCTACAGAAGAATTACCTTAACTAAACGTGTATGGGTGAGGAGGGGGGGGGGTGTATTTGGGTCTTGGTGGGTAAACCGGAGGGAAAGAGACCACTGGGGAGACCTAGGCGTAGATGCGTGGGTAATATTAGGATGGATCTCCAGGAGGTGGGATGTGCGTATATGGACTGGATTGGGCTGGCCCAGGATAGAGAGAGGTGGCGGACGCTTGTGAGTGCGGTAAAGAACCTTCGGGTTCCGTGAAATGCGGGGAATTTCTTGACTAGCTCCAAACCAGTTAGCTTCTCAAGAAGGACTCTGCACCATGGATTAAGTAACTAAACGTGTATAATTTTAATGATATCTTGCCATGTGTAATTTCCGAACACTAAGGTAGACAGTGCTTGCGTCACAAGTTGGCGCCTTCGCCACGTTCATACTACTGAATGTAGGAAATCATAAAAACACGGCTTTGGGGTGGCCTCTAATCGCACAGCGTTTGTTACAGTTTCGTAAAATCTGGTCAAGTTGTCAAAAACGAAACACATAACTATACCTACAAGCAAATGATTGTGATAATATCACTCACGACCCCACATTTTTTCTTTTTTAAGAAAGGAGGTTAGACAAAAAAACAGCCTTGTAATAACAAAATCTCAATTCTGAACAAATTCTGCAAATTGCCACTGTTACATTGAAAACTTGTGTAGCAACAGGCAGTGCATTTAATTCCAAGATATTGGTTTCATCCAGTAATAATTTTGAATGAATATAGTTATTTGTAAACTGGTTTGCTGGTAAACTATTCTTCGACAGCTGAATATTGACTGATTCACTGGATTTCCTTCAACCACAAAGCTGGTTCGGTAAACAATACTGATGTATGTTCAGAATCAGCTTGGGGCCGGGTCGTGAGTTTAATGTTCACTGACATTAGGGGATACGGACACGAAGAAAGCAATGTCAGTGCCTGGCATGTTAACACATTAACGTTCAAGAGATAAATGACATAATTTTAACATAAACGCGTGGTGAAGTTCCATAATTTTAAGTCAGTGGTGCCGACGAGTTTACACCATTCAACTGAGGAAAGAGCTGTGTGTTTGCAATAAAAACATTTCCTGCCGAAGTATAAAAATGCGAGATGGAATCAACATGTTACTTGAAACTGAAATCATTGCCTGCTTCATCAACAGTCACTCCAAATTTTAATTTATGTCTATTTCGTCTATCACAGTGTACCTGCAGTACAAGTAAATACATGATCTGATATGTACGTGATGAAGCAGTAAAATTAAGCTACATATTTTACCCATATTTAAGCGATGGTAAGGAGATATCCTATAAAGGCAGAGTAAAAGGTACAATTCAACGCGGCATACAGCCACGCTCACTTAGCGCCCATGACGAACCGTCAATGGAAGTTTCCCAGTCAGCCTAGATAAACCGCCACAAACTATGGTGAACAAATAGTGGCGCTATTTTGGAGTTTGATTGTACTGCATTAGCACGCGAGAAATATGTTACATGCCGTATGTGAAACACGCAAGACACGGTGACGTAAAGAAAGGCTGAGAACATATTTTAAATAAATTAATGTCCGACATTATGTGCCAGTTTTTTATCTCAGTAATTAACGAACTTGATGCACAAAATTTTGTTTTACGATAAGTTTATCTCATGCCTCTACATGTTTCGAGCACATGTGCTCTAAACATGTAGAGGCATGAAATAAAAACTTATTGTGAAACAAAATTTTGTGCATCTAGTTCATTAATTACTGAGATAAATATACTGAGATGCAGCGCGGTCAGCAAAACGTCAAAATTATGTGCCAGTTTGTTAAATACTGCACATGTAAATTATTAAAACATTTTCTAAATTTATTTTCATAACATTTTATATTATTCAAAATAGATGTGTTGTGCACAAAAAGGTACTAGTTTGTTATAAATTTTAAGATCATTTAAGTTAACATTACGCGTTTGTAACCCCCAGCCCAGCCCAAAATCCTTACGTGTTCGGCAGTGGCGTAGCTGTTTTTTGGCTCCCGAGCCGAGTAACCACAATGGCCGCCCCTAACAGAAGTTATCAACTTGAAAGAGGTCACAATTATGTACAGACTTTCCTTTTATTTTTTTCAACACTTTACAAACTGTTGAGTGCAAGAAATCAAACTTTTTCATTTAAAGAATTCATTTTGCTGCCCACTTTGCTACCCCTTGGATTATACTGCGCGGGACGGCAGCACCACTCCCCCCACCCACACCACCCCCCAACACCTACGCCCCTGATGCGCGGTACTATACGGCCTTCCCTCTCACAATATATTTTGTTATTTCAAAAACACGCCACTTAAGTACACTCTATGGGCTAAGACTGACTGTAAGACTGATCGTTGGACTGTCAATAGGAATTTTCAGGCGGATGGCCTTATATTTAGCTAAATACGGTATGAATGGTACTGTGTACTACGACATTGACCTTATTATGCGTTTGAGGATATTCATCTAGGAGAAGCGACACCACCTGCTCTTCGGCAGGGGTTTTTCTCAACACAAACTCTACTGAGATAATAAAATTTCTGACGGCATGTGATAATCTTGCGAATGTAATGTACTTCATATCGCAATTTCTCTGACATTCACAGCCGTAGCGCCGCATAGCGATTGCTTTACGAACTAATCACTTGCCAAGCCACGGATTAGCGACAGGCGAACCGCGGGAATGCCTGCAGGTTTAATACGCAAATCAAAGACGGTAAAAACCCATGGCGACACGAATAAAACTTCACGAAAACATTTTAGACAGAATGTGTGGCATCTATAAGGTCCAATAATACTGTAAAAATCACTAAACAACAAAAATACTGTGTACAGCACATGGAAGGAAACAGTGGCGTATACAACCTATGCATCTCCCCACCCCCACCCCCATCCCCGCCCCTGCGAATAGATAATTGGAGGCTACTTGTGTAATTATTAGCAAAGTTACTCCACGATCTCTCAGAATACTGCCCTCTCTCAAAAGGAGGCTGGAGTTCAGTTAAAAATAACCAAAAACCAATTTCAATACTCTGTACGTTTGGGGCCCCCTGACCCATAGGCCCCTCCACGCTGCGGAGTTTGCGGGGGTCTTACCTACGCCAGCCGGTGGAATGAACGGGGATCAAAGATCATACCGTGATACAACACGATATATTTCTTTAAAACTCGCATCTTTCAAGTGTGCTCTGCCGGGGCTGGTCCATTTCCGACCACCAATTATCACGCTGTTCATTACGCACTGCTATAAGCTTATAGGCAGAAGGCGAAGGAACACAAATTGCAGGTAATATTAGCTTAATGACAGGGTAAATTAATTGCCGTCAACACAACTAGTAAGTGTTATGTCTTTGACTGGGCAACGCGTTTCGACCTGAGCGAATCATCTTCAGGCCAATAGTATAATATACATAAATGGAGTTGTGTGCAATTGTATTAAATTTTGAATTTAGATTTCAATTGTACAATTTTATAAAATCCACGTTGCTCTTTTAAATCAAATATATACAAGAAAAGGTTAAAGGGTTAAAATGGTTGAATGGCTGTTAAAATATTCATAATTTGACGTAGTTGATCAGTTTGAAACATAGGGTTCTTGGAATTTTGTTTTGCAGGCCTTGTTCAGGTTATGGATCGGTTGTCCGAATTCGTTTTTCTTCATGTTGTGAAGATACGATTTTAGAGATTGGTGTCTGGCTGGTTCTCGTATTTGTGTGTGTGTCGTTTGTCAGACTATTGCTGAATGTGGTTAATTTTCATGGTTCAAAGTACATTTTGGTACATTATGGATGCTAAGCACTCGAAACTGAGTAAGTTTTACATCTAACGGTCTGAAATACAGTGCAGTACCTTGACTAACTTTAGAAAACAGTGCATGGAATTCCTAAAGCTTAGCATTATATTTAAAGACAGAATGTGTTCACAGTCATGCATTTTAGAGCCATTTTCAAACGGATGGACAACGTTCCTAAAACATGTGATCGTTTGTTAAAAGAACTATTATTCTAGAATAAATATTCACCAAAGTCCGTAAACTTATAAAATGAAGCCCAATGAAAATAAATTTCAAGACGATGTTTAACAATTTTGTGGTCGGCCATAGAACAGACATCTATTGGAGAAAACCACACTAAAGCCTTTCATGTATAATAAACCTCATTGTTCCTCATTGTCAGTGTAAAAAGAGACATACATCGTAAAGTATGCTACGCTATACATCTGACCCGGGTCAACATCATGAACCGCACTACAGTGGCCTGCTCAGTAATAGTGCCTGTTCTATCCTGGCATCTGGTTGTACTGCTTCCGCCACGCATTCCTATCTCTACTACAAATCACTTAGGTTTTATTTGTTAAAATAGCCCATAAATGCCAAAGTAATGGTGTACTGCGTAGGTTTTGGCGCGATTAATAGTCGATTGAAGCTTCAATAAAAAATGGATAAATATACAGTCTACCTATGATATATTACCAGCGTTTCTTCTCAGATATTTGTTGTTACCTTCATGGAAATGTCTTTAAAAATAATGCGTTTCCGTTCGGGGCCAGAAGAAAATACACTTGGGCCCACATTTTATCACACGAAGATGTTCGATTTTTTAGTATTCTCCAAACTTAAATTAGCGTTACGAAGTGATACCTACAAATTTAGATTTCGCTGTTGGCCAGAAATGCCTGACACTTTCAAATTTGGAAGACACAAAATCCTTCCACACATTAATACTGAAACTTATATAAGTCCCAGTCAATACTGTTTTAATTTCTTGTTATCACTTCAAGTACGAAACTGAATTGGAATACGAAAACATAAATCATATGTTTTTAACTTTAATGAATCGTTTAAATCAGTGTTTCTCAACCGCCGGGCGGCGGACCGGTACCGGGCCCTGGCATCAATTATACCGGGCCGCGAGAGGTTCTCCTGGAATTTGTCAATTTAGTTCTCTAAGCAATTTTCATGAATAAAAATTTTATAGTGGAAATATTTTGAGGAGAAAAACATTTGTGAATGTGTCGAAAAACTCACACCCAGATGTTGGACTGAGGAAACTACAATATGCTACAAGATTTCATTAGTCCAGTGACTGATAACTAATTTAAATGAAATTTTATGTTTGTCAACATGCCACACCCTATACATAAGTGTACTAATATTCTATATGATTACGCAAAAATTAATTATTAATACTTATGATAGTTTAATGTATGAACTTACAAAAAATGGAACAGTATTTACGAGTAAATTTGTTGGGACCGGGCCCTCGTCATACGAAAAAAGAATTTACCGGGCCGCGGTCTCACAAAGGCTGAGAAACACTGGTTTAAATTTATGGTGACCCGCCACTGTCCTACGTAGGTCTATTATGTTTAAATATTAGAGCACCCATTTGTCATTATGCACAGTTAATCTACGCGAATCTCAAAAGGACTAGCGGTAGACCTAATATAAACGTATTCGGGAGCACGTACAACATAAAGGTAAAGGTAAAGGTAAAGGTAAAGGTAAATTTGTCCCTCTCCTCGCCATGAAGGCATAGAGAAGGATTGGAAGTGTACCTCCACTTATTCTTAATTTCGGCACTAGATTGGGGTGAGTGGTCAGCTTCACACCCCGGCCGCTTTAATCCCAGAAATGAACCCCGGTACCAACTGAATTGAAGGGTTGCTGAGCCCCAGAGCCAGTCTGAGCGGTTTTGAAGAAGAGATACGCCGTTCCAAAATATTTCTCCTATATTTATACGAGAGAACGGAAGTCGGTGGACTATGGTTAGTTTTTTTAACTTATGCTACAAAATTAACAGGAAATGTATGAAGTGACTCCACTAACAAGTGTCCGTAGTGCCCGGGTTTTATAACAACAATCTGCTGAAGAAAATATTTGAACTTTAAGAAGGAAAAATAACAGGAAATTGGAGAATACACTACAATTACGAGTGGTATATTTGTACTCTTTACTGAATAAGGATGGAATATGCGGGGTATCTAACATTCAGGGGAAAGATGAGTTATGTATGCATAATTTTGGGCAGAAAACCCAAGAGACTTAGTAATAGATGGGAGGATAATATTAAGATTTATCTTGAATTAGGGTGTGCAGGTATAAACTGGATTTATCTGGCTCAGGATTGGAACCAGTGGCAGGCTCTAGTAAATACTGTATCTAAACTTTCCTGTTCCATAACCGGCAAAGAATTGCTAAATTTTGTGAAAGATTAATAATTCCGGCGCGACCAAGCAGCAAATAATCAGCGGGGGCATTCACACACATGTGGACATAACATGAACATTTCTTGCTTATAAAGCAGGTCTGCATGTAAATTAACAAAAGAAAATAAGAAAAGAGGCGGTGTACTGCAACATAACATGGACGCACGTTCGCGTAACCAATGTTACCGTGGAAAAGCCATAAGTATTTAATATTATGGGTGTGTCTGTATTCTGGCCTTAGTTATCCGGCATGCAAATCGGACCTTTTCTTCGCCATATTATATTGTCATCTATGGTATGCCTGGCTCCACCATAGTTTTCCACAATATCTCATAAACGGCACGATTTTCGGGGGAAAAATATATTGAACATAAAGTGTGTGTTTTGATTTTCTGTACATCTTTTGTCTGAAACCCTTTTCATTATAAGAATAAATTGGCAAGATGTGATCATAAATGTTCACAAGTCTTTCGGTAAAGTATCCGTTACTCTGGTCAGATTCTGGACACATTTTCGCACAGTACTGAATTAGGAAATTTAATAAAAATCTATCCAGTGGGAGCCGAGTCGTTCCGTGTGGACGATTGACACACGGACATTGCGAAGCTAAAAGTGGCTTTCCGCAACTTTGCGAACGCGCGTAAAAGGACATAAGGCCGGAGAGTACATAGCTGCTGTTTAGAGGAACTTTGGCGGCTCTTCACAACGCAGGGAAACTCCGAATTCTAGATTTCTGAGCCGTATGTTTTCAGATGTATTGATGACCCCTGCAACCCGCTGTTTTCATTGTTTGTATGTGGGCCGGTAAGGCGTGCCTCACATCCATGTATATTTTCTAAACAAATAAAGTGGGTCTTCCTAAATAAACCTCGTTGGGCAAGCAGACACTCTGTTCCACTTAAGTGGGTACAAGACTCCCCTTCAAAAAACCACATCGTAAGGCACTTTCTGAGAGCACTCAACGTACAAAGCGACAGCACCGCTGCTTCTGAAAGGTAGCACCTAACAGAAACGGACACAGAATCTGCTCTTGTGCTTAATACAGTCACGAACGGATCGTAGGTCCTCATGTTGTACATAAGGACAAATTTATGGAAAAGTGGAGGAATCGCTCCACATATCATTATATTATTATTATTATTATTATTATTATCATCATCATTTACTGCAATTGAGTTTTCACTCTGTGGCAGTAGCCCTTACACTAGTAACAAATAAGAATAAATATACATAAATGAAACAATACGTAACACAGTAAATACAAGTACACATATTACCAAAACACCCACACAATTGTCAAAACCCCACACATTTCAAAACCCACACATACACAAACCCACACATTACAAAACCCATACATACACACACACCCACACATTACAAAACACACACATATACACACCCACATATTACAAAACAAGTTAAAACAACCACAGTACAAGATACACACCAAATAAAATAGTCACAATACAATCAAGTACCCAGAGTATAAGGTCACCCTAATGTGCATGGTACTTTTGTCCCCAAGAACTTCAACGTAACTCATTTCACTTCACTTAACTTCAAAACAAAATCACTTCACATATATCATGTCAGTTCATTCCACATCACTACACTTCACATCACTTCATTTATTTATACTCCATCCCCACTTGTATTCCCTTGCTTGTAACTACATTCTAAACCCTCTTTCTAAAAGTGTTTAGTTTACAGGGGAAAGACGCTAGTAAGCCTGCAGGTAATTGGTTCCAACTTTTAATGGTCCCATTTACGAAGGAATATTTACCAGCATCTGTTCTTTGTTTCCTAATCCTAATTTTCCGATTATGATCTTCCCTCCTCAGGTAACATGGTTTTAGAAGTCTATCCTCTATCACTGTCCAAGGCCGTCCCCCGGTGAGTGCCTTGAAAACGGTGCATATTCGGGCTATGAAACTACGCTGTGCCAAAGTTTCCCAAACCGACTAATTTATATTATTTGCAAATTTAGCCGCTCTCTTTTGCACCCGATTTAAAGCGCTTACCTGCCCTTCTCTGTATGGGTCCCAACACACCGCTCCATACTCAAATATCGGTCTCACTAGTGCCGTATAAGCTAAACGTTTCATATTATTATTTACCTTTTTTGGTATATGCATTATGAAATGAAGTGCCTTCCATGCTTTTCGTAGTGTGTAATTGACATGATCTGCCCAGTTTAGATCGCTGCGTATAATTATTCCTAAATATTTAAAGCTATTTGTCTCCGGGATTAATTGATCCCCAAAATAATACCTTATTCTTTCCTTCACCCTAGCTTTTGTAAAGCTTATTGCTTTATTTTTGCCTGGATTTATCTTCATTTCATTTTCTACCGCCCATTCCCCTCCCTAATATATATATATATATATATATATATCTTCAACATTCTACATAGAATTGTCGGTATCAGTTTTCTGGTTTCCACAGGAGCGACTCTTCCAAATGCAGTGTTCTGGATAGTAAGGTCCATTGCCCTCCTTCCCTTCTGCAGATGCTTTTCAGAAAATAACATTCAATAAACAAATAAAGGCTGTAGTGGTCTGCTTCGAACAAGAAAGGTTTCATTCTATACACGGTTTACTATATGTAGTACCACATATGCGGCTCGAATATTATTTATTTATTTATTTATTCTTGATTCTTAGATGTTTCATGCATGGACGTTACAAAGTGTCAACATTTATTTAGGGGTTCTTGGTATCAGTCAGAGCGGGCGTCTATCCTAGAATGATCACTCAATGACAGCAAGGACATTTACGTAAATTTTTACATTGTTTTCAAGTCTTTCCTTAAATATTTCTAGCTCAGATATTATTTCCTCTGATCACAAAATATGAGAAACCGCAAGAAACACACACACACACACACACACACACATATATATATATTCCAATCTTAACAGAATCAAAATGAATTTATGTATAATGTGCAGTAGTGTTTATTAACCGTTCTGACACCCCCGGACCCCTAAAACAATCTCAAAAATTCTGCAAACTCCTCCCCAAAATTACTTCAACTCGCAGTAACAAAGTTAGAATATTGATTAATACGGTAAAGGTAAAAGTAAAGTTCATCCTACAAGAGGCCATGAAAGCCCAGAGGGGAAGTACTCAACCTCGGTGCTGGGAAGGAGTTAACGCCACGCATCGGCCGTTTTACCCCCGGGAAAGATAACCGGTACGCATTGTAGAGGATAATAGGCGGACCCCCCGGTGGGCCTGGATGGGTGGTAGAAATCATGCCCCCATCGGGATTTGATCACCGGACCGTCCAGCCCGCAGCGAGTCGCTATACCGTGTACGTCATCCCGGCCAAAATTTACAAATATTTATAAATAAGAAACGTGCTTAAATTACAAAACGCTTTTCGAAGTCAATGTAAAAATGTAATACTAATACGTGTACTGGCTTAATGCATTGCTTTTTCTGTAATATGCTAATCCAAGAGCAAGCATTAATGATAATAAAACCAACGAGGAAACGCCTAATGGAAAAAGGAAGCTTGTATCCTCTTCAGCAGAATCTGCTACATACGCATTCCCCTTAAGCTTTAGTCGCGGATCCCAAGTTGATAAGTATTTTGTCTGAAGGATATGGTGAAGTAGTCCCTGACCATGACATAAAGACATATAGGGAGAGTAGAGGTATGGCGCCACTCATTCGTAACTCGGCAGTAGACGCACTTGCCGCTCTAACCCCGGGAAAGAACGCCAGTACATATTGAATAGAAGGTTAAGTGGGGGCCAGAGCCGGTCTGGACAGTTTTTTGAATAAAAGAAAAAATCGGTTACCCCTGCCGGGATTCGGATCCCGGATCATCCAACATTCAAAATTTGGAGGGAAAAATGTACGTCATAGCTCTTTGGTAATTACATAAAAATTTCAGTAGTCCATATTTCCGAAATGCAAATTATCTTGTTTGGAAGCTTGTAGTCGTTGCGTCAGTCAAAACAGTTCCCATCCTTTCATGAGACTCAAGTTTCATTACCGTGTTCGCAAAAGACCGCCACAGTCTCCCACCCTGAGCACAAAAGTTTATGGAAGTCAAAAAGCGGCAATGAGCAGTACCTTTATGTGCAAGAGGCAACCACATACAGTTTTAGGTGCGTGCTGATTTATCCCTGCCTATATTCGTGACATTTTTTATCCAGCCATGTTCGTAACCTTGTTAGTGACATCATCACACTGGAACGCAGTTGGGTATTTTCAGTCAAGTTAAATGTAACATTACGGATTTCTGCAATAATAAGTACGGCAGGCACTGAAATCACCGGCATGGCTACGCTGTTTTGGTGCGCAGGGCGAATACCGACAGTGGCGGCCCCTAAGGAAAGGATTAACTTCAAAAGATATCACAATTATTTATTGAAGTTTATTTTTTCTTTCTTTTTTTTGGGGGGGGAGGGGGAGGGGGAGGGGTGGTGGTTAAGTGTGACCATCCAATTGTGACACAAATATAGAAAGATAAGGACAGTGCCGTCTCTCACAACAATTTTTGTGTACGTATGAATTAATATAATATTTAATAGTGTACGTCTGCACAATCACTTTATTACTCAAGGTAATTATAAGGCTACATGTTTCGACTATAGATTAGTCATCCTCATGCCTATTTTGTCAATTGTGTCACAAGATGCTATGCATCTTGTGACACAATTGACAAAATAGGCATGAGGATGACTAATCTATAGTCGAAACATGTAGCCTTAAACTATAATGGAGTAAATTTACTGTCTAACACAGCTATGTGGTGGAGAGATACATATTATATTACATAGCGAACAACTACGTGCTTCGGCGCTTGATAATGGCCATCTTCAGGTTGTACATGAATCACTTAATAAGCAGTTATACAAATATATATATATATATATGTGTGTGTGTGTGTGTGTTTGTATCACTGCTTATTAAGTGATTCATGTACAACCTGAAGATGGCCATTATCAAGCGCCGAAACACGTAGTTGTTCTCTATGTAATATAATATATATCTCTCCACCACATAGTTGTGTTAGACAGTAAATTTACTCCATTATAGTTTATTATAAACACAACGGGGATGACGAACCTTATGATCATGTAGCCTTATAATTACCTTGAGTAATAAAGTGATTGTGCTGACGTACACTATTTAATATTATATTACGTTACAAGCACATCGTGATACTTCCATTCAAAGTATGAATTAAGTTGAAACACATTATATTCGTATATTATTTATTAAGTAAATTTCTAATTTTGGTTCCAAATTTTTCTATTTAAAATATTTATTTTCCCGCCCATTTTCCCGCCCCATAGACTCTGACTACCAGGGCGGCCGCACCCCCCCCCCCCCCCCCCCTGATCCCCTCCCCTCCCTCAAACGCCGACCCCCCCTCCCTTCTTTCGTA
>Ga0123354_10012155_pt1 | contig 13334 bp, 6 predicted proteins | sample TergutLab28metaG_2_FD_97872 | JGI IMG/M metagenome (GOLD analysis project Ga0123354, IMG submission 97872) | Labiotermes labralis P4 segment gut microbial communities from Petit-Saut dam, French Guiana - Lab288 P4 | ecosystem: Host-associated > Arthropoda: Insects > Digestive system > Gut ...
AAGGGGTGGAAGGAAGCCTTATTAGTCTGTGATATATATTTTGTGACGATATTATTCTTAGTATTGAAGAAATTAAAATAGATAAGAATAAATAAACAGCATATTAAAACCTTTGACCCTTGCTGAAAGTACGATTTTTGCCATGACTCGGAGGTGTCAATTAATTCAGGAAAATATTTATGCTGAACAATATAATTTTTCCTGCATCGACGTTCGTAAGCCTAATGACGCTGCAATTGGAGCTGGAACATGTATCCGCGAATAAATTATTAAAGAGCCAGTGGTGTGTTTGATCATTTTAACACATGTGTTTGTCATTTGTTAACACCAAAGTGTAAGTCTTTTCCTTAAAATATAATTTTTTATGCTTTTCACACGTAACCAATCCCACTTTGTAGAATTATATATGTCTCTATCGTGAAGAATTTTTCGAATTCAACAAATCATATTCTATGGCGGAGTACTGGTCTTGAGCTGAGTCGAAAAACGACATGCAATGTGTCCTTTCAAAATCTTCATTTTTTTTTATTGTCCATGAAAAAATTTGATATTTTTAATACACTTGGAGGGAACTGCTGATTTTCTCTTTTGTTGAATTTTTCTTTTCATGTAAGAGTGAAAACTTGTGATTTGTATTGAATATACATGAAGTCCTCTGATTTCAATTAGTAAATTTATAATATCGGTAGGAACAAATAAGACACGTATGCGCTCTTTAGCTCGAAAAGACGTCTGTTTTAAAACGTCTGTAAATTAAAAAGCCGTGATCTGTGTCAACTAGAATTATTTTACATAAGGTACAAAAATAAGTGTTTACAAGTCCGATTTTATTTCCTATAACACTTGTCTGTTTTGTAAATATCTTAATTAAGCGCAATGCGTGCACTTCGTTTCTCTGTTACTTACAGCTGCATCTGTTTGTTGCATTTTGTTTGGAATCGGAGTTAGTTTAATGTTTTTTTTAGATTGTTTTGTAATCTGTAAATGACGGAAAAAGAAGCTGGACGAAATAGTTCCATTCATTTTCAAGTGGATGGAAGCCAATTTGAATCATAATCTTTGTCGATTTTACTTCAGTTAAGAATCTTATAAGACGGGGTGTTTTTTTTTTTAGATTATGCTTTATGGTACACTTTCACTGTGAAAGTAGAAGAGAAAGGTTTACCTTCTGTCATATATGGAAAGAAAGAAAGAAAGAAAGAAATGTTCTGAACTCCTATCGAAAATATTGAATTCTTAACCGACAGCCTGAGATGTTGAAAATCAAAATTTCGTTGTTTGTTATTCTTTCTTGACAGCTAGATTTTATGGTGGAGGAATATACACTTACGAGTATTTTTAGTGTTAAGAATTTCAAAGTGTATCAAATGACAAATCAGAACACTCACAAAATAAAATTTTCACAAAGAAACCTATGATGAACGGAAATGTGGATTGCAAAATCTCCTGAGCACTTGATAGATTTCATTCTGTAGAAATGAGTAAAGACAGGAGAAATGCGGTCGTTTACCGCCTAAGTGGTCTTGACAATTTCTGACGTGTCTCTGTCTTACTATTCTCTCTCTGTCTCCCTCCCCTCCATCCTGTTTTTGCATTGGTTTACACGGGCCTTTTAAAACTCGTACATTCTTCAAGGTCCGTTTGCACACCGGAACCTACTCCCCAGCTATTAGTTTGAACCACCTGTTAACTGTGCTAATGATGAAGAACAGACGGCGTTGAATTGAGAAAAATCGATCCTATCGAGTTGTAACCCCAGAAAAATTACTTACACGTTCTGCCCAAAATAGTTCACGATGCATTGAATGAAATTAATGGATATGTTTGCCATACTTCTCTTTGATATTCAACGAGACAGTATTAAATTTCGTCCAAAATGTGCACTCATTTGCAAAGGAAAGTTTTTAAAATGGTAGAAACTTGGAAAAGTCAATTCCAAATGTATACATGTAATTCAGGAGCAAATGGCAAATGCTGGATGCTGCATTACATAGAGATCCATGGAAGAAATGTTAATTGATACAAGAATTATTCGTACTATCATTTAAGCTTACTTAGAGGCACGTAGTTTCTATTTACTGATATTACAAACGTCACTGATTTGTCAAAAGTATATTAGGACATCCGATATTACAAGTTAATTTCTTCAGAACTGTAGGATTTGAAAGAAAATTGTGATGAATGTAGTAAAGATGGCAGTTTCCAGAACCTTCCTTTACACATTTTTCAGGATCCCCAGTACGGAAGCCGTCCCACCCTTCAGGTTGCCCTCACAGAGCTGTCACAGAAAGAAACGATCTACTTCTAGAGCCCCCTTCGCCCGTCTCTCAAAGTCCCTTGGAAATGAGCCCCCTTCCATATTCCTCAACGGGTCTCCTATGTAGAGGGAGGTGCCCGCCACCTGAGCCTTTACTACATATCTTCTAGGGACCACAGTAAAGGAGTCCCGTCTGCAGGTTCCCCACGTAGAGCTTCCTCTGAGCACGTAGGGTTGATTTACTGATATTACAAACGTCACTGAATTCTCAAAAGTATATTAGAACATCCGATATTTCAAGTTCATTTCTTCAGAACTGTAGGATTGGAAAGAAAATTTTGATGAATGTAGTGAGAGATGCCAGTTTCCAGAGACTTGCTTTACACATCCTTCAGGGTCCCAAGTACATAACTCCCTCTCCAGGTTCCTCTCACAGATCTCCCTCTAGAAAAGACGGTCTACTTCTCTCAAAGTCCCTTGGAAATGAGTCCCCTTCCAGGTTCCCCAAAGGGTCTCCTATGGAGAGAGATGACCGCCTCCAGAGCCTTTACTACATATCTTCCAGGGTCGTCAATAAAGAAGTCCCGTCTCCTGGTTCCCTTCACAAAATTTCCTCAGAGAGAGGCGCTCCACTTCTAGAGCCCCTTCATCCATCTCTCAAAATTCCTGGTAAATGAGCCCACTTCGATTTTCCCCATCGGATCTCCTATGGAGAGAGAAGCCCGTCTTCATTGCCCCTTACTTGGTGCATGTCGCTCATAGTGGATTCTAATTCTGGGCGAGTGATCAGCTTATCGCTGTGTACAATACCTGACAACACACAACGTTCAGAACAGACAAACATCCATGCCCCTGTTGGCTTTCGAACCCACAATCGGAGCAAACGAGCAGCCTCAGACCTACGCCTTCGACCGCGCGCCAACTGGAATCGGCTGCAAGATGTTTAGGTAATGTAAAATGTTGAACAGTAAATATTTCAAAGTTCGTAATTGTAGAATTTTAAAAAAACATAAATAAATACATTAATGTTGATGTCCTGTGTAACAACATCGCAATTGCCTCAAAAAATTTAGTTTTGCTGATAATGAGTAATGGAGGTTTTGATCCGTGAAGTAATTGGTGATGGGCCACTATGAAATAAGTCCTTCTCGTTTGTTTGGAGGAAGGAGCTGTTATTCTGAAGGACCGGTTATTGTAATCTTTGTTAAATTGGTACTTCCTGAACACGTAGCAGGCTCTCTGCCCAATCCGGAACATTTTTAAATTCCAAACGTCTGCTGTTTCATCTGGCTTAGTTCAAAGCACTTTCCTGTGCATCAGATGTATTGATTACTCAGTACTACTCGCAATTAGTTTGCGTACACAAAAGTCTGTACAATCTTTCCGCCATATTAAGCTGCTATTAGACGAAAATACTTTAGGTTTTTACGACTACTTGGTACAGAGCTATTGTCATCCCGACATGGAAATAAAAGTATATTGTATGTTATGTGTTTTATCGCTTTAGGGAGACAGAATTAACTGAAAACTCCTCGGACTGAGAACCGCACAATTTTTTGCTTAAGTCGTGCAACATTTAAGAGACGAAATCCGTCTCCTCCAAAGTTATGGCATGACTCGACGTCCATTCTCACCGGATTATACAGTATATCAGTACCATGCCGCGGATTACGTCTTGCCACGAGTCCCGCGCCGGAACGTATCTAGTACCATTCTATTAGCGTGGACGTTTGGTCATATCACAAACCTGATGACGAAGACAGAATCAGTCTCTGGAGCGTCTGTTGATATGAAAACAATATATGTAGCTGTTATCGCGGGATGATGTTTGTTGTAGCACTTCTAATGCCATGAATGCAATTTAACGCGTCATTTATTGGTGCATTAGTAGGGAATGGTCGTGTTTTCCTGTTTGTTCTTTTATTTTATTTGCACCATTGTTTGAGGGTTTTATTAGGGGAACTTGCGTGTGTAAAGTGTATGTTATATGGATTGTGAATTCATGAAGATTCGAACATACCTTCTTTTAACCAAACCTCAAAAACAAATAGAACTCTATGGAATCTACAGTAAGGTGCGTATGAGTTTGTTCTTTAAGAATTTTAGGAATTCGTTCACCAAGTTTGTAGGAATTGTTACATTTTGGACATAAAGTTTTTTTTCTAGTGGAATGTTCAGACTGAGTTAGAGACGGCATAGAAACATTTTTTTAACTAGCACATAAAGGATCATTCGTTGATCAGGAATGTGTAGAACGTGTTTCCCTAAGTAATTAACAACCCAGTGTGTACATATGGCTGTATATTTGTGAACTGTATGATTTAGTGTTTACCGCCATTCTGAATTTTGTGTGTTTTTGCGGGAGCAATTATCGCTGTGTCGATGTGAAATTTTGGGAAGTTTTATTGAAGGAAATGTGGTAAATAATTTGGCTGTATTTTGAGTATTGTTTTTGTATACAGGGCTTTCATTGTTTCCTTAAATTGGATTTGGGGTGTGGAGACAATTCATTATGTCATGACACTGCATTAGTTTGCCTTAGGTGATTCACTGTGCGTCAGTGTTACTGTCGTGTGGGTTGTTGTTGTATAAATTTACCCCAAATGTGATAACAATAATGTGGTTATAATTTTAAAGCCGGAGTGACGTGACGTAACTTGGGAGAGTGAAGAAGGCGAGTGCCTGTGTGGTGTCTGAAATTGTGTTGGTTTGTTTGCATTTCATGAATTTGTAGTTGGTTATTAGTGGCACTTTCTGATTGGCTGGTAATTTTGCGTACATTGTGTGTTGTATACTAGTGTCGAATATAAACCTTTATGTAAGTATGCAATTAAGCGTTTAGAATTAACTTTTGAAAAATTATGGTCCTTAATTCGTTATGCATCTCATGTGTCGGTACATCATAAATATCTATTATGTGCTTTCTGTCAGTTATTTGCAAATTAATCTGTATGCTTTGGATAATTCTGTTGTTCATGTGTTACTAAGTCTCCAGGTATCAGGAGCCAGTCACTTAGCACTTAGTAGCGGAACTTGTTAAATTTCACTCACCATCAGGCTTACTGTTTCTAATTAACCTGGGGGCGTTAGATGAACTGTACTAGAGTCATGTCTATTGTCTCTTCCTGTTGTTGATTATTGGAATAAATTCCTGTACGGACTTCGAAATTACTTCCGAACGCTTTTTTTAATATGTCGAATTATACTACTCGCCCTCTATATTTTCATCTACTTGACTTTTAAGCCCTTTCTGAATTGTTCGTATTAGTTTATTTTGTGTAGAAGATTTAATTCTTTAATTATCTGTTGCTGTGTGCAACATTTAGTGAGCTAAAAGAGTATTACATTAAATGCCTTGCTGTCCAACTAATGCACTGAAGTATATAAAATCGTTAAGTCGTTAAAAACAATTAAACTTATAAAAGCCGCTTCAATATGTTTCGGTTCACGAGGAACCATCATCAGGGAGCCACGACCAGTACTTGGCTAAAATTCCAAATCTTGTTCGACTGTGCGTGTTGGTACAGACGTTGTCAGTGTTATGTCGGAATATTGTGATCTGTGTGTGGTTCACTGTAAAAAGAAGCACTTCTTTGCACAGTGAACCGAAACAAATTGGAGCGGCTTTTATAGGTTTGATTGTTTTTAACAGTTGAACGATTGTATTTATTTGAGTGCATGAGTTGAACAATGAAGCACATGATTTCATTGATGTGTAGTGTGACCATAAAGAAATTACATTATGCAGCGAAAACTAGCCTATTGTGGGACAGTTCCCTAATATGAGCCACCTCATTTTCAGTAGAAAGGACCTGATGAAATGTTTGGCTGTAAACATGAATGCTTCTGCATTGTGACCCGGAGGCGTATCACTGCGGAACGGTATGTTGTGTGTCCACAGGAGCTATTGCTTGGAGTAATATTGAATATTTTTATTTTGCGTTTTTTATAAGGATCTGTAAATATCAGTTTTGTTATCTGTAAAAAATTCCAATGTTTTATTTATTTTCATTTATTCATGGCTGACACAGTGATCTATATTATATGTTTTTTATTTTTTTGGCCAAATGATGATGTTTAATTTGGTTTATAATTTACAGTTCAAATGGCTAATTTTAAAGTAGGACTGTGTCACATTTTGTTACCAGTAACTCCTCAGCATGGTGGAAGGTCTTTATATCAGAAAATGTGTTAGAGATTTTGACATTTGTGAACATGAAATAAGATAACATTAACTCCAATCTTACAGATAAAAGAAATTTGAACAGGATTTGCAATCAAGCAGCACATGCAAAACCAAATGGTCATATTAAGGGGTTAGAAAACAGTGGCAAATATATCGTCGGCGGGAAGGGGAACATTCGCTGTAGACATGTGTGTGGGTGCGGCTGGAACAAACGTTCCGCCATTAATTGTGGTCCGAAGAAGAAGACATGGAATGTCTGGTTATGGTTGATAAGTGGCAAGCTTATTTTGGGCTTGCATCCGGGCGGTTGGAAGCAGGTTAATATGTATGATAAGTAGTTTGCATTTTTGTTCACTTGGTTAAATCTTCGAGGAATAATACTCCGATGTTGATTGTTGATGTTTGTTATTCACAGATCAGCAATTTATATGTGACAAATAAAGCCAGGAAAAACAATGATGCCATTATTAGTGTTGTAATCCTTCTTTCTTCTATAGTCAAAATGCAAGCAATTGCCTCTGGTATCACGGCGTCCTTAAACATATTATGAAAAGAGACGGACACGTGGTTAATCAACAGAACTGGTGGTGTTTTTGTAAAGTGCTGGTTGTGAAACTGTAAGTTAGAATGTGGAAAAGCTGCTTGTCTCATATATGGAAACAACTTGGATTTAATATAAAACTGACATTTGGAAGTGCTTTTTTTAGAAAAATGCTGTGCCACATTGTGCCTCTTCCTAACTGCATAAATACAGTCTCTATAAATAAACACACAATAATCCTAACAGAAATGAAAGCACAACATCGTGAACGAATGCTACAATACGTTTGTATATCTGAAAGTAAAGACTAAGAAATTTTTAAATGTAATTCGCTGCATGTAGACAATTTTGAATTTCGGAGACTTAGTAATTGACGATGATGATGATGAAGAAGGTAATATAAATAATAATAATAATAATATATTGGCAATAAGAAGAAACTGCAAAGCAGTAGTAACAGCAGAAACAATTAATGGCTAATATTTGTTTACAAAACTTTAGATGTGGTAACTAAATCCGCTCTTTTGAACTTTTTCCCACTGATTTTGTGTTGTATATTCTGAGTCGGATATAAAGATTATTCAACCAATAATTCGTATGTATCAAGACCATTTATTTACCTCTTTCGACCTTAACTACACTTTCGTCATTTTATTTTCCTACTTACGTTTCATCCTACGTCAAATACTCCCCGCGTTTCTCAATTCTGGATTCTTATCATTTCAGAACAGCTTCATGAATGCTGTTTCATTATAAACCCTCCGCTGCATATTTTTAACGCGCCTCACTGGCCATCTTGGGCTTTTTTTTACAAAATAACGATAGACGTGTTCCTCTGCATTTTCTGCGAAAAAAGGCGTTTTATTTTCTCGACTCATTCTTTATTTCCCTCGCTCTCCGTATTCGTTCTCTGAAACCCGCTATCCCATTCTTCCTTCATTTTCAGCTCATTATTTACACTATTTTCCCCATGTATATCTTTATTCTTGGCTATGAACCTGGCGACATCTGTTCAATTTCACATTTCTTCTGTCATATTTGAATATATTTCCATTTGTTTTGACCATTTGGCACTTCATTTTTACGTTCCTTTTCCTTGCATTTTGTTGTACATAACCTAATTCGATTTTCTTCTGTTTCCTTCTAACCACTCACTCAAACATTTTCTCTACTTCCCTATCCGCCATTATTAATATATGTGAAAAAATTTATATTTAAAACAAAACACAAATAGCGGAGTTCTATTATAGTTCAGTGAAATTACTGAGTGAGAAACTCATCGGTTTAATCGTCAGCGAAGTAACTACATTATGAAGCAGTGCACCAGTTACTTACAGACTTAAAAAATATCCGATTATTCAGTTCCTAGGGTGGCCTTTTTTAATATTATGATTGGATTTTTTTATACCAATGGAACTAGTAAGGTTAATAGAAATGTGTCTGAATGAAACCTATAGCAGATTCCAAACAGGCAATTTGTCTAATATGTTTCCAATGAAGATTGGTTTTAACGATATATTTTTTTTTTTCAAAATTTACTATAGAGTATGACATTAGGTGGGTACAGGTAAAGCAGAATGGCTTGAATTAAGTGGTACACATCAGCTTGTAGTTAATACTAATGGTGTTAATATATTTGAGGAAGCGGAATACTATAAAGAAAAACGCAGAATCTGTAATAGTTGGTAGGGAGCAGATTCGACTACATGTAAATGCTAGAAAAACTGTGCACATGACCATTTTCGACATTAGAATGCAGGACGAAGTCACATTATAAAGATTAATCATAAATCCCTTGATAAACAGTGTCGAAAAATACAAATATTTGTGACTAGCCGTAACGTATGAAAATTTTATTCAGGAAGGAATTAGGTACAGATTGAATTCGGGTAGTTTTTGCTATAATTCGGCACAGAATCTATTTTGTTCCTGTTTGCTAACCGAAAAAAATAAAGATTAATTTATATAAAACTGTAATTTTTCCTGTTGTTTTGTATGGATGTGAAACGTGGTCGCTCAAATTGGGGGAAGAAAGTAGGCTGATGTTGTTTGCGAATAGGGTACTTTGAAGAAAATGATACACGTGTTAGTGGTGAATAGAAAACCAATATATTAGAACTGCATGATTTCTGTTTATCGGTTAATAAGACACTTCAATGATAACAGTATACATCGTGTCTATGTCACCTAAGAACTCTAAGCATTGTCCAGATCTCGGTCTGTCCTAGAATCTGTAGACCTCCAACTTGAAAGTGTTAATTAAATAGAGTTGTTTGAATTCACAATTTATGAAGCCGCAGAAAATTCATTTAAAATGTGAGATGAAAAAAAATATTTGGTGTTTAGGTCACGTGATGAAATAATCTGGATGGCCGTACCAATTTGCACGAGCAGAGTCACCTGCAGTGTGAGATTTGCTAAAACAATATACGGTCATGAAGTAACACATAACTGAAATTTACCTTTATTCACAAGGTCAATTATTGATTATCAAAGAGTAATATACACGTACTGTGAGAAATATTAAACTTTCTGTCTTTTGACATTAATTTTCGTAGGAAGATAAAATTAATTATTTACTTAATTAATTATAAACACGGTCTTCAAGCGGGACTTCTTCAAGAAATGGACAATTGTCCAGGTCATATGTGATGAAATATTACAAAACAACTGCAAAGAATCACCTTGATACTTTATCTGTGCAATGTGATTATCAAATACATTCCTCGGTGATTCAGCATGCTTCAAGGTATGGGAGAGTGTGATGGCGTGTAGATACCGACGTACAGCGCCGTCAGCTTGATAGGATGGTGAATGAAAAGAGTGGGGAATTTACCGGTACGGCTAGTTAATTCGGGTAGAACATTAAGAGGGAAAAATTACTTATTTTCTATATTGGAAGGAAAGAAACTTGTAAACATTTATTCTTGCAATGGTTGTTTTATGTTATATACAAAATGTACAACGTATTTGCTAAAATACTTACAGCGGATATTGGGTACTAACCCAGCTAACTGACGTCCGTTTTGGGGTGAGACAGGAAAAGAGATAAATAATATGAAATATTTTCCACAGCCTCCATTTAAATGTAAGTTAAGCGACGGTAACTAACAATGCTGAAGGAGGACATGCCGTTGTGTGTCGTATTAATTATATGCAGTTTAATTGTCAACGCGACTAATCGTTTGCATTTATTTAAGCAACATATTTCGAAGTACTTGTGAGAGCTTTAGGCCAAATAACTATAATATATTTAAAAGGCGAAGTCGATTACATTCTGTGATTATTGGAATCTCAAAAATCAGTTTATTACATTATTTTTATGTGTTAAAAGTCTTGCTTAAAGTCAAATTAAAAACGAGTGGTAATGTGGTAGTGTAGAAACGCCGTATATTTGAATTTTGAAAACGCTAAATTTTCGGTTGTTGTGTACAAGAGCTGTAGTAACTTCGTGATGAGTCTGTAGTTAGCCGTGTTTATTGTTGCTATGATAACAGCAAACTGAATTGAGACTGTGTATTATGAACTAACGTCTGCATTGGATAATTTCCCTCATTCCTTGCCTATTAATTATGTTAATATACTTCACAATTAATTCACCTACTTGCAAGCGTCATGTCCAATTTCTAGCGTTTTTTAACGCACTTTGAATTTTAGTGTCGCTCAGCGCATTTATCATAAAGACATTACTATGTACTGTATTTATATACTAATGCTGTTGCTATTCCGTTTGCAATTCCAGTTGTGTCTCATTTGCAGATGATTTAAAGTCTTCCAGTACATTAGAAATGTTGAGGACTGTAAAATCTTGCAGTTCCATTTAGACGCATTTCAGAAGTGGGGCTTACGTTTTTACTTTTTCACCCAAAACGAACGGTTCACACTTCGCTTGTAAAGCAGATTGTATTCATATTGCTCGTTATCAGTGTGTAAAGAACATCGGTTCATTGTAGACACCGTAGCTCCATTTCCTAATCATGTAGACCATACAGTTAAGCAAGCTTTAAAAATGCTACGGTTTATCCGTTATGTCACGTGCTACTCTTTGTAACCGACCTACCGCTGTTTCTGCTGTCTTCTTCTCCGCTTCTTGAGCACGTCGGTTATTTTCCGTTCACGTGTCCTATTTCTTGTATTTCATATAATAATTGGGGATACAAATGGATAGGACAGGCTATTAGCTACAGCGGTAGAATAATGAGATGTCTTGTGGGAATCTATGGGGATGTATCGAGGGCACTGCATCCAGTTCTTGTATTCAGTAAAAACCAGCCGGTAGGATATGTTCACAGTTATTTACTTGATAGTCACTGTTTGTTACTACACACTTTATGTATTACAAAACTTTGATGTAAGTTGTCACGCGGCACCAAAATACACTTTATCACAACTACCACATCTGCACTTCACAATGTGCTGTTCGTATCCGCCTTGTTTAAACACCTTTCGACGACTGTCCCGTAGAGTCCTCCTGTTCCCCTACACACTAGAATTTTGAACCAAATATCCGGTTCCCATTGGCTAAAATGTAAAAATTGACTATAAAATAATAGGTTCCTAAAGTCAAAATGTTGAATACTCAAAGTTCATTGGTTTCCCTTTTTTGTAATGTCGTTCCCATGCCATACCCCGTTTGAACCCCTTTACGCGTCACCCTATTTGTTTTAAATTGTGTAAGCGTGACTAATATAGATTCCCTTCTACAAGATTTACGATGTCCGAAGCTGTCAGAATTTACGACGTCAATTGTTCCAAAAATGTCCCCAAGTTTTCAACTTTGACACTGACAGACAACCACCCTGCCAGCTCACTATGCCTGCCATAAACTAGCTGTTTCTTTAAGTTTCCATACAAACTTGTTACAATTACCCTTGCACCATAAACGAATTTACTAATTTTAAATAGACCTGTCCTGTCCACCCAAGTGTACAACCTTCACAACAAATAAACAAAATTAAAATCCATACAATAGTTATAAATCTCCTTCATTTTCTGTCCGTACGGTTACATTTTTTACTGTTGATTGTCCTATTATTGTGCATTGTGTAGTTTCGGAGTAGAAACTGGAATTTGCCTTTTTCTTAACAGCATCTTTCGCAGTTTGGGTATTCTAACGTGTCATTACGCAAACTGGAACTACTTAGTATGGCATGTTGATTTCCTTTAATAAGCGTGTTGTTTCATGGATATCACCAAGTTATGTCTCAAAACAAACGCATTTTCAAGAAGACACGGAATGGTAACTTAAAAAGACTTGATGGTAAACTATAATAATTATTCTTTAATTATAAATATTTACTCCTTTCCAATCTGAAATGAAGTTAAATCTGTCAAATGAGCACAGTTGTTACTGTTCTTACTATATAGAGTTTTATCTTTTATTTTATTGTTGATATCCTGCATGCATAACCATTGAGATTTTGTTAGACATTTCCTGTAAAACAAATTATCGGTTACGCACAGCTATCCGGTAGAGTGTTAAAGATTATATCCGTAGGACGAAAGGTAATGTAACTGGCTGATTATTTTTGGACGTGGTGGTTTTAAATGTAGTGAGTTATTCTTTCTGGAGCTCAGTGAATTATGGGATAAACTTGGTTTCTTCGTTTGGTTTTTGGGTTTAAAAACTTGGCGGGGACGCTGCTTACTGTTCAATTCCATCATATAAATATCTGCATCGAAAAAAACTACAAAAAATGAATGTGATTCACTTACTTCGTCACCGAGAAACAGGATAAAGTAGTATTTGAGCGAGATGTTTTTAATTGTTCAAGTATTTTGTAAAGAGGAAAGTGGGTGGCTATGAGTTTGTTGATTTAGTGTTCTGATTTTTAGTATTAATGAACTTCTACTTTACCACATCGAAAAATCTGTTTGTTAAGAGCAGGATGTTCCGTCACCGGAACATTCATAAATAAACCTGGACCTCCCATGATGGTAAGACTCTCAACCAGATTGATCACGTATTGATAGATAGGAGGTGGCAATCTAGTGTACTGGATGTGCGAAGTTGCAGAGGAGCTGAGTGTGATACAGATCATTACCTGGTCATTGCAAAGGTTAGGGAAAGGTAAGCAGTGGGCAAACAGGTGGCACAGAGGTTAGGCAGGCACAGATTTAACCTGAGTAAGCTAAATGAGCTGGAGGTTAGGAAACAGTATCAGGTTAAAATTACAAATAGGTTTGCAGCTTTGGAGAATTTAAACGAGGACGAGGTTGTAAATAGGATTTGGGGGAACATTAAACATAATGTCCAAATCTCAGCAAAAGAGAGTCTAGGTATGCACGAATGGAAGCAGCATAATCCCTGGTTTGATGAAGAATGTTTAGGTTTTTGGATCAAAGGAAGC
>Ga0123354_10012156_pt1 | contig 13334 bp, 10 predicted proteins | sample TergutLab28metaG_2_FD_97872 | JGI IMG/M metagenome (GOLD analysis project Ga0123354, IMG submission 97872) | Labiotermes labralis P4 segment gut microbial communities from Petit-Saut dam, French Guiana - Lab288 P4 | ecosystem: Host-associated > Arthropoda: Insects > Digestive system > Gut ...
CTGGGAACCTTAACTTCCTGGAACCCCCTGGGCCTGTCCAGGCCTGTAATGGGACTGCTTTACCTTTTACTCACAATAATTGCTTATGTGGTTTAGATTAAATTGAACTACAATCAAGGATTGTATTTTTTTGTTTGTTTGTTTATATGCGGTATGTTATGTCTTTCGAGCAGCTACTATTGGCAACAACCCAGTTTTACCAGTTACAGTAAACGACACTCAGTTATTATATTTTATTTTATTTCATTTGATTTGAGTAACTACTGTTTTTGACTATACGGAGCCCACAATCCTTATGTTAGAGACTGGCATGCAGCAAGTCTTCGCTCTTAGCAGGGAATACAATACGATCTTCAGAAAGGGCTGTTGGAAGCAGCAGCTCACCAAGCACTGCGTAAACCTTGGATATCCGAAGTTGTATGACTTTAAGCGATGCGATTTGGGGGGGGGGGGTGATTTCGTAAGTGCCCGCTACTCGTAATCCTGTTTTTCCCCCATAAGAATTTTGCACAACGCGCCATGATGACTCCCCACTACCCACCTTCTTGGCCTAGGGATCATTTTGTTTGAGAAATGTACTTAATTCGGTTCATATAGATATGCAAGTGTGTTTGAGTTAAGCAGAGTTGGGTGGCTTATTGAGTTGAGACCGGGTTATTTCTTTCATACACATATTTATTCTTTTGACACGCATTCTTACTCTGTTGGTATATATTTATTAAGGTATGTACGCCTTTATGTGGTTGGGGTACGGACATTTATTTGAGGGTTGTTTGACCGTGCATCTTCCTCATGATATAACTTGAAATGCCAACTTGATGCAACAAGGTAATTTTATTGATGTATTCTTAGCTCGACATGTTTCGGGTACATACGCCCGTCATCAGGAGCATTAGATGTTGAGTTGCAGCATATGGTGTTCTGCACCGAGTTTTTGGATGGGTGGTGGTCTTGAGAGCCGCTGCGTAGGTCGTGTGTGCGGTGCGGATGGTGCCGTGCGACTCGCACCTGATGACGGGCGTTTGTACCCGAAACATGTCGAGCTAAGAAGACATTAATAAAATTACCTTGTTGCATCAAGTTGGCATTCCAAGTTATTTCATTAGGACATTCATTTGTTTGGTTGCCTGAGAACAATTAACTTTCTTGTTCATGTGGTTTAGCTACACAAATTCGACAACTCGCATCTCTCTATTAATATAATAAATGCTATAATGTAGCTGCGCCGTTAATTACTAGACAATAAAAAATAATGTTGAAACCTGCTGACTCTATAGCAGTGCTGTGACCAATTATTTTTTGAAAATTGTCAGCATTGATCTTTAGAAAGATATAGAAACTCACTTCGCGTCAAGCTTAATAAATAGCGCTAAACCCGGCTTGAAAGCCACTATGTTATGTGTCAGACATGAGACACAAAGGCTCAATATAGCTCCATGCAATGTTAATTAGGGCAACTAAGATTACCCCTTTCTTCTGTTTCAAAGCTATAAACTAGCAACCAGTAAACATGTATTAACCACGGTATCACTCTCATTTTATCTCAGAAGTACATGGTTCCTTAAGCACGAATGATGCGATCAAATCTCACTATGGACACATTGCACAGTCACCAACACCCGCTCTCTCTCTCTCTCTTTCTTTCTGTGTCTTTCTCTCTCTCTTGGTCAATCTTCACAGAGCTTCTCAGTAAATGCTTTCGTCTGCAGAAACTAGTTCTGAGGTTATTTTGTTTGTTACTGCTCTGTTTGCATGCTGTTGATGGTATTTCTGCATTGAAAGACGAAAATATATATACCATAGGTCTAATCTATACGCTTGGCTATAAAATGTAAATACTGCTTGCATAGTACTGTCCTGGAGAAATATCTTTACAAACTGAAGCCAAATACCGTCTGTCATTTACTCGTGACGTGAATTCTAGAATTGACTGTTTAAATGCTCTGCTGAACTTGCAGTATTTCATAGAATGATATATTTCTGCATACGCTATTCTTGAAGTGTAGGTACTACTATCTGAGAGCAAAGCCAGAAACAGCAAGGTCCATGAATACAAATATTGTCTTACAAGAAGAAACCCATCTTTTCTCTAAAAACTGCTGACTGGCATCGTTCCAGTTTTTTTTCTTTCAAATATTTATTCTTGATGCTTGACATGGAACCATTTCCGTAGCAACAGTGTGTACAGTGACACTGCCATTTGCCTTTTTACAGTAATTACACAAAATTCATCCATAGACGTAGAGCGTAATGCTCGTTGTGACAGGCCAAGCTACACATAAGAACTTACGGATATGTCTTGGTCACTGTCGGTATACAGGGACTAGCACAGTTGGCACCTTGTTAAGAAAAGAAAAAAATATAATTCTTGCACGTGATAGATAAGGTCCGGAAGACCTGTCTTCGATTATTTTTACCATGACTGTGTCCGTACCGTCCGTCATGCCCTCCTTCAAGCTTCCTATACCACGTACTTGTATTCGGTACAGTGCGGCTCTCCTTTCTGTCAGACAAGGGGGATATTGCGGTTGACCAACCAACGGCCATCTACTCCCGAGCCTAAGAATACTTCCGCTTCCATCATGATGTGATGCTTAACAGCAGCTAACTTATAATTTTTTTTCGTGTTTTTCACCGATATTTCAAATTCCCTGCACTGTACGTTATTGCATAGAATACAAGAAATTCCTCACCCACGGGGTTGCTGGCTGTCTACAGGCCTATCGAGTGTAGTACGAGTAAAAGAGATGAAGAATAAAAATCTGCAGGCATCTTTAAAATTGTTGGAAGCAAGAAACATCATATACTTACTGTGTACAAGTAGTGTAATAATAATAATAATAATAATAATAGAAACAACACAAAAATTAGATATTGCTGCTTCCTTTTCAGTGAATTTAAAACTAACCATAATCTTATGTTGCAAGAAGAGATAGGACGTTCCTTTTCCCTTTCTGATATGGCCAAGAAGAAACATAACAGATCTCAATAAATTTAATCAGAAGTATAATAGAAGTGTTTCACTTTCCATAAATACGATAGAAGCTGGAAAAACACGATGATCCATGAGCTGAATCTGTAGCTGTACTAGTAATACTCCATAGGTAAGTAATTGCCGCCAATTCCAGTGACCGCGCTTGCTGGGATTGCGGGTTCGAATCCCGCCGGTGGCACGGATGTCTGTTTCTTGTAAGTGTTGTGTGCTGTCAGGTAGAGATCTCTGCTTAGGACTGATCACTCTTCCAGAGGAATCCTACCGAGTGTGGAACGTCTCACAGAGTTTGATCGTGAAGCCTCGATAACGAGGAGGCCCTGACCAATTAGGGGATGTTGCGCCGTAGATAAAGTAATTGCCGAACTGTGTGAAGTCTTCGTATGTGGATTATTTCATTAAATTTGTAAATAGCTGAGGCAGGGAGACATGTAATGGCACTTCAGTTATGGAGCATTCTTGTAAAGAAAGCGTGATGAGCTTCCAAGGGACAGGGCCATGAAGTCAAGAAGCAGAACAAAAAGCAGTAATGTGTTTCTTTTCCCTCAACCTATTCTTCTCAAGCCCGGGAATATGGTATGTCCCATGCAGCGGCAGAATACGTGACGTGTCTAAAGTTTCCAAGTACCGAACAAGTGACTGACTGTTATACGGATCGCCTGGATTGGACACGGCAAAGACTCGAGTGTCACCGAACGCTGGCTTCGGTCGAGTTAATATTCTGCCCCGATGAAAATTATAGCAGAATGACGCAGCGGTCGTAATATAACGATCGGCCACTATTCGATTCGCACGGTTCAAGCATCAATATAAGTTTCCGAATAGCTCCTCTGATTACAGACCGTGGAGGAGTCCTTGAATGGAAGTTTTCGCCCCCTCTCTCATCCCCCAACTGTTTTCTCACTCTTTTTGTATTTCTAAGGAAGCGAAAAGAAAGTTATTCCGAAGAAAACCAATATCCTCCCTCACCTGAGTGGACCCGTGAAAGAACAAGATGTAATAAGATCGCAAGCTGGCGGACCCACAATTAATGTATTAACGTCATGCTGCTTACTTCTGTACCCTATGTATCGCAGCACGCATGGTAAAGGTGAGAATGAATTTTGGTAACAAACTCGCGCGAGACAGACCAAATAGAAAACTTTGGCTACGATGAGAGGATAGTATTAATTTCGACCTTAAAGAACAGTACGTGAGGTTGTGAAGCAAATCGAACTGGCTTAGGATAGAGATCATAGGCGAAATCTTGTGAATGCTATAATTAATTAACCTTCGGATTCGTTTAGAGGCGGTTAATTTTTAGCCAGTTCAGAGCTTGTAAATACCACAAACAGGACTTGATTTGATGCTGTTATTCATGCTATCTACCTTCTCAATTGATATTGAATTTCTGAACATATGTGTAGGTATAAAACTTATTCTAATCCAGTCTACATTACAGGCCACTAAAAAATATTAAAAAGGTTGGAGTCCTTGATCATCTGCGTATTGTGACAGTATTGATCTATTTACGTAAAATGTAAGGAAATGGTGATAATAATAATAATATGCTAGAAATAGTTGATTATAATGCAAAATGAACAGTTGAACAAGACGCTTTTCTTAAAGGCAAACGCATGATCGAATTATGATGAAAATAGCTATCCACGCCCGTCGTTTTTAGCTCCGATGCATCCGTGTCCGTTGTTTAATTAACAAAAGAAAAGGTTAAAGAGCAAAGCTGGTACATTCGTTTACATGTTCCGTCAAATTATGTTCTGTTACATTCAGTAATGGTGTAAACGGTCTCTCTACGACGCATGCTCAGGCGATATCAACAAGGTATTTGGCAAGAGTTCGTTTGACACGAATCGGAAAGAGCGATTTGCGTGTTGCGTATGAAACAAGTGATGTAGGCCTGAAAAGGGAAGTGATAGCAGCCAAGAGAGCTAGACACGAACAGCAGGTCGTCGTGATCGGCAGGAATCTCTCCTTGGCCATGGTGTGATCGACCTTGAGATGGACAGCTCTTTGTGTGTGTGCGTGTGTGAGCGTGCGTATGTGTGTGTGTGTGTGTGTGTTTGGCTTCACACTCTTCCTCTGCCATGATGCCACAATATCATTGACGAAGAAACTCCTTGCCTTCCATATTTCACATCATTGCCTAAAGCCATGTGACAGAGATCTTCGTGAGAACCTAACAGTCGCACAGCTACTCTTGAAGTTCCTACCTTTTACGACAGGGGTGCACAAATTTCCCAAAACTTTTGGAGCCATCTCAAAATTCTCAACGCCAGAAGCAAACTCCATACTGAGGACCCTCACATATTAAGCGTCACGGTACACAATTTATTCGCCATGGTGACTGGTGCCCTGTGTTTGTGCACTCCTGTTTTACAGAGCTCGAAGATAGGTTACGGGCGCTCATAAATACACGCCACTAGTGCCTAATCGGGGCTAAATATAATCATTTCGCAGCCTTCAGTACCGTGTTTGTAACTCAGGTAGCTGAACTGATGTAAAAAGTTTTGACCGTGGTTTGTTCTGCTTTAAAGTGTAATTACGCACACTCTTTGAACTTCTGACTTTTTATCGCTCCGTATCCCAGCTGCTGATCACACTCTCATCCTTTGCAGCGCTGCGAAAGTGTTTGAGATTGCAACATAATACTGATTTCTAACGTCCACATAATTTATTTTCTAGGGAACGGATCACTCTAGATTAAATTTATGCTTCACCAATCGGAAGTCTGTTCGTGCGGGGGGCATTCTTGCTTCATATCTGGGAGGTTTCCGATTAGAACTTCAACCTAGATCGGCAGTTGTGACAGACTTTTCTAGCTACTCTCAGCCTGTCGCGATATTCGCCAGTAGATTACCTAACACTGCGTAATGAAAATTTTTTTAAACCTTTTCACTTCATTCTTTGAACATTTTATCATGCAAGGCTAGATAACCTGAAGCCCCAAGTACGTTGTTAATAAGCCAGAGGTAAATAATCCTTTGCTGCTGACAGTCTTCCTCTACCTTTTCAACCTCCCTGCAGCGACTCTCTTCTCTAGAATATCAGACATCACGCACTCATAGATGTCGTCACTCCTATTCTGCCAGTTCCTGTTTCGAAATGTCCATTGAACACGAACGGAATAAAAATTCCTTGCTCTTGAATTCACCATTTTTGATCGTGTTTGGAAGATTGTTGCGTAATTTCTGTGACTGTTTTTTTTTAACAGAATATGATTGTTTCTTGCACAACTTAAGATTTGCACGTTACACTGAAATATGTCCATAAACAGTCCGGTTTCTGTGATTTAGGGTTTGGAATATTATGGATTTGTAATAGAGTAGCAGAATAAAGAATTATTAATATGGTAACAGAATGACGTTAATTCCCATACTAAAAGCTCAGCTTCATTTACTCCTCTTGTGACTCATACTGATTTTCTGTGACGAATCTCTGCAAGTCAGAGATTTAGTGAAGAATATTGTCTTCTGACATGTGACGTCATGTTGTTTGGCAAAACATTCACACTGCACGGAGTCACAACCAAACATACAGTGTTACTCATATGCGCAACTGTGAAAACCACAAATCTTACTATGATATATTGCATAAGAATAGCTCAGTTACACTTAACTGTGTGTCCTGTATTTATTTTTCTCTCATAGTTACGTTTATCTCAAACATATTTAAAACAAAATTTAAAGTAATGTATTCAACACTTCTAGTAAAAACAGAGCTAGTAGTACCTCATATTTCATTTGAAGTGAAAAACTGCATTCTAAACTTTTTATTTTCCGCACTTCCAAGTGCAGGTATATACTGTATTCATCTTCACACGTACAGTAGCGACGTGCTTTTGTTTAATATTTTCTGTGACAACTTTGAACAGAATCCTTAGATGAGCTAAAGTGGTGTTAATATTGTATGTGTGCACTCGTCGGTCTTTATTTGAAATTGTGGTATTAGTGCACGGATGTAAATGCTTGCGTTTGGTTTAATGGAGCTCACGAATTTAGTTACTGCTTCAGTAGGAACAAAATAACAGCCGTCTGTCTTACAGAGGTGCCGTATTTTCGTCTCCGGTATTCTGCTGTCCTGCACGAAACGTGGCCACTAACCGTAAGATTTTTGTATAGCGATTTGTAAAAACCGTTTATTATGGCTTATTTTCCTCTGTACATCGCCAATGTTGAATGGTGCCAAGATCACAGAATACTGCACATCAGCATTCGTCATTGTTGCCAACTCGTGCTTTTTTTCCATTCTTTTTCCGTGTCTCTTCTTCGGGATCCATGTGGACATAGTGTTTTGCTGTAAGAAAGGCCTGCTGTCGAGAGCAATGACCATCTGGTCATTCTATTGATGCAGCATTGTTTGTTGTGTTTGCGAGTATCGTGACTATTGATACAAACCCCAGTAATAAGTACACATCATCATGTTCTGAAGACGTCCGAAAACAGCTCCGTTCTAAATGGCCTTTGTTTCATGTTATTCCATATGCATCCTAACATACTGAGTTGTACCATTATTAAAGAGTACGTCGTTTTGGAGTCGGGAAATGTGCCTTAACTTCCTTGCCCATATTTAAACGTTTAAACATACAACAGCATTTCTGCTGAGTATCTGTCTGGTATCCGTCTGTATCTCTAGTGCTGTGGGTAAGGACAGAGCAAAACGCAGTATTCTCCGTCTGAGGTGTCTACACACTTATGTCATTAGCCCGCACACCCAGGATATACTCGTAGAAGCAGAGCGCGAAAATTCGTAAGTGCGAAGCTGCAGATGTCTTCGGGCTGATGAAATCTCATGACAAGGAGCTCGTGCTCTGCTATCTTGTTGACATTCTGAAGCAAAGCGCCCTTGAAGAAGCTGAGGAGGTGAACGTAAACCTAAGGAGAGGATCTTGACGGTTTTGAAGTTCATTTCGGGGCTTGCACACATTGAAGCTGGCATCAGCGTGTGTCAGGACATTCATTCGAACAAGAAGCGAGCAGCAATAACCAGACAAAGAATTATGACGTTGCGCGCTTGTTCTGAGGAGATTCCGAAGTTGAGTTGTGATTGGTTATTCTTTTACTTTTTTATACATTGTAATATTTTTGTAATTTCAGTTTTGTAATTTTTATAAGTCAAAATATGTCTGTTTTCCTGGTCAAAACAAGCTCTCTGGAACCACTGACCCCAGTTTAACACGGCTTTTATGGAAAAATGTCTCGACAGAAGTCGCCGGTCTCAGCACAACCTTCGACGTCAGTTCGGGGATGACGGTATTGCAGTACAAAATTCATTTTGTCCCCTGGTCCTAACGTGTGAGGAAATGGAAGTAAAGTAATATCGTGCGATTTGAAGCATCCGTTTCGGTGTGAGTGAGGTCTCCGCTACTCTGGGATGTTACGCAGCGTTGATTAGTAGCCAGTTACCGACATTTCGGAGCAGTCTATCGGTGCTGTCTTCAAGGGGCAAGCAGTCCGTAAACCATTCTTTACATGAGAGGTAAATGAATCTTGTCTTATTTACCCTATGTAAAAGGCCCTCCATACCCGTCGAAGTTCGAACGGAGTGAGTCTTGCTGGTTAAGAAAGAAGTTCCTGTTAGGAATCAATTACCGGCAGCTTAGCCAATAATCAGTCATAATTCTGTCTAGCTACTCTGGCTCGTGATATCTGTAGAATGTGTAATACATTGGACCTTTCTGACGTAGGTGTAATTCAGAGATTTGGACAAATGGCTTCAAATTACAACGAACCTTCGCTAGCTGTTCTTTCTAGTGGTGAAACCCTCTAGTATTATATGTATTTTTTCTGCTGTTCCTGGTTCTCCCTGATGGTGTTTCCGCCCGAAACATACAGGAGATAATAATATGCAACACTGTGCCATTTGTCTGTATGTGCGTTTTAAGTCGCTTGTTATTAATTTTCAATTCACAGTTCGTGTGGGCCTAAGTATAATCCCTGATGGTAACCCAGTGCACCGATATGTCAGGTCAGGAATGCAGAAAGTGCATTTGAAACGTATATATGTACTTTGATGGCCGTTATTTACGAGTTAAAGTCTCAATCTTCCTTTACGTCACGTGAGAGGCTGCTTTTCACACCAATACCAAACAATAAATGAAACTGTGACTTCTTAAGCTTGCTTGATAATGAACAATTAATTAATCGCTTTAACTTTGAGCTATAATGAAAATGGCAGATGATCAAAGATGTGTCTGAAATATTGTACTTTGCCCATCGTACCAGATTAAAAATCGACAGATATTAGTGCAATGTCGTGATTTATTTAATTAGGTAGGAGCTTGGAAATGTTAAAATTGTACAAACGGCCTTGGGACACAAACCGCTAACCTGCTAACAGCGAGGCGGATGTGCTGCAGTGAGTCACCGATCTCGGCAATGTTGTGTAATTTGGCCCTGAAACACAAGGTCATTTAGTGTCTCTGAAGTTCACCGGTTTTTACAGGTAAACGGATAAATACTAAGTAGGTACAATACACGTGTTTTGTTATGACTATTTTCGGCACATCTTTAGAAGGGAGTTTTTGATACTTGACGAAGCGCTACAATGATTTACAGAGAAAGTGCTGAAAGTGCGGAAAAGCATTTGTTTTTAACAACAAATAAAATTGTCCAAATTTACTGGTTTGTTCATAAGGTCTACTTTGTGCCTGAAATGTACGTAACGTTATTTTTACTGATTAAAAACTAAATGTTACATTTTAGTTACAACAGTTTACCGGTATGGATATCAGTTTGCCACAATGTAAGTTCTCCTAAACGGCTTTGTCAACCTGCGGAAATTTTTAAAGTATTGGGACGACAAATATCGATTTATTGTCTGCATGTTTAGTCCCGGCACGTTAAAAGATTTCAGTAATAATAATAATAATAATAATAACCTCTCTTGACAATTGGAACTGTAAATGTGTAATAATTTTCTCACATGTACCAACTGGAGAGCAATTCAGGCCCGAAAGTAACAGCGCTCCTTCGTATATAAATTTTGTAGTCATTCTCGAAGTTTTCTGTTCGTCATTCACCCGCATTATGGAATTAGCATTACTTGTTCTGTTGTTCAGTAGAACTCGATACGCGTTGTTTGGACCCCAAGGAAAATGTGTAGCCTGCAGTTTTCTTTCAAGCAATACGTAATATTTCTAGGAGAAGATCTCAACTCAAGATATTCTCCATGCTTTAAATCTTGAATTATCGCGTTTACATGAATGATTGCATCAACCTTGAGGCCCACCAGAAACAATGACTTGCCCACAGTGTTCCTTTCCCCAGTTTTTCTTTTAAAAGAACATGGACTTTGACTTCTTTATGGGCTTGCTAGAAGGCAAATGTCGCGTCTCTCTTGCCCCTTGTCGTCGTGTGACTGTAAGGTGGTTGCACTAAATTTAAAGAGAGCTGTCGAAATTCCATTAGGAGCCGCCGGACGACAACTTGCCGCTTCGGCCGTTAGAGATGCTTCGATGCAGCTTCTGTCAGTGCGCGAAACAACGGCATTAATGCTAATGACAGCAGTTATAAATTTCAAGATTTTAAATTTTCGCGGCCCTGAAGACATATTTTTACTGTCTGCATTTTAACACCGTGTATTCCGGTAGTAGATACCGACGTTTCGGTCTAACGTAAACTTTAACGTAGACTTTTATCCTGCAAGGGAGGCAGAATATTTCTCAAAGTTGAAAACTCACCTACCAGACTACACGGTGTCATAACCAAAAAGTACTACGAGTTACAATACGACGATGCGACAGCACCTGAAATGTCCGTCGGGTGGGTAGCACCGCTGTTTCCTATTCAGGAGATCCTGGATTTAGATCTCGACAGCCACACCAACTGAGGGTTTTGTGTCTTCCTCCGTATACACAGGCAAATGCCGCGATAATGCTTGTCATTCGACGCTATATGATTGATTGTAAATAAACAAACAAATAAATGGGAAAATAAAATATATTGTTTTTCTTCCCGGCTTCCACCTAGAAACCTAAATATTGAAATACACAACTCTTATACAATTTTGACTGTGTCCTTTATGGCTTGGAAATTCGCTCCGTCCCTCGTATTATGAGGAAATAAATGGAGACAGAAAATGTCTCTAACTGGAACACATGCGTGCGGCAATAATATTCAAGGTTTCTTGCCTAAAACTAATAAAGTTTGCGTTTGCGCTCCCTGTAATCATTAGTTTCCTACAAGCCGAACGCGACTCTTTGAATTATACATACAGATATGTATTATTTTGGAACACGTAACTGGCATCAGCCCACGTATATATTTCGAAAAACCTGAAAACCCTTGTCGGTTTGTACGTGGAGCAGGAGAAACTTCTGTGAAGTTTTGCACGTTTGTGATGGTGTGGCAGTATGAGAAATTGCTTTATTGCCCCCCTAGCAATGCAAAGTCCATCCTGTCCGAAGAGTGGCAAACCAAAGATTAGTGGAAGTTACACTCAAGGGGTTCACCCATATACCACAAACTTTGTCTTGTGCTGTTCGCCGTTATCTGTAACTCAGCACCGGTATTGTTGTGTGGGGATCAGCAGTAGGCCTCGGCAGTTCATCTTGGTAGCAATCTTCTGGCACATTCAAAAACAAAAATGCCGGATAAATGGCCCTGTGCGTCATTCTTTTAATCTTTCAACTGTTTATCATTTGAAAACTGAGAGTTATCTAGGTTTTGTAAACTTTCGATCAATCCTTGAGAACTCTACGGAACACACCAATACCTTCTGTGGGAATATACAGATTTTCTTTATTTTACAGCATGTGGTACATAGATTTACCACGAAGCTACGTAGGGATAAGCGATTGTGCGATTGATTTGTCAGTAGACTAAGTAGTAGACTGGTTCTACTTTTCCAAGCAAAAAATGCCTACTAATCTCTGAACTGTAGTGGAACACTGGTATACAGGCTACATTCCGACAGCGTTCTGTGCGTATTTAGTTGACTCAGTACTCCGGTATTAATGATGACAGGAACAAATCCAGATTATGTTCACAATAAATGTTAAAACCGGAATACATTCGAAAACGCCTCTGAGTGTCATTTCAGAATCTCTTGCCTTCTCCTCTATTATCTCGAAGGTCCTAAAGATTTCCCGCCTTTAGGAAACGCCGAAGTTCTTTTTTTTTTATTCACAAGACCTTATGTTTAGCCAGATTAGTCCAGTTCACATCCCCACAATTTGTTTTCTAAGATGCGTCTTAATAGTGTCCTTCTAACTATTTCGAACTTTTTCCTGCAAGTTTTATTTTCTCGCTGAAAATTCTACTTTAAAATAATTAAAAAGAATCATATCTTTATTCTGCCTGTCAACATTTATATCATTTGTTGGTTTCCTCTTCATGCAGGATACATTGCAGATAATATAAGAAAATCGAGTAAGACCCTCTTCAGTTTGGACGTTGTGTCTATCTTAACATCTTTAACAACTTTAGAATTTATGCCACTCTGTCCTACTGAAATTATTATTAATTCCATCGTTATTCTTTCCATTCTGCTCTGTATACAGAGTATTGGTAGTCAGTAAGAGATACATGAGTAACCTTTTAATGCAGTCTTTCTCTCGCAAGACCAAAAAGAATTTGTCCAGGTGTGCAGTAACGAGGGCTGAGACTTGCCTGGAAAATTGTCCAGGTAGAAGTGGCGGGGGTTTCTTTAATGAAGTTAACAATCGAGAATTCTTCTTGAGAAGATGATAGTTGCTTAGCTAAGCAAAAGGTGCATAGTATTCTATGGAACTAGGCGATTTATTTGTGTTCAGACTTACCCTTACTGAATTGATACACCCCATACCTCACCCCAATTTTAAGAAGCACGTGAATTTTACCCTCAGACTTACACTTTGGTCTCCCACGTGGTTAGATTTTCCGAACAGTATGTCGTAGGCCGCTGTACATTTATGTATTTTTCCTGAATGTCTAGTGAAGTTCACATTCTTCGATTTTATCAATCGAATGTTGTTCTGCGAAAAGTGAAAACATTGGATCACTTCACTCAGCATTTTTCTACACCTCTCCATTACTTATATCCTCTTAGTCCTAAATATTCTTCACAGCATTCTTCTCGGATATTTCTCTGTACCTGTATTTTTTCATCAAAAATATTATTACATCGAACACAAACACTAGAAGATTCAAATTATTACAGTAATGTTCAGTTAAAAGTATACTTTATATTTTAATCTCTAACTATTTGGATAGGAAATCGAGTGATACAAAAATTCTAAGCTAAATGATAGCAAGCATTTCTCGAATAGAGACTGCAGTTTAATTCCTCCTTAACATAACTAATTTTGAGCTGTGTGCATGATGTCAGTATGGCTTGGAAACAGCAGAGTGTGAAAGTTTCAGTA
>Ga0123354_10012157_pt1 | contig 13334 bp, 6 predicted proteins | sample TergutLab28metaG_2_FD_97872 | JGI IMG/M metagenome (GOLD analysis project Ga0123354, IMG submission 97872) | Labiotermes labralis P4 segment gut microbial communities from Petit-Saut dam, French Guiana - Lab288 P4 | ecosystem: Host-associated > Arthropoda: Insects > Digestive system > Gut ...
AAAAATGGTTAATAAAGGAAGATAGTGGCTAATTGCGGAGGGTATGGGGGGGAGGGGGAGATCACATTTGTTTTGACGAAGAGGAAATATTTAACTTATAATGATGTCTGACAGTATCACACAATAGCAGATTATAGAAAAGTAATAATAAGAAACTTACGTTTATATGTTATTGAAACAGAAGGCTCTGAACATAATAAAATGGAATATTAGGTTTTATTTGACTGACGCGATACCAATCTTATTAGAAGTTTCCTTATTTTATTGGTGTAATTATTATATTTGTAAGCACAAAATAAACGTATGTTTATATTCCGGTAGGTTCGTATCGGCTAGTTTCTTTCGGCCTTCGGGCCGAAGAAAGTACACAATAATACCGGCATTTATAATGGATTTTCGGCCCAGCAGCAAGCTGTTCGTCAGTGGGACAACTGGCGTGTCACATGTTTGCCTCGTTTCGACAGCGTGTGGAAGGAAGACTCCGTTTTTAGGAACTTTTTAATTCCCTTCAATTAATACATTATCCTTGAGAAAAATTACACGGAGATTAGTTTTGCCGAATGTTTTTCTTTCAGATTTCACTGACAATCTCACTGTGCAACTCTGTTTTAATATTTGATATTTATTTAAAACCGAAGATGGGTTTGCCATTTTTATGATATCTTTCCACGAAATCTCGGCTTCAGTCCCAGGGCAGACTGTGTGGGATTTGTGGTGAATAAAATAGCGTTAGAACAGATTTATCGCAAAGTATTTCAGTTCTTTCCTGTGTACTCTATAACTGGCAGGGACGATATATAGAACACAAAAATATAAAACCGAATTATGTCACTTTTTAAAACAGGTTACAGTGTACGTTGGTGAGCTGCGTGCTGTAATCTCTGTCTAATCTCTTTTATACACCCACATGTATAAAAAATTTAAAATTAATATGCCCTATACAGAAGTTCGCAGGTCTTTTCCAATGTATTCTGTAATTTCTCAGCACAAATTAAAAGCGTTTAGTTAACGTCACATATTGGATTTTTCTTGATAGATTACCTTGTATCAAGACACCTTTGGCAGAGAGCTGCACCTGAAGTGGATGTAGTGGGATTTATTGCAGTTATTGTGTCCCAGATAAATGTCCTCATTCGTACATAAACTTGCTGGCTTTCAAATTTCTTTAATTACACTAAATTTGTAATGTAGAACTAAGAGTGTTTATTGCATTACGTGCCGTGGAACAGGTTTCTTTGTATTCAGTTAAGCATATCAATCATACGGAACAAGAAAGGACTTCGTTGAATTGTTATCTGGGTTATAAGTCTATTAATCGTGAAAGTGTTTTATTTTAATGCACTGTACCTACTGTTTCAGTTACGATAAGAATTGTGGAATATTCCTGGCTGCTTCAATCCACATACACGGAATTCAGTATTATTATCTGTAAGGTCAGTTAAAAGCGACAATTTTTTTTGTCTTCACAGGTCAGTTAAATTGCAGTAAGCAATAACTGTCCTTATTTTTCTGACACGAAGCTCACCGCGTTCTTTTGCATAAATTTACCTTCAAATAAAAAAGGGCAAAACCTTAATACACTGGATAACAAAATATATTTTTTTTGTCACACGAACTAAAGTAAGTAAACACAATAGCAAATTTTCGTTTGATTTCAAATATGTTGTTAGTATTTTTCTATCACACAAGGTTTTTAAGTGCCGCGCAGCTGAAGTTTGCAGAAAAACTGTATTTATATTATAATATACAGACAGTATGTACATTAAGTAAAAAGTAACAATGGAATACTCTGTGCTACATTTTGCCTGTGGAACGTCTCTTCAAAGCGTCCAGCAATAATCAGCCAGCATACTGGAACTCCACTTGTCTTGGTACCGCTCGTCCACATTTGAAATGTCCTGGTGAAATCGCTATCCGTGTTTACTGCTCATTGCGCCGAGATATTCTGGGAAGAATTCCCTATGACAATCTAGGACATGCATCTAAGAAAACATATTACACCCCATAGCTTTGTAGGTTTGTACAAGATCAGCCACCATATCATGATAATTTTCTGCCTGATGATTTTCCAAAAAAATTCGTAGTGACATTTGTGAATGATTTCTATGCTGCATTTTCCACTTGACTTAGCTGGTTTTCAAAATTTATATCCTAATTTAACGCTCTTGTTTGAGGTCCACAAATATCCCTGTTTGATTCGAGCATCACTTCCTAGGAGACTTATTTTTCAAATACCTAAATCGAACGCTACTTTGATAACAATGTCTTGAAGAAATTTTTTTTGAGCATAAGTTTGGTGTACAAAGGAAGTAAAATTTTCAGGGTGACTAATGATTACGTACGCACTCTTCTGTCCTCGAATAAACAATTCTCGTTTCAGCCACTGTTTGTGGATGTAATGATATTTTTTTACCTACTGCCCCACCCACATAGAAAGCCACAAAACATTATGCAGCTAAGCTGCAAGCCAAGGAACAAAACAGTTACCTTTAAATCCCCACAAATGTTCCAATTATATTTTTCATACTGGTTCTTTCCCAAAGTATTTTCGTATTTTCACGGGACTCTCATTTTAGTGGAATAGGCTAGCGGTGCAGATGGGAATTTATTCCCGTTGTGTAGAAGCACTGCTTTTAAGCTAACTTCTGAAGAGTCAGTAAATAGACGCCACTCAGTTGGATCGTGTTGGTGTCCAACAGGTTTATAAGAGAGCACATATCATTCCAAAATACCAGATAATTTCCTTGAGGGATATTTTCTTTGAATTCATTTTGGCGATTGTGAAAGAAACATATGTCAGTATGTTGGTGCTTAATATTCCACAATTTTAGTCTGAAACCTAAGATTTCAGTTTTTTTTTTTTAGACAAATTCAAATCCCAGACAATGCCTTTAAGATCTCCCTGTGTTAGTAAATAGGGTTCAGATGGGGAACAACTTGCTTCAAATGTCGGATTGCAATCAACATTGCCTCCTCCTTGTTGTCCGTGGTCTTCATCAAAATCAGAGTTGTCATCACCAAAAATCTAATTTTTCGGAGGTTTTGGTACAAGAAACTCTTCACTTTGTGGGACAGGCCTCATTGCAGATAGCAAATCTGGATATTTCACTGTGCGTGCGTGCGTGTGGTGTATGTGTGTGTGGATTTTGAGCTGACCCCATTAATGTTTGTTAAACAAAAGTAGAAATCGGATGAGCGGTCTTCTGGTCCCCTCCAAACAATGGGAACGGCGAACGGCATTTGGCACGAGCCATTTACCCATTCTGTGAGAAGCCTCAAGCACGTTACATAACACATATGAGGAGCCCATCTTTGATCTTGGTCACCCGCTTTACCCCCAAAATAAAGCTCACAACATTTCTTAATGTGTGGTGTAAAATTTTGCATCAGAGATTTGAATGTCAGTTCAACGGGTGTCAGGATGATTTAAACACTTCTTTGGCATGATGAGTACTCAATAAACACAATCCTTTTACACAAAAAACTTTACTTAAAGAACACACAAAACTTACAACTTTTCACAACACTAATAGTGCAATGTTCCTGAAGCAAAACTTACCGTTAGTTTCATGTCCCAGTGTGTCAGTACATGTCTGAGCTGGCACAGTTTGGCTGGCTGTGATTGGGCTCGCATGCCTACTGTCTTTGTTCCAATTAAGTTTTCCGCCATATTTTAAAGATAGCGTAACAAAAAGTAAATTATCTACATTCACATTTCTAATATTTTTCCCACAAAAACCCGTGGGTGACAGAGCGATTCTAATAGTGTGTTTCAATTCAGCGTGGAAAATACATAAGAAACACGAATTAGTTTTCAAAAACAAAGTTATGTTTACCATTGTTATTAGCGTCACCACTGTCGTTGTCCAGACTTTAGAAAATGAATATTACTATATATAAACTAGTCTCACAGAGACCTTCCAAAAATCAATTAAGTTGAAATTTGGAGAGATTCCCCTGTTCGAGTTCCTATTTCTAGTGACTTCCGTCCACTAATGAGTCTGACAAAACAGTAATTTGAAACGAAGAGCTTTTATATTATCGGGGACATTCTTCTTAGTACTCATGCACATTGCTTCTCCTAGAATCAATAGCTTAGGCCCATTTGTTTTTGTTAGTTCTGTCACAGTTCCTATATGTCGGCCACGTCATTCACAGTTCTTACTTCCGATTTTCATCCGAGATTCTCTTTGGCGTTGGATAATTGTTAAGTTGGAATATCGTTTAAATTTCTGGCATTTCGCAATTGTGATAACGAAAGGCACAGGGAGTTTCTTCTTGTTCAGACGATGTATTTATTTCCATTCTGAATTGTGATGCAGTAGCAATGAGCAAGACGTCTACCTAAGTGCGTAAAAGAAAAGGGAACATTGTCCCTGTCACACCACGGAGGCATATCAAGGAGTTAATTTTACTTCTAAATTCATTCTTAACTTTGTACTAAATAGACTGAATTTAGCGTGGTATGAGGTACAGAAAAATAATAAGAATGCTGTCATACCGAACACGGGTTCATGTTTTTGCCTTTAATCGGTAAATGTGTCCGATATGAAAACATTATTTTTATTAGAAATGTCTGGAGTCATAAAGAAATAATCTACTTAAAAACGTAAAATGTTCAGTGTCAAAATATGCGTGAAATAAGTTAACGAATCTTGGCCAAGTCAGAGGGTGCAGTAACGTCCGGTTTCGCAGTTACTGCACGGATAACTTTGAAACGTATGCATATGTGTTTGACACTGTTTTGCTGTGGGAGGTTGTAATACTGACACTTTGTTATGAAAGATAATAAGCATTATGTAGTAGTAATTTCTTACAATTTTTCTACCATATTGTATCATTATGTGAATTTCAAGTTAAACAGTGTGTAAAATAATCCCGACATGAAAAGCAGGCAGATGTCGAGATTACAGGCTGGTCCTGTAAATTTGTACTGTTACAGGTTAAGACAATTTGAAGTTAGGGCGAATATTAAAAAGAAAAATACCCCAATTATACCACCTGAATGTCCTCTACTCATCACTGTTGCTGGACCAACGCAAGCTGAGTTTCTTGAAGGATATTTTATTCCTTCTATTTATTTATGACTAGCACTTGACCTAGTGACTGAAACATATTCGTAATGTATATATATATATATACACACACAAATTGAATAGGGAAAGGAGAAAAATTATCAGTGTCTGTGTCGATGGCAACGGAATAAGAAAGGAATGTTGCAGTAGTAGGTTGCAAATTGTGTAGTAGGTTGCAAATTGTCCTCAGTTTTGAAGAATTTTATATAAAGGTACTCGAATCTCCCTATAATTGGCATCCAAGATATTTCATAAAGAAGCTGAGAAAAATTGTTTTATAGTACTGGTTAATACATGTATTTTATAGAATATATTTGCGAAATGCGTTGCAGTTGACTTCAATGCCGCTACAACTTGATAAGGATGTCATTTTTTTTATTCTTCTGCAGTCTTTAAATACAATATTGTACTTTGAAATATTTGTACACTAACATATGTTAATGTTGAACATGTTTAATAGTATTTGTGGGAAGGGTATTTAATTTATTATTCTCGCTTCTTTACATTTTTCGGCGTTGAAGCACTCATTCTATTTACTCGGTGCAGGATAAGTTTTTAAGGATTATGTTTTCTGTGTACGAAATTTCTGCACATTGTGATTGGTATAGCATACTGTCAATACTGTGAATAACGATTCACCTTACAGTTCTTAGTTGAGTCAGATTTAAGCAATATACTGATTCTTTGTCAGTATGCTTATTAAGACGCTAATCAGCAGCTGAAAAATTCGTTAATTTGATATTCAGATTAGAATGTGTTCTTCTGTAGAAATGAATTTGTAATGCAGCAAGTGGCCTATTTGTTCTGCTTGTATCTTATGCTCAAATATTTGTTTCTGACAGTTCATGAATGTTCATTTTATAAGGTAGAATTATTCCTGTACACTCGTAAATAAAGAATGGAAGTACGTGTACAGCTCCTATCCTTCTTATCCTCGGCACAACATGGACGTAGGTGGTCAACCTCACGGCCCGGCCGCTTTACCTCTGGAAAAGGAACTTGCCGTGTCCCGTGAATAAAAATGTTGGGTGGGCCCCGGAACTGGTCCGGGCGTTTTGGAAAAGAAAAAATCTTTTAACCCGCAAACAGGATTAGTGTGTTTTAAAACATGGCGCATTTTTCAACTTCTGGTGCTCACTAGGTGCTTTCTAATTGTGCGACATTTTGCCACGTCGAATAACACTGAATAACAGTTTATAAAATCCGAATTTCTATAATTAATATTGGTATTTTGCTCTTAGTCTGGGGTTAACATAAAAAAAATGGCAAAATAAAGTTGTCTTTGCGCATGCCATGAAGGCAAAAGGAAAGCAGAGTGGTCATTTCTTAATCTGGGAACTTGATAGAAGAATATGGCTAGTCTCATGCCCGGGCCGCTGAGTTCTCTTGCTTATTGAACAGGAGCTGTGTGGGCCACATAATGCGGCTGGACGTTTCGGAGAAGAGAAAAATTTCTTGGCCCTGCCGGGAATGTAAACCAGGATCGTTCAGCTCATAGCCTAGACAATCTACCAACTTCGCAAAGCCAGCTGCCGTGTATATTTGTAATAATACAAACTGATGTGTAATTTGCACCTGTTGTGACTTTACATGGTAATAAGACATTGATTTTTAAACGACACCAGCACTTTTGTGAATGTTGAGCAGTTTGTTCACACGCTAAAGATCATTCTTGATAACACGTTTAGCCATGTAAATTAAAGTCCAGTTTGAGTGAGAAAGGTTTTAGTTTGCATGGGAAAGTAGAAGTTTGTATAAAGTGCATTACTTCTGTCCAGATAATATTAAATTGTTATGTCCTTAATTATATTGTACGTGTATGTACATATACAGAAGTAGGATGAATTCGTTAGGCACTAGTGGCACAGTGAAAAAGAAAGGGTAAGAGGATATTACCTTACGGAAAGCACTAGTAATATTGTGTACATGACAATATTGTATAATCGGTATATACATATATTCACATCACATTGAAACATTTTTGTAAGATGTGTGTTTGTTTGAAATACATAAAATGCATTATGTTCACAGATATTTAGTCCACTTCACATGCTTAATATCAGAATTTATAAATAAGTAAGTACTAAACACAGATATTTTACAGCGTAAAATTAAGTGTATGTGTTAATAATCTATTGTGAGGTTACATTAATTGTTAAACTGGCAAAACTGGTAAGTTGCTATAGATACAGCGTTATTAAAAGTCGTTGTAAGAAAATGTTTTAGTGATTTTTAAATGGCGAATGTGAAAACAAGCGACAGAACACTTGGAAAGAGGAAAGGTGTTATAAGGTGTACAGCTGTAACGGGGTGGTGTGTTTTTATACTTGGGGAAAGTCAAAACTGCCAGACTGGAACTCTTGATATTTCAGAGTCCCTGTTTTTAATGTAGAGTAAATACGAAGTGCCAAAATGTGACTTATTATGTGAATTATCGTAAAGATAATTTGTTTTTTTTGCCTTCTGAAATTGCCGTTAGGATTTATCCTGATCTAAGTTAATTACAATGAGAATAATTATTTGGTGGCTCCCTTATTAAGTATTGGTGATATTGATTTGGCACTTCCACTGAGTTTTAGAGTGAAACAATGTTAGGTCATATTGACTTGGCTGGATGCAAATTGTATAGAATATCTCTGTAAATGTTAGTTGTTCAAACACAAATTATCCACGTCGAATGCCATGGAAATTAATCGTGGTCGTATATCACTCTGTATGCTCTGGTTATAACTAAATCGTATTGTACCTTTACGTGCAGATTACTTTGTTGGAGACGACTGGATTGTTCACCATTGCTCATCACTAATTTGTTAATTCTTCCTCGTTTTCAAAAAAAAATAAATCTTCTATTCTCGTTGTCCAGGAAGTAGGGCTAATTTCCCCGAAATTAGCCTATTCAATCGTCGTTAGCAGTATGACGTTTCACGTTCCGGTAATCACAGTTTTTCAGCAGCATTTCCAGAAATGTACAGAACGTTCAGAAAAGTGATATAGCAAAATTAAATATATTTACTTATACCAGCTCAGATGTTAATATTACAAGTATATGTGAATAAATATGGAACCTAACGTGAATTTATACTGCACCAAATGATGCCGCAATAGAATGCATTTTTTTAAGTTCCTAAAATATGAAGAACTGTTGCATATGCAACTGCTTGTAAAAATGTTAAATTAAATTCAATATGCAACTTTTGTTGGTGAAACTCTGCGTATACAGTGACATATATATAATATAATATAATATAATACAATACAATATGTGAAGTTCAGTCTCATCTGAACAGAAATATGGTCCCTTTCTTAAAGAACCGTAATTTACTGTGCGCCTAGTTGGATTAATTGAGCAGGCTTGGATACAGATTTGAGTAGATCTTGTTTGAAAACACTGCCAAGGGTGAATAGTGCCTAAAATTGACTAAGAAAATCTGTCATATCAAGGAATGGTTACTCAAGTATTGCATACTTCAATAAGTCTGCTTGTGCGCAGTCGGTCTGCAACGTCTGACGTACCTGCACACACATTAGTGCAATTAGCACGAAAGGCTACGCTTGTGTCTTTGAAAGTGGAACAGTCTTTGTCATGACATATGATGTTGCTGACTGTCGGTCGGTCTGGTACAAGCAGTGTCTGTGGTTTGAAGAAGCATTGGAAGAAACAAGTCCTAAATTTGCTTTAGACCCACGCTATAATGAGAGCACTGTATTTTGTCTACACTCTTAGCGAATGGATGCATGTTGTACATAAATAACACATGTGTTGTACAGTGGTGAATTGTTGTTTCAGCATTTCGCGAGAACATTGTGCGTGTTCTGTTTTGTCACACTGCAAGAATCAAAATACCATCAAAGATCATGTCTTCAAATATATTTTTAAAAAGGGTGCTTTTGGGATGAACGTTTGTTGAAAGGTTCAGAAGGATTTTCTGCATTTCATAAAATTAAGGATGTAATAAAACGTGTCACAACGCACAAAGAACGTATTTTTAAATAAAAAGTGTCATGATTAGTCCTCTAGTGGACGCTCAGGATGTAATGCGAAATTGTATTTGCATGCATTACCTCATTAAAGTATCTAGCGGATTTGCTTCTCGGCTTTGTTGCCTCTTCGAAAGGTATGCGTAATTAATCCATTTATGTGTGTCTTTACAAGTTTTGTTTGATGCACATCTGGTTATGATCCTTTCCTTTACATTTGTAACTCAGCAGTAACGCATACAAGAGTTATTCGTAGGAAGACAGTACGCAAATTATGTGCAAAATTTTGAGTTATCGTAGCAGTTTTGAATATTCTTACTTTTGACATTAGCAGTAAGGTTACTGTCTCTGAACATCGTAATTTTCTTCATTCTGTACCGATGCAGCTCTTCACTAAAAGTAATGTTGCATTACTCTCACCTGCACCTGTCTTAATCCCGAAGTTACCTTTGTTCCTGACAGAACGCTCAAATACGGTATCCTGGATACCGGTTCCTAGCTTGCTAGCTTTTCACTAATGTATTGTTTGGCCCCAGTCTGGAAGACTGCCTGCTGTCCGCTGTCATTGTTTGTTTATTTAATATGAGCCCAATCACCTCAAATCTCCATGTTTGCAGTCCGTACTGTTCGTCCGCAAACAGAAGATGCGCCATCCTGTGGTGACAGCCTACCGTTGAGTAATACAGCAAATATGCTATATATTTATATATACAAGCATTGCTTGTCCTCAAATAAGACATATTGAAATATCACTTCTGTATCTCATTAGAAACGTAAAAGAGTCTACAGTTTGTCAAAGACAAATATCAGTTCTCTACGTATTCACAGGAATAAATTTAAGTGCCTCTGTTACGTGAACCCTGAACGAATTTAGGATCTCCGAAGTGCACCAAAGAGAGGGGAGGGGATATTTCTATAAGAACGATATGCCTTGTGTGTGTGTGTGTGTGTGTGTGTGCGCGCGTATCTACCAGCACGCACCCTCTATTAATGTAACTTACGTGTGTGTACGGAATGTAGATTTTGTTATCGCTGTATGACATTTTACAGTTGAATGCTCACATTTCAAGAAACCAATGCAGACTATTTGGCATTAACTGCATTATTTGCGATGTGGGGGAATGAAACAAATAATTAAGTCCGTAAGACTTACAATAGCAGACACTTCATCTACGTGGATTCACCACAGCTTGATACCTTCTGTTAAGAGTTTGTATTTATATAGCGTGTTGTCATGTGTCTGTGCACTTTGAGAGTAAACATGCACAAACCTCGTCAAATCCACATTCATTTTTGCGCAATAAACAAAATTCAAACTGCATACTTTGTCAAATATACTGTACGTACACAGTCATGTTGTTTTCCTCCATGGGAATTAGATGCTTAAATTTCATGGCAAAGTTCAAACCATCGAAAATTCCAGCAGTGTGGGATATTGTGACGTGTCGGCTGCAAATAGACAGATACCTTGATGGGTCACGTTTCGTCTTCTTCTTCAGGTTTAAGCAGATCTTTCCAGATAATGTGAATCTCGATCTACACCTCAGATCGCCCGTTCTATATCTACTCCCTCATACTGTGAAAATGTTTAAACATGTTATTTTCAGGAAAGTTGTTTTATTTTTACACCCTGTCAACATACCAAACTCAGTTTCAGCTATTAATTTTGTATATGATCGCTTATAGTTGCGTTTTGCAGCTGATTCGTGTTTATTTTGTTATGAATTTAATCCCTTCAATAGTAGTTGATATAAAAACATAAGTAGAATATGACCTGAGCTGTAATATTCACCTTATTTCTCATGACACAAACGTTATGCCAGGAGAAAACAACGCAATTTAGGCTATACTGTAGTATTTTTGCGTGTAATATGGAATATTATTTTAAATTTGTGTGACTTGAGAGCATTCATCTATTTCACAGCGGGAACCAGAGAGAACGTGCACTATCGATTACATATTGTCTAAGTTCACTCCTATTTATCGTGTAGAACAGCAATTTTTTCATGACGGCCACACTTACATTGTGAGGTAAAGCCGGTTCCAAAAGCAGTAATTCTGACCTTGACCTTTGGTGTGACCGTCTTCAGCGCGGAGTTGACCTCTAGATGGCGTGACCATGGTTTAACAGCATGTCAGACACGGAGCTTACTCAGTCGAACATGTTTCTGTTTAGGTCGTCGTTGACTGACTAAATGCAGTGGCCCTTCAGAAGCTGATCGTTGCTGACTATGACAAGATATTCCTTGCATTTATGGAAACCAGGTTCATTGTTGGCGTTAACAAGACGCAGAAATTCCTGCTTGTAACAAGAATAAAACTTGGCTTAAGATATGGATGGTCTTATACTACTTGGCACTAGACACCCTAAGTGATAAGCAGATAAAGTTTCAAAACCCTCTAAATGTCAAGAGAATTTCCTCACAGATATCCAGTACAGCTTACGTACAAATTTGGAAGTGGACATTATTCACAAAATTTTCAAAGTATACAAATGCCATTCATTTTTAAATGTTTCGCCCTGTTTTAGGACTTGAATATAAGTAGCTGTATAAATTGCGCTGTAGAAAGAGTGGTTAGGCTGGGAGAGGGGGGATTGGGGGGGGGGGGGGCAAGGTGGCACAGTACAGGATGCAGCAAAAATGAATATTTTTAAAGGAAGAAAATATTTTGTGTGCTCAGAAAATTAAAAAAATGGAACTAAATACAATAAATTTCAATCCAAGGTCGTATTTTTTTTTATAATTTCTACTAGTCGCGGCCATTGCGAATAATGGGCACCCTGGGCACCAGTAGACCTAGCTACGTCGCTCTCTGAAGACTGCATCAAATGCCATTTGTTCCTTTTCAACTGAACTGTTAAAGTAAACCTCATTAATCCACCACCAGTGACTCTGTTGTTCGCGACTCGTTTGTCATAAAAGGATTTACCATTACCGGCAACTGTGCAGTTTATATACATACATGCACATGTACGTACTTCTGTGTGCGTGACTTGTAACATGAGTGGGACCGTAAATGTTAACATATTGCAGGCTGAAATCCTGGAGAGATACAGAATATGCGTGGTGCGTCAGGAAAGTAATGAGACTGGTGCTTTATTTTTTATGTAACATTTACCGTATAAATCAACATTATCGCCTTCAAAGTAGTTCCCTTGGGAAGCCACACACCGCCTGAGACGTTGCTCCCACTCCCGGTAGCGGTGCTGGAAGTCTTCATGTAAAAGTGCCCTCAGCTGGTCTGTCACGACCTTTTGGATGTCGTCCACAGTTCCAAAATGACTACCTTTGAGGTGGAATTTGAGTTTTGGGAAAAGAAAGAAGTCACATGGACTCAGATCAGGCGAGTATGGTGGCTGCGGAACCACTGAAGTACATTTTTGGCCAAACTTTTCTTCACGGAGATGGTAGTGTGACAGGGAGCTTGGGACCAGCTTGGTACAAATTTTCTGCACGCCCAGTTCGAAGGTCAAAATTTCGTGGACGGTTTGGCGATTCAAATTCAACACACTACTGATCATTCTGACTGTCAAACGTCGACCAGACCTCACGAGATCCCTCACTTTGGTCACATTTTCTTCCGTTTTTGACGTGCAAGGTCTTCGAGAGCGAGGTTCGTCTTCCATACTCTCACGGCCATCCAAAAATGCTTTATGCCACCTAAAAACCTGTGTCCTTGATAGAGCATGCTCTCCATAAGCCCTTTTAATTTTTCGCAAGTTTCTGTTGCGTTTTCATTAAGTTTGACACACAATTTTATTGCGCAGCTCTGTTCGAGATTTCGTTTCTCCATTTTGTAACTCGTCATTACTACACTTACACAACTCGTCATTACTACACTTACACAACTCGTCATTACTACACTTACACAACTCGTCATTACTACACTTACACAACTCGTCATTACTACACTTACACAACTCGCTGTCAAACCACATGTGTTAATGCTATCGAGTTGAAACTTGCACTTATCATCCAGTGAGAATGTATGTCTCGGTTGGTGTCTGAGGTGTGGCTACAGCGTTGCCAGTTGTCGAGCCACACATTCAGTGTCATTACTTTCCTGACGCACCACCTATAAACGTAGCAGAGAAAAACGTTAATATGAACCTGAATTAAATAGATTCTGGGGACATGAACGGATTTTGTCCGGCGAATTGATGGGCTCTTAAGGGGCACGATAAAGGTACCCCCCCCCCCCCCCCCGACGATCGTTCGGGGGTCGTAGTGGGCGGGGCGCAAAAAAAAAATATATTTTTCTTCCTATTTACCCGTAGGG
>Ga0123354_10012159_pt1 | contig 13334 bp, 11 predicted proteins | sample TergutLab28metaG_2_FD_97872 | JGI IMG/M metagenome (GOLD analysis project Ga0123354, IMG submission 97872) | Labiotermes labralis P4 segment gut microbial communities from Petit-Saut dam, French Guiana - Lab288 P4 | ecosystem: Host-associated > Arthropoda: Insects > Digestive system > Gut ...
TCAGTTTCGCGGGGTACGGTTTGTGGCATGGTGTCCATTCTATCGGACAACGCCCAAGATACGTCAGACATTGTCCAATCAACAAGACATGACAGTGAAGGGTCCTTTACCGGGCACCCCGGGTGTTGACGTACAGGGCGTAGACCGAACTGGTGGCGGTCATGAACAGGCGGTTGTTCGACCGGCCGCCGAACTGGACGTTGGCGCACCGCTCCGGTAGAGCGATGAAGCCGATGAGGGTGGCGTCGGGGGCGTAGACGCAGACGCCGTCGAGGCCCTTGCCGCCGCTCCAGCCGCACCACAGGTTGCCGTCCCCGTCGATCCGCAGGCCGTCCGGCGTACCCCGCTCAGCGTCGATGAAGGTCCTCGGGTTCGACAGTTGGTTGTCGTGGACGTCGAAGGCGGTGATGCGCCGGTGCGGCTGACTACGGGATTCGACGACGTAGAGGATGGATTCGTCCGGAGAGAAGGCCAGACCGTTCGGGTACGCGAGATCGCCTGAGGCCACACTGAGGTGGCCCGCCGGGTCGACGCGGTAGAGGTTCGTCGGCAGTTCCTGGGCCGCCCGGTACCCCTCCTGATCGGTCAGGATGCCGAAGGGTGGATCGGAGAACCAGACGGAACCGTCGCGGGTACCCACCACGTCGTTGGGCGAGTTCAGTCGCTTGCCCTCCCAACTGTCGGCCAGTACGGTTCGACTGCCGTCGAACTCGGTGCGGGTGACCCGCCGCGTACCTTGTTCGCACGTCACCAAGTGCCCGGTCGCGTCCCGGGTGTTGCCGTTGGAGTAGTCCGACGGCGCCCGGAAGACGGACGTACGCCCGGTGCGCTCGTCCCAGCGCATCATCTTGTTGTTCGAGACGTCGCTCCAGAGCAGGGCGTGGTGATCGCCGAACCAGACCGGGCCCTCCGCCCACCGGCAGCCGGTGGCGATCCGTTCGACTTTCGCCAGGTCGAGCCGGTACCGGGCGAAACGGTCGTCCAGAACGTGTACCGCCGGATCGGGCAGCCGTACGGTTGGTTTCCACTTGCTCATGTGAACCGCCTTGTGCTATTTCGTACGCCGGGAGGTGAAACTCAGGCAGGAGAGGAGGAAGAAGGCAACGGCGAAGGCCCAGAGGATGATGAGGTTGAGCCCGATGGCGCCGATGCCGTCGCCGCGCAGCATGACCCCGCGCAGGGCTTCGGCGCCGTGGCTGATCGGGAAGCAGACGCTCAGTACCTTCATCCACTCCGGCGCGTTGGTCAGGTCGAAGATTCCGGACAGCAAAACCTGCGGTACGACGAGCAGGATCATCAACTGGATGACCTGGAAGGCGGTCCTGGCCAGCGCGGACACCAGCAACCCCAGGGTCATTGAGACCATGGCCATCGAGAAAGTGGTGAAAATGACCAGCCCGATGTTGCCCGCATTGGGGAAGCCGATCAGCGCGATCGACGCCCATAAGACGATGCCGGCCTGTACCACGGTCACCACTCCGAAGCCGAGGCAGTAGCCCGCCACCAGTTGCCAAGCCTTGATGGGGCTGACCAGTAAACGCTCCATGGTACCGGACGTCCGCTCGGTCACCAGGGACATCCCCGAGGTGATGAAAATGAAGACGAAGATGAAGATGCCGATGAAAACCGGGCCCAGGTAGTCGAAGCCGGTCCAGTCGGCCCCACCGTGCAGATAGCTCACCTGCAGGCTGGGCAGATTGGCCTGTTCGCCGGACGCCATGGTTTTCAGTCCGGATTGGATCGCGGCCAGGGTACGCGCGGTGGTCGTGGCGTTGGTACCTTCCACCTTGACCTGGAGCGCCGTACCGTCCACGGTGACGATGGCGTCGATGTCGCGGCTGGCGAGTTGGGTGTCGGCCTCGTCCTGGGTCAGTACGGTGACTGTCGCCACCTGGTCCAGCGCGGTTTGGATGGGAGCGGGCAGGTCGACCGCACCGAGCCGGGGCTCGGCGGGTGTCGTGCCCAGCATGGCGGAGAAGAGCCACAGGACAAGGATGGGGGCGAGGATGAACATGACCACGGTACGGGGGTCGTGGGAGAACTGCTGCCAGATGCGCTTGGCCTGGGCGACGGTGTTACGCATGGTGGCCATCCTGTTCCGCCTGGCCCACCTGTTCCGCCTGGGCCTCGAAGGTGAGGAAGGCCTCTTCCAGGTTGGCCGTACCGGCGGTGGCGACCAGTTGATCCGGCGTACCGTGGGCGATGACCAGTCCGTCGTGGATCATGACGATGTCATCGCAGCCGGCCGCTTCCTCCATGACGTGCGTCGTGATGAGCAGGGTGGCGCCAGCGGTGGCCATCGACCGGAAGGCGGCCCACAGCCGCACCCGGTGTACGGGGTCCAGTCCGACCGTCGGCTCATCCAGAACCAACAGCCGTGGTGAATGAACGAGGGCCACGGCCAGGGACAGGCGGCGTTTCATGCCGCCGGAGAACCGGGCCACCGTTTTGCGGCCGGTCCCGGACTCCAGGCTGACGGTGTGCAGTACGGCGGGTATGGCCTGGTCGAGCTTGGCACGGCTCAGGCCGTACAGCGACCCGAAGAAACGCAGGTTCTGGTCGGCGGTCAGGTCGTCGTACAGCGCGTCGGACTGTGGCATGTACCCGATGGCGGGTTTCATCTTGCGCGGCGGGGCGGGCTCGCCCAGGACGGTGATCTCGCCGGACGTCGCCTTCAGGGCCCCGACCACCAGGTTGACCAGGGTGGTTTTGCCATGGCCGGACGGGCCGAGCAGGCCGGTGATACGTCCGGCCGGTACCTCCAAGTCGATGCCGTGGAGGACCTCCGTACGCCCGTAGCTCAGGTGGACGTCGTGCAGGCGGACCAGCGGTTCGTCCCCTGGCTGTGGCGATGTCTCGGCAACCGCGTCGTCCGGTTTCACACTCACGATCTTATGCTATATGAACGCAGCTCTCCGATACGGGTTCCCGGCGCGGACCTAACCCGTCTGCGAGATACGTCGTTTCTGGTGGCCCATTCGTTTAGGGGCGTTTGGGCTCGATCCATCGAACGCCGGGGAACTGGTCGAAGTCGCGGTCGAATGTGACGACTGAAGCGTCCTGGGTTTTGTTCCGCTTCTTTTGAGAGGATGAATCATGCCGCATGTGTATTCGCCGGAGTTCCGGCAGAGGGCTTTGAGGATGTTGGAGGAGGCTGCGGACCGGCGGGGCGCCTTGATGATGGTACGTCCACCACGCCCACCCAACACGAGGGCGTCTTGGCGGTGGACGAAACCGGCACGGTGCGTTGGTCGTACGTTGACGGCGACATTAGCTACGAGTTTCGAATGGCCGATCCAGCTATGGATGCCAGCGGCAACATCTTCGTCGTCTACAACCCGGGCCGCTACTACGGCACGATGGTCATCCGGCCGACCAGTACCGGGATCGATGTGATCGCCGGCACGTACTGGGGCGGGAGCAGCGGCCAACCGGCGCCGTTCGACTTCTACTACACGGAACTGACCGGGCCGGATGCCTCGGGGTTGTACGGGATTGTCAAGTACGGGAACGACTGCAATCCGAACTGCGCCAACGGCACCACCACCGCCCAGGACTACACCTGGAACGGCACGACGTACGTGGGCGGCGCCGTTCGCGTCGACACGCCCGGGGTGGGCGCCACGCCGCGTCCCTCGCCCACGCCGTCGGCCACGCCAAGCGTCGTCGCACCAACCGTCCCCGCGGGGTCTTACGCCCTCGACGCCGACGCCGGCCAGATCCAGTGCGGGCCTGGCATCTGCGCGGATGTCGCGGTGCACTGGATCCGGGTGAGCGTCAACGGCGACTCCGTGACCGCCGACCTCTGCGCGTCGCAGGACGCTCTCACCGACAAGCAGACCTGTACCATCGCGGGCGGCGACACGTCGTGGTGGAGCGGCTGGACGGGCACCAGGCAGGGGACCACGGCGGTGATCACGCCGCCTGCCGCGCAAGCCGGGCCGTACGGCTGGTGCCCCGCGCAGTAGGCCATCGCCACACGCGTCCGGAGCGTGCCGGTTATGATCGACAAATGATGCTATTTGGCTTAAACTGTCGGTTATAACCGACAAATGGAGTTCAACGTGACCTTGATCCCACGCCCGGCGTACACCGATCGGCTGGCCCCTTTCATCGGTCAGCCCATCATCAAGGTTCTGACCGGCTTGCGGCGCTGTGGCAAATCATCCTTGTTGCGGCTGACCGCCGACCGTTTGCTGGCTGAAGGCGTGGCGCCGAACCACATCGTACGGCTCGACTTCGAGTCGCTCGACTCGGCGCCCCTGGCTGAGGCCAGCGCTCTGAACGCCTGGATCCTGGCGCAGATGGCTGAGCCGGGCCGCTACTACGTGTTCCTTGACGAGATTCAGGAAGTCGACCATTGGGAGAAGGCGGTCAACTCGCTGTTCGCCACCCGCGAGGATATCGACCTCTACCTGACCGGTTCCAACTCGCGGCTGCTATCCTCCGAACTGGCGACCTACATCGCTGGGCGATACGTCGCCATTCCGGTGAGTACTTTGTCGTTCAGCGAACACCTAGCCTTCGTTGCGCGGCTGGATGCGCAAGCGGACGGGCCGGCGCCACAGCGCAGTGTGGCCGAGCAGTTCGACACGTACCTGCGCCGCGGCGGCTTTCCCGGCCTGTACGCCACGTCGTACGATGACCAGCAGATCGGTCAGGCGGTGACCGACATCTACAACTCCGCGCTGATCCAAGACACCATCCGGCGGCGCGGTATCCGCAACGTCGACATGTTGCGGCGCATCGCCGCGTTCGCCCTGGAGAACGTCGGGAGTCCGTTTTCCGCTCGATCGGTGGCGGACTACTTCAAGAGCCAGCGGCGATCGGTCGATTCGGAGACCGTCCTCAACTATCTTGACGCGCTGTGCGAAGCGTACGTCTTGGTCAGGGTGCCGCGCTGGGATCTTCGGGGCAAGAAGCTCCTGACGGTTGCCGAAAAGTACTACGCCGGCGACCACGGGTTGATCAATGCGGTTCTCGGCTATGAGGACCGGCGTCTGCCCGGCGTCTTGGAGAACGTCGTCGGGGCGGAGCTTCGCTCGCGCGGCTATCAGACCGCGGTTGGCAAGGTTGGCGACCAGGAGGTCGATTTCGTGGCCACGCGCGGCAATGAGCGCCTCTACGTCCAGGTCACGACCAGCCTCACCGCGAGCGAGCAGACCCAAGCGCGGGAGTTGGCGCCGCTGCTGGCCATCCGCGACGCGTACCCCAAGATCGTCTTGTCGCTTGACAGCCACGCCGCTGGGACGTACGACGGAGTCAGGCATCTCTGGTTGCCGCAATGGCTGCTCGGCGACGAGTAACCCGTGCGCGCGGTGGCATTCGCAATGATCGACGTTGGGGGATTTCCCCACCACGGATTGGCCGGGTACCCCGATGGACCCTCGGCGCGGTGACTGGCAGAGTAAGTCATGCGCGGACATGTGGGGCGGGCTGGTAACGTCTCACATGGTGGTGCGAGGCGAACCGGTCGCCGGAGCGTGTGAGGATGAAAGACGCATGTGCCGATGGCGGTTGCCACAGGGAACGAGAGCCGGTCTGAGCGGAGGAAGGCGTCACTGTGAGGGTTTTGGTGCTGAGCCGCAGCACGGGCGAGGGGCACAATCATGTTGCCCTAGCGCTCCGGGAGAGTTTTGAATTGGCCGGTCACGAGTGCGAGGTCCGTGACGCGCTGTGGGTCGGCGACCCGTCGCAGCGCGATGCCGACTCGGGCGAACTCCTGTCCGCCGACGCCGCCAAGCCCAGTTCGGAGGCCGATGTCGCCTCCCGGCTGTACGGGTGGGCCGCGCTGAAGATTCCCTGGGCGTTCGGAGCCACCTACAACATGGGTGCCGCGTACGCCCGGACCAGGATCCCGTCGCCCATCCGCCTGCACAACGAGCGGTTCACCGAGGCGACCCACGCGTACATCGAAGAACATCAATTCGACGTGGTGGTGGCGACCCACACCTTCCCGATGGAGACCATGGCCGCGGTACGGCGCCGCTACCCCTCGTCGGTTCGCTACTACGGGGTGTTGACCGACTACACCTGTACCCCCTTCTTCTCGGAAGCCCGGGTCGACGGCTACTTCATCCCCCATCCGGACATGGCGGCCGACTGTATTCGCCAGGGTCTCCTGACGGATCGGACGTATGCCCTGGGCCTGCCCGTCCGGCGGTCCTTCCGGGAGGTGGTCGACAAGGACACGACGCGCACCGCTCTCGGCCTGCCCATCGGTACCCCGCTGTTCCTGATCATGTCCGGCGGGGTCGGCGGGTTCTACCTCGGGCGGGTGTGCGACCAATTGCTGGGCGATGGCGGTGAGAACACCCACGTGGTCGTGCTGACCGGCCGGCGGGAAGACCTGTTCACCGCGATCGCCGGCAAGTACCGGGTCGACTCCCGTGTCACCGTCGTACCTTTCACCGATCGCGTACGCGAGTACATGGCGGCCGCCGATGTCATGCTGTCCAAGGCCGGCGCGGTGTCGAGCACCGAGGCCGCCGTCGCGGGACTGCCGCTGATCCACACCGGGGCCATTCCGGGCGGCGAAACCAAGAATGCCCGCTTCTTCGCCGAGCATGGCATGTCGCTCTACACCCAGAATCCCTACGAGGCCGGGCGGCTGGCCTATCGGCTGCAGGCCGACGAACGGCAGGTGGCGCGGATGCGCGACCATCAGGCGAAGAACATCCTGCCCAACGGCGCGGACCGCATCGTGACGCAGGTCGAGGACATCCGAGGGTGAAACGCGGCCAGACCATCGTCGTCAACAATGCCCGGGACGACGATTTCGGCGCGGCCGGCCGCCACGTGAAGTCGGCGGTCATCGACGAGACCTACCAGTACCGCGGGCATCATCTGCTCTGGCGCATCGCCGCCGACTTCTTGTACTACGTGCTGGTACCGATCGTGGCCCTCGTGCTCATCGTCATCTACGGCGTGCGCTTCACCAACCGGGCTGCCATCCGCAAGCTTGGCGGGTGCTATATCTACGGCAACCACACCCACTGGATGGACGTGTTCTTCCCCTTCATGCTGTCGTACCCGAAGCGGGCGTACATCGTGACCGGCCCGACCGCCGTCTCGATTCCGGTGGTCAAACACCTGGTCGCCATGCTGGGCGGCATCCCGCTCAACACCACCCGGGCGGGCAAGGTCGCCTTCCGGGAAGCCCTCAACCGCGTGGTCGCCCAGGGCAGCCCGGTGGCCATCTTCCCCGAGGTCCACGAGTGGCCGTACTACAACGGCATCCGCGACTTCTCGCCGGCTTCGTTCACCTACCCGGTACGGACATCGACCCCGGTGGTCGGGTACGTGGTGACCTACCGGCGGCGTTGGCTGAAGAACCGGCCGCCCCATCTGACGGTGACCGTCGGTTCGCCGGTTATGCCGCAGGTGTGGGAGGGCGCGGCCAATCCCAAGCAGGTGGTACGGGACCAGGTCCACCAGTTCATGTGTGACACGGTCCGCGCGTTGGATAGCCAGGCCTGGGTGAGGTACCAGATCGGCGGCCAACCGCCCACCTCCGAACAGCCGGGATCGCCGGGGGATTCAGGCGACCTGCCGCTTGACTAGGGCCGGTACGATCGCCGGGGCCAGCGGCAGCCCGGGCAGCAGGGTGGCCTGGATGGCGTGGTAGATGTCGGGCTTGCCGGACCACACGGTGGCGGATGGGCGGTTCTGGCGGTCCAGTTCGTGATGCCAGGACCCGGCCTCGTGGTCGATCAGATAGGTGTCCGCGTACGTCCACCAGCGGAGAAGGTCGGCCGTGGTCTCGCGCAGGCCGGCCTTCTGGAGGGCGGCGCTGGCGCCGATCGCTTCCGCCACGACCCAGTGCATCCGTTCGTGGACCACGGGCGTACCGTCCCAATCGGTGGTGTAGACGAAACCGTCGGCGCCGTCGGCGGCCCAGCCATCCGTCAGCGCACGGCCGTACAACTGCCCCGCGGCTTCCAGCAACCACTCCGGTGCGGCGGGTAGGCTCGCGTGGAGTTGGAGGCACAGCCTCGCCCACTCCAGTTGGTGCCCGATGGTCGCGCCGTACGGGCGGAACTGATCGGCCGGATGGTCGCGGTTGAGGCCGAGTTGCCGGTGCCAGCCGGCGTCGAAATGCTCGGGGATGCGCCAGTCGTTGCCGCGCGCCTCGCGGTTGATGATCCGGTCGGCGATGCGGTACGCCCGCTGGCGCCAGAGGCCTGCCGTCGCGTCGCCGATCAGGTCGAGTACGTCGGCCGCGGCCAGGTAGGCCTCGACGGTGTGCATGTTGGCGTTGGCGCCGCGGTACGGGTCGAGCTTGGTGAACGTACGGTCCCACTCCTCGACCGACATCGACGCGGTCTCATCCCAGAAATGGGTCGTCGCGGTTTCCAGGGCTTGGCGGAAAACCGGTTCCGCCGCCGTACAGCCGGCGGCCAGGGCTGAGGCAGTGGCCAGGATCACGAAGGCGTGCGGGTAGGCGGCCTTGGTGTCGTCCAGGGGTTGGCCGTTCCAGTCGACTGAGGCGTACCACCCGCCGTACTGGTCGTCGTGGAAGACGCCGGCCAGGGCGGCGATCCCGTGGTCGACGGCCTGGCGGGCGCCGGGATGGCCCAGCAAGGTACCGATGGCGGCGACGTGCGTCATCCGGCAGGTGATCCACGTCGGCCGGTTCTGCGACCGGTCGATGACCCCCAAGTCATCGAGCCAGCCGAAGCCGCCCTCGGGGGTGAGCGAGCGAAGTGCGAAATCCAGCAGTTGGCCGGTTTGGCTGGCGAGCCAGGCGGTACTGCCCACGGAATCTGTCATGCCAGTTAGTTTAGTTGTGTGAACGGGTCAGGTACCGGGCAACTCGGCCAGCCAGGGCGGATTGGCCCCGGCCCGGGACACCGTGATACCGGCGATGGTGGCGGCCTGGTTCAAGATGGCCTGGAGATGATCCGGGGTGCCGAGCAGAGGCGTCGCGTGGTCCGCCCAACCGGTCGCCCAACCGTGGATCAGGCCGGCCATGAAGGAGTCCCCGGCACCGACGGTGTCGACCAGGCCGTGTGACGTGTCGGGAGGTACGTGCAGTTCGTCGCCCTGGGCGGTGACGGCCAGGGCGCCGCGGGCGCCGAGCGTGACAACCACCACGGAGGCACCGCGTCCGGCCCACGCGTGGGCCCGGTCGAGCAGGGCGTCGTCGGAGTCCGTGGCCGGATAGAGCCAGGCCAGGTCTTCGTCGGAAACTTTGACCAGGCTGCACGCCTCGACGTACCGCTCGCACAGCGCCCGCACCCGGCTTGGCTCACCCATCAGCGACGGGCGGCAGTTGGGGTCGAAGGTGATAAGGCTCGTCGCCGATTGGCTCTCGATGTACGCGCAGACGTCTTCTCCGCCCGGGCCGAACAGCGCGCCGAGCGAACCCGTGTGGACCAGCCAGGGCCGCTCGTCGTCGGGGATCGGGGGCATCCGCCAGTCGAAGTCGAATGTGTACCGGGCCTGTCCGGCCGCGTCGATGGCAGCGTCGGCGGTGGCGGTGTGAGGCGCGCCATCCGAGCCGGGCAGGATGGTGACGTGCGATTGCGCGCAGTGGTCGGCGATCAGTTGGCCGTACTCATCACGTCCGATCCAGGTTGCCAGTGTTGGGGAATGTCCCAGCCGGCCCAGGCCGACGGCGGTGTTCATCGACGACCCGCCGGGGTGCGCCGCGGCTGGTTGGCCAGCCTGCCGTACGATGTCGATCAGCGATTCGCCGATCACCAGAATCTCAGGGTCCATGGCGGTCCTTCGTCGTCGGGATGGTCGTTCACGACATTAGCATGTCGGTACCCCCGGTCTGGGACTGGCGTGAGACATCAGGTTGAGGCTTCGGGCTCGCTGGCATTTGCCGGCGCTTCGCGAACCCTGGTGATGACAGAACCCAGCAACTCCGTGCAGTTTTCTGCGAGCGAGGCCGCCGTTGTTGACTTTGGACGCCAAAATCGACCGATCTGGCGTCGTACGTTAGCAATCGTGGACTTGAACCGGTCGAGGGGCCTTCCATTGTTGGGTTGCGTATCTCCCACTAGCTAATACACTATCGCATTTGTCTCAATGGGTTCCGCTGGTTTCGGTTGTTTTGGCCTCAAAGTGGACAGTAAGTGGACACCTCTTCTGAGGTACCGGCAACTGAGTTCATATCTCCGGTTTCCAGTCTTGGATGGTCGCAAGTGCTTGGGTGACGCTGTAGTCGTCGCGCGAGTTACAGGCACACCACTGCTGCTCTTGCTCATCGAGATCGCGGAGGAACGCAAACCGGCGGGCAACGGTCGCCATCCAGCCGAGGATGTCGACCTTGCCGGTGAGGTAGCCGATGTCTTCGCTGCGGAAGTCGTCGGCCTTGCGGGCGTGGAGGATTTGTTCGGGGTCGATGGGCTTGCCGCCGCGTTGGTCACGGACAATGTCCCGGTACGTTTTAAGTACCCACAAGCGCCGCACGAGGGGTTCGTCGAACGGACGGCCCGAGTACCAGGCGAGGTCGTACAGATCGCGGGCCAAGTCGACGCGGCGGAACCGGGCCAGCTTCTCTGCGATGGCTTCGGCCTGGTTGACGACGGGAACGGTGGGCACGTCGAAGCCGTAGACCCGATGGATCGGTACCGGCATCGGGGCCAGTACCTCGACCGGCAGGCTCAGCGGGTGGCGTGCCAGTTCGATCTTGGCCGCGATGTCCGGACGCCCGAACGGTGTGTCGACGATCAACGTGGCCCGTCGGCCGTCGTCGCCCAGATCGACGGCCTGGAACCGGAAGCCGTCGATATCCACGTTTTCAATGGCGGCCAGCGTGTCGATGACCACCGCCTCATCGGCGGCGAAGTCCAAATCGGTGGAGAACCGGCCGTTGGCGCCGGCCCGGTACTTGCGCAAAGCGGTCCCGCCTTTGAACACCAAGCCTTGATCAAACAGGCCCATTCGGTGCAGATGAAACAGGGCGTGGTCCTGGGCGATGTCGAGCAGCGCAGCGTCCCTGGCGCCCCGGATGCCCTGGTAGTGACGGACCAGGTAACCCTCGGTGATACCGGTCATGCCCCACTACCTCCGTTCAGGTACGGCGCCAGGTCGGCATCCAGAACTTTCGAGACCGGGTCGTACTGAGCGCCCGCCGCACGAGTCGCGCCATACCACACCGAGACCACGGGTTGGTGCTCGGCCAGTAGTACCTCGGCAATCTCCTGGGCACCAGCCAGTCGCGACAGATAAGCGGCACGCTGCCAGACAGCCAGCGGTGCATCCGCCAGGCATTCCATCATCACCGTGGCAGTCAGGTGCGATCCAACGTCAGGCAGCCACTGAGCTAGGCCCGCCAAGTCTTGATAACCAGAAGGGCGATGGGCGATTCCGGCGATCAGCCCCGCGGCATTCCAGTACCTCAACCCATCACGCTCAACACCGGCCGAACGGGGCAGCGCAACGGCGACGCGGCGCCACTCGGCTAGCGCCCTCGGCATCACCGCTCCGGGCGGCAGGGCCACCACTTCTCTTGCTGGCAGTCTTTGCGCCAACCCGAGTAGACTCGCCGCCGACTCCATCGCCAGTACTCCCGGCCAGCCGGGATGTGCAGCCTGTTGCGCCCTGAACTCGATGAACCGGTCGCCCGAACCGTAGGCGCCCGCCCGCGCGCCGGGCAGGAACTCCCAAACGCCTTTGGTCCGTAAGCTGCCTAGCCAGCCCAACTCCTGAAGCCGATAGGCCAGTTTCGGGGCGTCTTCGGGGTCGTGGCAGGCCCCAACCCGATAGGCAATCTCGCCGATTTCGGGCAGGGTGACAACGCGAGGCTGGTCAAGCTCAAGTTGCTCGACGATACCAGCCGCGCGGCGCGGCAGCGCTCTGGTTTCAGTCACTTATAGCCGTTCTTTCCACATATATGGAAACTGAGGATGTGTCTGACTATATCACGCAAGCCGTCTGTCCCTTTCAAGTCCGTCCGTTCTTGTGGCCTGTGCAGTAAGCTCGCGTGTGAAATGACCACCTTGGACCCTAATGATCTTGAGCGACTGACGGCCAAGCTCTCCCCCGATCACATTCGCCGGACCCCGGCCTTCGCCGCGCTGTTTCAGATGACCCACGGAATGTCAAGTCATCGGTGCTGGAGGGAGTGGCAGGGTTCTATGGTCACGTGAGCGGCGCTTCGCGAACCCTGGTGGTGACAGAACCCAGCAATTCCGTGCAGTTTTCTGCGACCGAGGCCGCCGTGAGACAAACAGAACCGTCCCCGTTGTCTCAACCCCGTACCTCGTCGGTACGCATGGCGACCCCGGCCAGCCCGACCACCAGGACCAGGAGCAGGGCGCCCGGTACCGCCATGGCGTGGTGGATGCCGAGGAAGTGGACCAGGGTACCGATGACGGCCGGACCCATCAGAAAAGTGGTATAGCCAAAGGCGCTGACCGCCGCCAGGCCACGCCCGCCCGCCAGATGACCGGCCGTGGCGTACACCTGGGGAGCGATCACCCCGGCACCCAGGCCGACCAATGCCCACCCCGCCAGGAGGAGCGGGAACGGTGTGGCGAAAGCCGCGATGAGGTACCCGGCCGCGGCGACCGCTCCGCCGGCCCGTACCAGGTTTCGCCGGCCGAGCTTCGAGACCAGGGCGTCGCCGGCCAGCCGGATGATCACCATGCAGGCGGTCATCGCCGTGACCGCCCAGGCGGCGGCCCGGGGGTCGACGCCCGCCACGGTTTGCACCTGGGTTCCCGACCAGTCGGTGGCCGTACCCTCTCCCAGCCCGAAGGCGATGGCCATGAACCCCATCAGGTAGGCCGCTCGCGGGATCGGCGCCTTCGCGCCGCTCGCGGTGGTGTGGGTGACGACCGCGGTTTCCGGAGTGATGGCGAAAGCGGCGACCCAGACCGCCACGCCCAGTCCGGCCGCCACCAGGCCGCACAGCATCAGGGTACGGGCGGGCGCCAGCCCGATCGCCGTACCGACGACCGACACGGCGAAGCTCCCCAGGAACGAGCCGATGGCCCACGTACCGTGGAAGAAGCTCATGATCGTTCCCCTGCCGCGGCTCAACCGTTGCTGCTCGACCTGGACCGCCAGCGCGTTCATGGCGACATCGATGCCGCCGTTGCCGATGCCGAGGCTAAGGCCGGTGGCCAGCAGCAGCGGGTACGTGGGGACGAGAGCGTAGCCGGCGGCGGCGATGGCCAGTGGCGCGATCAGGGCCAGGCAGACCCGGCGGGCGCCGTACCGGTCGGCCAGCCGGCCGGAGACTTGCATGGTGACCAGGGCCGCGATCCCGGTCACCACGAACAGAGCCGCCAGGCGGAAGGTGCCGAGCCCGATTTTGTCGCGCAGGATCGGGATCGACGCCGAGTACGTCCCGATGACCAGACCGTTGTAGGCGA